>Ga0116228_10001777_pt1 | contig 18112 bp, 19 predicted proteins | sample S1TSphfallax_2_FD_89694 | JGI IMG/M metagenome (GOLD analysis project Ga0116228, IMG submission 89694) | Host-associated microbial communities from peat moss isolated from Minnesota, USA - S1T2_Fc - Sphagnum fallax MG | ecosystem: Host-associated > Plants > Peat moss > Unclassified | place... | reverse complement strand
GGGTTTTGGTTGTTTTGTCCATTCTTGTATGTATGATCCATCATGAAGGCGAGAAGCAAGTAAGCAAGCAAGCAAAGCAAATGGGTCATCACTACCTGCAAATGGGTGGAGCTCACTGTACTACTAGCTCATACCCAGTTCCCAAATTCCTTGACTTGATCATTGGCTCTCTTCTTCTTCTTCTTCTTGAAGATTTTTTGTCCAGCTACATTTTGTACATCTCCCCCTTTCTCCTTGCTGCTGGAAAATCAGCAACAATAGAACACTTTGGTGTAGAGTAGTATACAAATGAAGCAATTCTTTTTTTTTTGGGCGTGTGTGTTGGATGAGCTGCTTGCAACAGCTAAAGCAGCTCAACCAATATACCCTTTTTTTTTTTCTTTTTTCTTCCCTCTCTCTCTCTCTCTCTCTCTCTCTCGTTTTTTTACAATAAAAATAAAATTCTTTTAGGATTTGTGTTCTGCTCTTGGGAGGATGGTTGACAAGTTCAATTGACAAGTCTATCCTCTGTGCACTTGATCTTTTTTTCTTTTTAGTGCAAATGACATCACCCAAGAGCTCTGAGGGATTGGGATGATGTCTTTTGGGACAGAAGATTTCACCAGTTCTGAGCAAGACTCTTGAGATGTTTAGTCTGTGGATTACAGGTCAGTCCATGGCAATTATGTAGTGGAATGAAGCTGATTCATGTCAATTCACAAACTCATGATTCTAGGTCAAATTGACTGTAGATTCTTCCCCTTTGTTTCCCTCAGGTTGAAGAACCTGTGTTTGTAATCTCACACAAAAATGGCCACCAGTGATAAGATTCTAGGGAAAGCAACCAGAGGGCAAAGTTGCCAAACTCCTGCTCTTTTTTTCTGAGTTGTTTGGTGCTTGGGCACCACCATGAATCACAATCCTGGGTGCTGCTGCTGCTGCTGCATACAAGAGGTGGATGCAGTCTATGGGCATTTTTGTGATCCGATGAATGTGCACATTCTAGTGGAAACTGCATAATGACTGGTGGTTAATTTTGGGACTGGGGGGGAGTAGGGTTACCATTGAACATAAGACCTTGGCAATCAAGTTGGTAGTCATGGAGGGTTCTTCAAACCCTAAACCTAAACCTCAACCCCTCAAGCCGGCTGCAGCAGTAGGAGTTCAGTACTTTGATTCTGAACTATACAGGTTGCAGAGTAGAGGTATTTATTGACGGTGCCTGTGAATGTAGGTGAATGCCGGTGGAGGAGATGAAGAATCAGTCTGTGTCAGGACATCATTTGAAGTAACCATGACTATGTGACATTGTCTCATACCTGAGCTTTGGCAGCTAAAGCTGGAATGAAGCTGGATTGGTACAAGAGGCATGTTCTTGATTCAGCTGGAAGCTGGGCAAGTGGTGGCAATTGGAGTAATTTTTGATTGGAGAAAGTGTTTAAGACTTCCCTGGGTGATGGGAAGAGGGAGGTGGGGTAGGCAAGGAGCAGGAATCTCAGCTCAGATACAGACCTGAAAAATGTTGGACATGGGAAAATGTGCGCTCTTGGAGCGATGGAAACAAATTGAAGAGTTGGATGTCCTGGAGGGAGATTCTGCTAATGATGATGACTTCAAGCAGTCCAAGGAGGATTGGTAAGTTTGCTGTGGTAGCTTGAAAGATTGATGTGCATGTGAACTTCATATTCTACTTGGGGACCTGTCTGAACATTGGATGGATTAATGGTTCTGGTTTTTACCTGGCAGGTTTGCAGATGCATTTGCTTTCCTCCATAGATCACCTGAGACTCAACATTGCTGGTGTGCCAACAAGGATATTATGCTTCCTCTTCTGGAGCCTTTCTACAACTTACCTGCTGATACCTCCCCTAGATCAGCTCTCCGCTTGCTATGGCAGCGTGTCTCTACAGAGCTTGGAAGGTGCACACGTTGTGTCATTCAACATCATAAGGCAAAGGAGTTCTATGGGTCTGAGTATGTTGAAGATGTTGTGGGGCCTCTTTTGGCCATTCTGCAGGTAAGTTCTTGATCAAATGAATGAGCACCAGTGTTGCAACGGAAGTTGTTTCTTTGTAGTCTAAGTTTACTGTCAACCCACTTCAAGAATTCTGGGGAATTATCTTTGTTGAGGAAGAAGTGAAGGTTGCTCAAATCCAAATACAGTGTGGCTTTCACTCTACTGCAAGTGTGGATTTATGTGAGTGTTGGTGTTTTTATTTGTTCCAGGCGCTGGATGAGGAGCGTGTGGCATCCCATTTGAATGATCTTCTGAAGAGAGTGCAGATGAAGACATTCAACTCAGACACAGATTCTGCTGAAGTGATATGTGTACTGTTTGAGGTCAGATTTCTTGCACACCTCAAGTGTGTGTTTTCACATTTTTTGGAAGCAGAGTACCAGTCATGCTGCTTGGGTTGCTGTGTAATGAATGTAGTGCACTATGTGCTGTGGGTCTGTATGGCTGCAGGTGCTCATGTTCCCATCCTTGCTAGAAGATGCAGAAGTCAATGAAGCTTTCAGGCCTTTCCTCCAGTATGTGGAAGCCACCCATGATCTCAGTTTGTCAGGGGGTCAACGCTATCCGGTAAATAAATAGTCATGGTGGATCACAACTTTACACAATCTCTGGGCCATCTTCAATTAGAAGCGTGCTTAGTTATAGTCTTTCAAAGAGTTTCTTTGAGATTTCTGTGAGGACCTCACAGACAAGGACCAATAGCTATAGATTTTCTGCTGTGTTGGTTTTTTTTAGCTTATGGGGTCGGTCAAATCTACTAAACATTATCCCCAACTAACTATGAGTGGTTGTTGGTCTCTGTGCAGGGGGTTTACACTCTTCTTCTTCATGCCGACCAAAGTGTGCGCCGCATAGCCACTGGGCTTGTGAAGTTGCTTGATAATTTCAAGTACGGTTGAAGCTTGCAGAAAATCCTCAATGATGTCCCAAGTTGTTCCCCAAGTCAATTAAGAGCAGCTTCAAAGATGCGTTGTTGCTGCTGCATAGCAGTAGTCTTTGTGTATTTGGATGCCTGATGAAAAGCATGCAGGTTTGAAAACCAGACAAAAGAGTGTCCTTTTCTCTCTGTTTTGTGCTACATCAGCAGCAGGGTCTTCGATAGACTCAATCCTGTGGATGTTGGACTGAGTATGATTTTGTAGCACACAGCTTGAATTGGTTGTTGGGTAGTAGTACATGACTAAGGTGCTTCTTCTGCAATTCATTTTGCTGCCAGGAATGCACAAGACTTGGAGCCTATTCAACCCCTTTTGCAAAAAGTCATGCATTGCCTTGAGTATGACCAGTTTGATTGTGCAAAGCCGAAGGCTCCTTTAGCTGCCGTGGGCCTCAAGCAGGATCCTCTTCCAGTATTGCTGAGCAGTGGTGGTGGGAAAGGAGGCCGACAAAGGGTTGGCCTCACACGTGATGGAATCTGGCTGGGACTACCAACCATGTATTGTTTTGACTTCCAAATTTTACTTGGGAGGATAGAAACACCAGAGACAGTGATGGAGTGTTAAAAATTTGCAAATGGGTCTTGCAGTAAAACCAGTTCAAGGAAGAATGCTTTGTTGCTTGTATAAGAATGAATCACATAGGATAATACTCCTGCATTGGTTGTTATGATTTGGAAGGTAGCAGTAGTGTGTGTTTTCATAGATGTGAAGGGTGCTGGTGATAATCTTTTTTTGTAAGGCTTGCAGTATGGTGATTGTTGGCAGTATGGTGATTGGTGTAGACTGGGCCGTCTTGAGGCCCCAGCATTGGAGGAAGGCCTTTTGGAGCGCTACCCAGTTTTTTTGAGTGTAGTTCTCAACCATGTCAGTGAGGCAACATCAGTTTTTTGGAATGCTCTCCGGTGCCTGCAGCTTCTTTTAGAAATTCTTGGTGAGCATTATCTGTTCTTTCATTATGTTTCCTTCTTTTTGGCATGCTGTACCTGGACTTTGTCTTTTTGGGGGGGGGGGCAGCAAGGAATGTTGGCTGATTTGCAGATGAGAAATAGGTACTGCTGATCTGCATTTCCTCAGGAGTAATGTAAATGTAGGTTACATGATTGCAATAAGGGGCACCAGGAAGTTTTGGCTACAATCTGAGATTTCTGTTGTGCTGAACAGGTTACAAGCTCTGGCTTCGAACCACGTTTTCAGCTGGAGTTGTACGTAACACACTTATCAGTCAGTGTTTTCACTCCAATCAGGAGCGAATGCATAACAGCATATTTGAACAATTCCAGCCTTTTTTGCAGGTTGACATTTGGGACTATATCCTTTTCTTGCTGATATTTTTACTGTTGCCTTGACTATTCCTGTCTGTGTTGACCTTCATTGTTTATGTCATCATTTTGATAACATTGGTTAACATTGTATGTACTCTTGGATGGGGGATCCAGTCATTAGAGGCCCTACAGGATGGGGAGTATGAAAGACAGCGCCGGCGACTGCTTTATTTCCTACTGCAGCAAGTACCAGGCAGCAAAAACTTTAGTTCTCTGATGAGCAAAAAAGCCCGCCAGGTTGGTCAGTCGGTTGATATGATGAGCCTTTTCAATTTGTTGTGACCTGGATTTTTTTGGCTGTTGCTAAAATCCTTCAGTAGGAAGCCAAATTCCTGTATTCCTTGGTTGTATGGTCAAATGAGTTGTTGAACCTGATGTACTATATATATCTAGCATGTTACATCATGTATCGGTGTGTGGAATGCTTGATGACTATTGCATCCTTTTCCATGTCAGATTGGTTTTTCAATAATTGGGCGTGGCTATACAATGGATCCTCCTCTCCCACCCTTAGATTGTGCTCATGTCTGGTATGTACTTCACAAATTGCTATTTTCTTATCCAGTGCATTGTGGATGAAGATGAAGCTTTTGAGAAGGGAAAACTAGTGGTTGGGGTGCTGAATCTAATTGTCTGAATTGTATTCAAGTACATAAAAGACAAGGTCTTTCAATTGGGTCCTATCAGTCTATAGTTTGTTTCAGTGAATGTTCAGTAGTCAGGAGGTGGCATAGTGTAGTGATCAGTGAGACTATTGGCAGAAACTAAGGATTTGAATTTTGGGAGAGTGCAACACTTACTTCCCAATGGCTGATCTTGGGTTTGTGTGTCAGGGGTCCTCCTTTGGTTTCAACCCTGAAAGACACATCTCTTCATCAATCACTGAGGCAGCCAGCAATTGAGCTCTTCCAATCTATACTAGTGGCAGATGCCTCAGCATTGGCAGCCTTGTTTGGAAATTCTGGAGGGCAGAGATCAGCATGGACCTATCTGCTAGAGACAAGCCAGGATGACTATGATGAAACAGATTGTGAGACTCACCTTATGGGAGATGCAAAAGATTGGGTGTCTTTTCAGAAGGTTAGTGATGCAGTTGGAGAAAACAGTGAGAACTGGTCTTGTGTGCCTCTTTTATGGATGGAAGTTCTGGAAGGAGGCGTGCCACATCAATATCCACCAAGCTTTTGCAAGGCTGTCTTGTGGGCTGTTGCACAACTTGCAGTTGTTGATCTGCCAGCAGGTAATTGCATTCATTTTCCAAAGATTTTCTTTTCTTGAGGAGACTTGCATTGTCTAGTAGGTAACTGATTAGCTGATGGAGAGTTCATGGGTTCATCTCCTAGACACCTCTCTGGGCAGGTAAGTCAGTGGAAAACCTGTGCAGGTTTGGACAGGTTTGGAGATGCAGCAGCTTTGCAGTGGGCAAAACCTCAAGGCTATGATGACAAAAAGGATGCTGATGCCTGCGTGAATGCTGTTCCAGCTGAACCACATTACCTTAAGCTGGTTGGCACCTTCAAGAAGTATGTTTTGCAATAAAAATTAAAACCCAATCATGTCATCTATTTAGGTAGATGAGGATTATTAGAATGATGTACTTCACTGTCTACTTTTGTCTTTGGACTTACCAGACTGATTGGGTATTGAGTGCTGCTCAAAGGTGTGCAGATGGATATTTGGTTCAATTGCGGAACAGCAAGTGGGTTGATATGTGGTCATGGGAACCTGGGTTCACAGAACCTATTTTGCTCTTGCTACTGGATTCAAATTCTGTAAGTATGAGATCTACAGCAGTAAGTTCTTATGTTGACGATATGAGGGTTGGTCCCAGGGACCACTTTTAAAGGGGAAAAACCAATTGACAAAGTTACTTCCAACAACATTGATTCTTTGCTTCATTGATGTGTTACTGTTTTTTTTTTTAAATGTGGCATGTGCCTGTTTGGATATGGACAATGGGTGGGGTTGACAGATGTGGAAGCAGTTCAATAGGGATGTACTCTGTAATTTTGCAAATGATACGTCACTGGAGCATGGCCTCGAGCTTCTTTGCAGCAATCATGTGTCTATTAAAGCTGTTAGACGTGCAGTGCTGCATGCTTCAAAAATGGTTCATTTACCCTAAACCTAAACCCTAAACCCTGATAGGTTGGTTATTGGTTGAGTCTATTGGAGTTAGAGAGAGAAGAGAGAGAAGGGACAGTTGGGTGCCCTGGGTTTGAGGCTAGAGAAGGTGTCATGAATCTGAGGATGATATTTGAAAAAACTGGGGACTTGGGCTTTTTTTTTCTCCATATCATGTAGGTTCTATGGCATCTGAATACATGATGTTTGTTTTGTTTTTTCTTGTGGCAGTTGCTCACATGGCCAATCCCAAAGTGTTCTCATGGCCTCACTCAATTATTCTTTCTGGGCTGTAAACTGCTAACCCTGCATCAACGTGCATCAGAGGGTATCACTGGTTCTCAGGCATTACCACCACAAAAATCTGAAGATGGGGGTTTTCTCAGGCAACCAGTCCTGAGCCAACAGTCCTCAGCAAGTCAGGAGGATAATGCTGCTCATTTGATACACAGGAAACTTGATTGGGCATATCAAAAGCTTTGTCACCAGGTCTCATGTACTCTGTGGCCACTTGTAGTCAAAGCGATTATGGAAAGCAAACAGCTCGTAGAGGACAAGCAACAAGGGGTAAGGAACAATTTTTTAAAAACTAGAAATATGATGTAGTTGTGCCTCCTGCTCTTGCTGCTCTCCCTTTTGTGTCCCATACTGCATTTGTGTCCATGTTTTACTAGTACAGCTGCAGAGACTTTCTTTCTATCTTGTATTCTTATACAACCACTGCCTTCATTTGTTCATCCTTGTGTTTGCAGTCCACATTCATACGCATGCTTCAATTGTTACCATTGGTTTGCAAGCATGTGACTCCTTCTCTACGAAGTCAGCTTTTCGGAGTTTCAAATCATCCACATTCTGCTTTGTCTCAGACTGCGGGTGGTCTTCGGTGGTTTGATGATCTGATTCATCTAGGCAGCATTGCACCAAGAGCTGTCTACAGGTGGTGGAAAGAGGCAATCTTTACAATTACTGGGGACTTGGTAGCATCTGGGTTTTGCTTTCCTCCAGAGCTGAATGATGTTCTTGGCAGGTTGCTTCACCCAGGTGACTTGCTTCTACTACTGAATTGCGATTGCCCAATTCATATATTCCTAGTGCCCTGTCTTTTGTCTGACTGCCTCTTCTTTCACTTGTTTTGGAGCTACTCCAGCTTAAGGTTGCTGATGCACAAACCACAGTCAAAGACTTTTGACTCAGTGAATCTCTTGTTGACAATTGCAGGATCTGCTCTGAATGATGAGGAAAGAATGCAGCTTGCGCCCATCTTGAAATCCTTGTCTGGTGTGAATACTGGGCATGGTATTTTAGACAATCTACCAATTCGAATACAACACAAAGATCCACTTTCTTCTGTAGAGATGGATGATGATGTTGTGGAGCTACAGATGCTGAAACCCGAGATCATCAACTTAGATTCTGACAGTGATGAGCATGGTACACTACATGGATCAATGTCCAAGTTGGGTCTGCAAGGATCTGAGGTCAAAGCACTACAGATGTCTGATCATGTACATGCAACATATGAAACTCCAGACAATGCACATACCCAGGACTTGTTTGGGACTCGTTTCCAAAGAGGGAGGGATGTTAATTCACTGGTTGCTGAAATCAGCGGTCACAGTGTATCACCTGTAGAATTACAGGACAATGGCAATAAAGAAGATCATGAAGAAGATCAAGAGTTGGAGGAGGAAGATGGTGTGCCACTGGCGGCTCTATTCTCAAAGCCCAAGCCAGCACAAAAGCCCCATGTGCCTGCTCCTCATCACTCTTATGCATCAGGTACCCATTTGTGCTTCCACATTTCACACTGTGATCATCTTTGGAAAAGCAATTTTGGAGTGGTTCTTTTTTTGGGCCGGCAATATATATATATATATATATACACACACATACACATACACATATAATTATTTTTTGCTGACAGACCTTTGCCTGACAGGCCCTAGCAAGGTCACAACTCTAGACAGATTCTTACAGAAAAAAGCCAGGTCAACCACTCGGCGTCCTGGTGCTGGGTCTCATGCTAAGGGAGAGAGGAGGCAAAGAGTACCAAGTGGCAGAAGTGGCTGGAAACCACAGCAGCTTCCAACTGCAAGTGGTACTAAGGCTGGGAGCAAGCTTAATTCCTTGAGGGCAGAACATCGCGTGGACTTGGAACAGCGAGCTGCAGCAGAACCCACTGTTCGAAGTCAAGTGCGGGAGAGAGTCCTCAAGGAGTCTCTAGGCATTCCTAATCATACAACAGAGAAAGAAGGGCAGAAGATCCAAATAGTAAGTTCTTCTGTGGACTGTGTTATGTGTGGTATGATGTACACCTCTTTTGTTTTCTTATCGTCTCAGCCCCCTTCCCGACCTCTCTTGAAGACAAAACTGACGCTGCATGTACATTGGGTTGTCCAGGTGATGCCGGGCAAGGACATACCAGAGAGGAGGTCCCCAGTTTTGATATCAGAGACTGACCCAATTCTGCAGGAGCTAGTCATGGACGTGGATGCAGATCCATTAGCCAGGGCTTTAGACAGTGCACGAAGGCCAGTGTCTCTGAAGGATGGCAATGTGCCACAACGGCGCCAGATTATCACGCTAGGAATATCTGGAGAGCAAGTCCGTGCAGGTGCTTCTGTGCGTGTCCTTCCGAGGGCACCTCCTCCTAGATTGGATGAGTGGTTCCGTCGTATTCTCATAATGGACTTCTTTGCGGCCACCGGAGTCAGTGATTATTGCCCGGAAAGTGACCTTTCAGATCCGTTGGTCAAAGTTCCTCTCCGATTTGAGTCTTCACAGAAATACATCGAGGTATTCCAGCCTTTGTTATTGGAAGAGTTTCAGGCTCAGTTGCAACGCTCGTATGGAGAACTTAGCCTGTCTGATGGAATGACAACGGGTACCATGCGATTGATGTCACTGGAGCGTGTGGATGATTTCCAGCTGGGTCGGTTCATGGCAGAGGGAGGTGCAGATGGTGCTGCTCGAGCTTGCTTGGAAAATGATCTCTTGTTGTTGACAAGACAGCCATTATGCTTGGGTGAACCACAAAGCTGTCATATGCTTGCCAAGGTGATAATTTCTCAATGTCCTCCCCACCCCCCAACTTTGTATTGGGCAATGTCTGATTGCTGCAGTTTTCAACCTTGTGTGGGGAACTTCCTTTGTTGAACAGGTGGATTGCCGGGAAAGAGAACACAAGAGCCGTGCAACCATTTTGCTGCTAAAATTGTACTTACCCACCAGTAATGCTCGCTTAGTGAAGGCAAAACGGCTGCTTGTGGATCGCAGCAAGTGGCACATCTCCCGGATCATGTCACTGACCCCACAGCTGCGAGAGTTTCAAGCCCTCTCTGCAGTCGGAAACTTGCCCCTTTTGCCTACAATTTTGTGTACAGAAGCAAGGGAAAATGATTCCACAGGAGGAAGTTGTGCTTTTGGCAAGCTCCAGGGTGGTGGTCACCCATCTGGTTTACAATGCCTTCCTGCAGCTCTCCAGTCTAGATTGAGACTAGATTTCAATGAGAGTCAAGTCAGTGCCATTGCTGCAGTTATTGGAAAGAGAGGACGTGCAGCTCTCGAGCATCAGCTTGCTTTAGTGCAAGGACCTCCAGGTGAGGACTAGATCTCCCTGGAAAAATGCTCATATGGATTGGTCACCAATGTCCATCTATAACAATACCATGCTTTCATGCTTGAGAAGGTGGGTGCAAGAGTAAGGTGATGCCTTCCTTCAAGATGATAGATACCCTAAATCCTAAACCTAGAGTAATGTACAAGAGTCAACAAATTGCTTTCCTTGTTTTTTTTGTGATCTGTGTGCTGAATGGGATGGATCAGGCACGGGTAAAACCCGCACAATTGTGGCAATTGTCAGCTCTCTTTTGACCGGTGGTCAGCAATCAACAAACCCATCTGGGAAGGAGAATCAGTCTCATCTAAACAAATCGATCAGCACATTTCCAAGACAATCACGCATGAAGGAATCAGCTGCAATGACCCGAGCTTGGCAAGATGCAGCACTAGCAAGAGAGATTGGAGTAACTGGGAACAAGGGGGTTGGGGGATCAACTGATGTGCAATGGGGTGGGCCACACAAGCATAGGGTTCTGGTTTGTGCACAGTCCAATGCTGCTGTGGATGAGCTTGTTTCCCGCATGTGCAAAAATGGATTGTATGGTCCAGATGGAAACTTTTTCCGTCCCAACTTGGTGAGGGTTGGTAATGTAAAAACAGTCCATCCAGAATCATTGCCTGTGTTCATTGATACGCTCATTGAGGAGCGGCTTGGAGCTGAGAAGCAGGGTGAGGCAGATGCATTGGAGGAAAAAACCCAAAAGCAATCAGCCATGCTACGTACAAAGCTGGAGGAAGTCATTGAAAACATTCAGGTGCAATTTCTTTATCTTTTCCTTGTAGCCCCTCAGTTCTTTCTAAATAGATGAGATGTCTCCTCCTCAGAATTGCAGGGGGGGCAGATGCATCAGAGAGAGAATCTGGAACAACCTTCAGAAATCATCACTTACCTCTAGCTACATGTATGTATCTGCAGGTTTTGGAGGCACTCCATTCTCAGCGACGGAGAGGGGAGAAAGGGGAAGAATCCAGTGGCCAGGCAGAGGACAATACAACAACAACAAAAGAGATGGGGTCTTTAGATCCCATTTCACAATCGGAAGTGCTGAAACGAGCAGCAAGGATCATCAAAGAAGGGGAGACAGCTGTCCAAGCAAAACTCAACAGTCTTTTCCGTCAGCGCCGTGAGCTCTCTAATGAGCTGGCATCTGCAGAAAGAGAGCAGAAGAAACTATTTGAAGCAGGAAGGACAAAGAGGCAGGTGAGGTTCCAATCTCAACGAGAAAAATGAATAGTACCCACTGTTTAATACTGTGGTCTATCCAGGGTCCACTCATTTCTATGGCTGCTTACCAGCACCAGTGCACCATGCAGAGAAAACAACTATTGCTTTATGTTTATTGCTTGACTTAGGGAAGACTCAGTCTTTCTTCGGCTTAAAAATGAGCAGTTTTTTGGCTTTCCCTGGTTTCCCTTAATTGTGGCCTTTCTGGAGATACTCATGGAAAGTAGTTATTGTTATTATTGCTTGACTCTTATGTGCCAGGCAATTCGCAAGGCTATTATTCGGGAGGCAGATGTGGTTGTTACAACTCTAAGTGGCTGTGGAGGAGATATATATGCAATATGTATGGAAACCTTCAGGGAGAACAAGAAGTCACAGGGCGCCTCAGATGATGGGTTCTTCAGTGCAGTGGTTATTGATGAAGCTGGCCAGGTATGTCCTGCTGCAGTTAGTAGTTGTTCCAGCTACATATCTATATCTCATGACCCATCATTGGATGTGTTTAAATGACTGGACGAAACTGTAAACCGTAAACCTGCTATTGAACTGCTTGAGGACAATGGGTGTTCTTGGAGTCATAGTTTTGGCATGGTGCAGGCATCTGATGCTTATAACTTTTCCTAGCCCTCAACCTGGCAAAGTGTGCAGTCATTTTGGAGGTTTTTTATTGGCTAAGATGTATTGCAGTTAATGCTATCTGACTGTAAATAATCAACCCATCAGATGCTATTGGCTCCACTCCCACATTCAAGGAGCAGGTTCTGGCAATCTGTGATGTTGATAGAAGGGAGTGGAGGCCACTTGTTTTTCTTGTAGATTTCAACTGGAACTTGGGGACATCATTTGTGATAGGAGTTGTTGACCATTATTTCTCAACTTGTCCTCTAATACTTGGGACTGATTCATGCTCTGGAAGGTTTGTTGTCTCAGGCTCTGGAACCAGCAACTCTTATCCCACTTCAGCTTCTAGCACATACGTATGCAAGATGTGTGATGGTATTGATCCTCTTTGCCTCCTCTATCTTTTCTTTGTTTGCTTTAGAGTTGTCCTCAATCACCTTTCATAACGTGCAAAAGTGATTTTGAAAGTGGATGTTATATGACTCTTAACTCATTATTGGACTATGTAGGTTGGAGATCCGAAGCAGCTGCCAGCAACAGTGATCTCTCAAGTGGCATCCAAGATGGCTTATGAGTGCAGCATGTTTGAGCGACTCCAGCGTTCGGGCTATCCTGTTACGATGCTTAGCACACAGGTAATCACTTTAATGGCAGTGCAACATGTATCTTTTGGAGCAGCAGTCAAGAGGCACTTGTAGCATTGATCTAGATGCAGCACAGTACCTTGAAAGTTATTTTTTATGGTCTCCAATTCTTGTATCTGCAGTACCGAATGCACCCAGAGATTCGCCAGTTTCCATCAGCCTATTTCTACGAGAATAGGCTGGCAGATGGCCTTGCAGAAGGAAGTCGGGTTGCACCCTTCCACAAGGATTGGTGCTTTGGGCCATATGTCTTCTTTGATGTGGTTGATGGGTATCAACGGACCAAGGGCACCTCTGCTTCTCAGTCACTGTTCAATGAAGCTGAGGCAGAAGCTGCTCTTTGTATTTACAAAGCCCTACAACACAGGTATCTCATGCTCTTTGACTTCCACTTCCACTTCTGTACTAAACCCAAATCTGGTTGTCAGAATTTGGCAATCTCCATGTAGTTGTGGGGCTAGATCACCAGACTGGTGACACAGCATCTGAGAGCAATTTTGCATTACATTTATGTCCGCTTGTGTTTGTCAGGTACCCAATGCAGGCAAGGAATTGGGGATTTGGTGTAATAACACCATACAAGCAGCAGTTAGGGTTGCTTCGGGAGCGTTTCATTCGTTCACTGGGGAGTGCGGCCACATCTGGGATTGAGTTCAATACTGTGGATGGTTTCCAAGGACGGGAGGTTGACATTCTCATTTTGTCTACAGTCCGGGCACCAACTGGGCAAGATGTGAGGTGGAACAAAGAGGGGACCGGTAAAGGCATTGGTTTTGTGGCAGATGTTCGACGAATGAATGTGGCACTCACCCGGGCAAGGTTCTCTCTGTGGATTGTGGGCAATGCTGCCACTCTTGAAGGGAGTGGTCCCTGGGCAGCTCTGCTTGCCAATGCTAGAGAAAGGCAGTTGGTATTCTCGATCAAAAGACCATATGCTCTTCAAGATACTCCTGCTGCTGATACCCATCAGCGATCTTCTTCACACAGGGTTTCAACACCCCATTCTAGATTGATTGATGACATTGTGGATACTCATCAAGGTCAGAGGTCATTTGACATGGCCAAGGTTAGTAACGAGGGCAGATGGCCTGAGAACCAGGATAGGGAGGTGAATGATTACTTAGGCAGTTCTCATGAAAGGGGAAATAGGGATGAAGAGATGGCAAGAGGAGGTAAAATAGATTCTGAGAAGAACAAAGGAGTTGTATATGGGGCTACTGGACAAAGTTACAGAGATTCAGGAAGTGGAAGACCCCATTGTCATGACCAAAAAAGAAGTGTTGTTGACTTCCAACAACATATGGTGAAAGAGAGTGCTCAGGAGGAAGGTTGTATGATGGGTACTGAAACAGAAAAACAACCAAAGGAAGATGAACTGAGAAAGAAAAGGAGTGAAGCAAACAACAAGGTGGAAAAAGGAAACGGAAGTAAGTATGTAGAGGGGGAAATAGGTGGAGGAAAAGAACTCAGGGAATCTTGTAGAGAAGTTTGTTCTAGATCTGCTGGGCAAAGGCCAGAAGGCACATCAACTTTGTTGAGTATCAAGACTAATCCCTCTCAACTGAATAGTGATACTGAGTGCACTCAAACTCCAAGAGATGTGGGCAGTTCAGATAACCAGATTAGGGTTACAGGTTGCTTAAGTGCAGGTGAAGGTGGCCCCAAGTCTGGTAAAAGCATAGGTCCTTTGCGAAACCTTCCTGACCATGCAGCCACACGAAAGAGACAGAGAGAGGAAGCTGCTGAAATCCTGGGATCTGGGTTCTTGAACACCTCTGAAAGGAGTGACAACTTGACTGGCCGAAAACAGCACCGTCAAACTATGCAAAAGCCTGGTATTGGGAAACCAGAAAGTTTCAAAGCAGGTGAATTTCCCGATCTCTTTCTGGCCCATTTCTGCAAGATGTGTTGTGGCAAACATTTGTGAACTGCTAAGCTCACTTGGTAATGTTACAATTGCCTGGCTTAGAGACTTAGGATGCAGATTATTTCATAACCATTGGCCCTAAGTTTTGAGCAGGTTGCTTATAAACTAATCTACACCCATTGTTGGGGTTGATGAGGTCAGTGGGTAGTAATGAAGGTGGTGGCCAGATGCTTTTTGAGTGGCACTCTCAAGGCTATGATCACCCTTGTTCTTTTTGTGTTTGTTTTGGTTTGGGCAGAACTGACACAATGATTTCCTCAAAGGGTCATTGTGGAGTTATCTCTGCAATGTCAGGGTTATTTGTTGAGTATATCATTTCTGTGACACAGTGGGGTTGTGCCATTTCTGATTTTTTGCAAATTTAGGCCTGCAAGCTTCACAAGGACGCACAGACATAGTCAACAACACTTCACTGCACCAAACAAGAGAGTCAAACATAAAGTTGCAGGATCAACCATTGGTCACCAGGCTTTCTCATCCCCATGCCCGAAACTCTGGTGACATGAGCCAAAGACCCTCAGTAGCAGATCCTCGCAATAGGAATTCTCAGTTGAGCTCCAGAGAAAGCTTGGAGAGTCAGTGGGATTTGTTTCAAAAGTATCTGAAGATTGGGAAGGTGCAGGATCCAGATCCAGCAGTGCAACAATCAGCTTTGAAACCACCTCCATCAAAGAGCCAGAAGGTTGTTTCTGGATCTTGGTTCTGACTTGAGATGTACAGGATCTTGGTTCTGACTTGAGATGTACAGGAACCACTTCTTCAGGTTACACTATTTAGGTCAAGGCCATGTCAGTTTTCTGTTTGAGGATGGTGTGATTAGTGCTCATCCAATTTGTCAGACAATTTGCTCGTGTGTAGTAACATGTCTTGATATATGCTCTGTGCACAGGGACCGCAAATTGCAGGGGCTCCAGCCAATTCAAAGCCCTCATTTGTGGATGACATATTGTCAGGTTTGGGTAGTTTGAGCCAGGCTCAGGTCAAGGGGAGTAAAGAGCTTCCTTTGAATGCCTCAAAAAGGTCGAGACCTTCATGATATCAAGTGTCCCCATTGACAAACAGTTTGTGGGCAGGTTGTTGTGCATATGAATTTGTTATCATTATTGGGCTTTGCACCGTTCAACACCAGGTACGGTGCTGGCATACAGTAAGACATTTTGTTATCTCTATCCTAAATTGGGGTGGGGTCCGAAATGGCCACAAAAGGCTTCAAAGAATTGCAAGATGAGTATCAATTGACGGTAGAATGGATAGTTTTTGTAAATAGGATTTAGTGGGTCTTTTCAAGCAAAAGGATCCAGGGGGGCTACAGCAAGGCTGACCTTAAATCTGTAACCCCTGTCATGTTTCGAATGATACATAACAATTTTGTTATTGTAGTTATCATTGCAGATGCTGGGAGACACCTTCCCTTCCAAATTGAAGGGTACTACTCCCTATCTTTTTGCTATGCTCATTATTCAGTTGTATATCAGTTTTTCAATTGTCAGAAGAGAGAAAATGGGTTCATCCTTGAAAGTAGTGGCTGTTACTACCAGTATTTGAACTGTTCTGATGAGAGTCACACAATAGTTGATACTGATGATTCTCATTTGATGCCAGGGTTGATATTTGTGTGTCCTGGTGACCACCAGTCCTGTACATGGGAGAAATGTACACATTGAATGATTGTATCTTTTTCTGGCCAAGAATGCAAAAAGAGAAATTGCACTCTTCTTAATTGTTGACTGCTACTGATTGTAAGAACTTCCAACATTGTCCTAGTCTGTATGCTGGAAATTAAGTCCTAGCAGTTGTTGACCTTATCTATGTTCTCTTTCACTGGGCCTGACTTGGAGATACCGCCAACAGCTTGTTAGAAAGGTCTACTGTTGGGTTGCCCCCACCCAAGAAAATAAAAGCTGACCTTATTCCTAAAAAATCGGGGTTTAGAAAGACAGATCTTTTCCATAACCAAATTTATTTACAGCATTTCATTTGTTTGATTCTGTGTTCACACTTTTTGTTTATTGCTGTGAATGTGGTGTTAAAATAGAAGTTGGTATGTGATCAAGAGCATAGAAGATTCTTTTTTGTGGCTCTTGCCTATGGAATCTGGATGTAACAAGCAGGTGAATGAGGCAGGAAAATACACAGCCAGTTTGTGTTTTGCCTGTCCTGCTTCATACACCTGGATTTGAGTCTGGAGTCTTGTCATGCTCCAGAGCAGCCTCTTTTCTTCATCTCTGGATCATGAGGTCGGTGGCAAAATAATTGAGTGAGTGACTGAAACACACATGTAGTGAAAACAGAAGACTGAAATGTTTGTGGGTTGTGGTGTGGATGGCAAAATAACTAAGTGACTGGATACGCATGTGGTGGAAATAGAAGATTGGACTGAAATATTTGTTGCCTGATTCCACTGTAATCAGAATGCTGTTGGCGGATTGAGTTAAGAAATGGATAGTTCATGGTGGTGACAAAATGTTAAGAAATAGATAGTTCATGGTGCTGACAATACATTTTTACTCCATCTCAATGAGCTGGCTACAAATGCTCCATCTCTATTGCATTCTAGCTATGGAAACTAGTCATATCCTTAAAGTCTAGTGGCAATGCTAAGTAGATGAAGGGTTTTTAGTAGGCTACATCATAGTCTCCTTCAAAAACTTGGCCACCTTCAAAACTCACTCAAACCGAACCAAGGAAAAAGTTGGATCAAAAGTAGCTTCATAATTCAAGCAAATTGCCCAGGCCATGTGCTACTCGAACATTTGACCACAAGTCATAAGCAACTTGTTATGGAAAGTTGTGAAGTGTGAAAAGCTTTTGCACATACATAGCAACAACAAGCTTCAAATAAGGTTTTGAACAATTGTGCATTTGCTCTTCATGAAAAAAATCGAACTAAAACAACATTTATCTTCCACATAACCAGAACATGAATGATGGCTATCTCAATTAGCTTTAAGAACATTGGAAAAGAGTGAGATAGTAGTTGCAATGCATGGGTCACTTGCTAGATATGCTTGAAGGGATTAACAATGATCAATTAGCCTTGTCAAATAGAAGGACGACTACAACTATTGCTTGAGTAGCATTAGACTTCATTGTTAACTTAAATATTGAGCATCAAAATCCCACCCCCAAAGAATGGCAAAAACTATAGGACCATATTTGCTCTCTTTAGCATGTGCACATTGATGTGGGGGTGCAAAAGAAACCTCTAAGGACTGCCAAATGTCAAGGAAAACTCATTTTTGCATCTACCTGCAATGAGTACTAGGGATAAGCAATTCCCATGGCATCCACCACTAATTGCTTTGGAAATTGAGCATCCAACTCCAAAATTAGTCCTTTAGTAACCTCTACCATACACCACAATAAACACTTTGCATTTGTATGCAAAAATTGGACATTGCCTTTGCCATACACAAATTTAACAAGCACCAAATGGTGCATTAGAAAAAAGAGCAATTGAAGCTTTGCCATACACCACAATAGGCATCTTGCATTTGTTTGCATAAATTGGACAATGCCTATGTCATACACCAACAGTACACTCTACATAAAATAAGACAACAAATGCCATATACCACAAAACACCATCTACATCTATAGCCATAAATTGGACATTGCCTATGGTATTCATCAAATAATTCAAGCATCTACTAATCATAAATTAAAAACAAAGGGAAATTTGCCATAACCCAAG
>Ga0116228_10001776_pt1 | contig 18113 bp, 12 predicted proteins | sample S1TSphfallax_2_FD_89694 | JGI IMG/M metagenome (GOLD analysis project Ga0116228, IMG submission 89694) | Host-associated microbial communities from peat moss isolated from Minnesota, USA - S1T2_Fc - Sphagnum fallax MG | ecosystem: Host-associated > Plants > Peat moss > Unclassified | place... | reverse complement strand
GTAGCTTTTCATTGACCCTAGTTTTTTTCCATAATATGTCTTCCTATTGAACCACAATATTTTGATGGCACTTTCAAGCTCTTTAATATTGATAGGAATGTTTTCAACTCTTTTGGACATATGAAGCAATGGTTTGAAAATCTTCTCCAGTTTATGTGGATCTCATTTTAGCCACAAGTGCTTTCAAATGCCACAAACCTCCATGTCACACCGCACCTTGATGGTGTCTTTTGCTCCAATTATGAACTTGATCAAGCTTTCACAAATGTTTTTTTTCGATGTGCATCACATTTAATGTGTGCTAGATCATTAATTGTTGCAAATGGGACACCAATATGGTTAGATGGAAAAAACATGGTTTAGTTGCAAGGCATACATAACTTACAATCAAAAAGAAGGAAACCCAACAAACCCAGTTCTCATCCTCTTTTTAATGAATGCCACATCAAGAATTGAATGATTTTGACCAACCATGAAAGCTTTTGAAAAACCATCGTGGTTGTATAAAATCTATATTTTAGCCACTACACACTTTGAATTCTTCCACCATAAAATTAATACTAATGTTCCTCAAACTCTAAAAGGTACAAAATTGATCTCAAATTTTCCCCTCTTTAAGCATGACAATTTGAAATAAAGCTTTGCAAATGGAATGCTAAATTGGATAGCCCATCTATGGGCAAAATAAATTCCTAAGCTTTGAAAACAAGATTATTAGATAATTCTTTCTAATCTAACAACAAATCTTGTAACCAAACACGAAAAAAATGACAAGATATGGTTTTTCTTCTTACAACAAAACTTGTAATAAAGGTCTCAAAACAAAATGTTCAAATAATCTAATCTCTTATAGTAGTAAATTTTGTATTATAGTTTTGAAAAATAATGATAAGATTTTTTTTCTTATGGTAGTAGAACCTATTCTTGAGCTTGGTTATGATAATGATTTGATATAACCTTTCCTTTGTTAGCATACTCTATTATCAAGCTCTGAGAACCAAGTTACCAAATTTCCTCTTGTATGACAACAAATCTTTTAAAGTTTTGACATTTGATGATCAAAATTTGTCTCCTTAGTAGCAATGACATATCCAACTTGAGCTTTGACATAATTCAACTCTAATTTCCACACCATGTCAACAAATGTTTTACAATTCTAAAAACAATTCAATGATCAAAATTGGACTCTTTTTATCAAAAGCACATGTTTTACAACTTTCAAATACATCCTCAAATTTCTTTTTAATCCAAAAATATATTGTCTTAGATATTTGACACAATAGTCATATTGAATAAACTTCCTAGTAGTAATATATGTTATACATTATTTTTTAAATGAACAAATTTCTTGTACTTCGTGGCAATAATTTTGTAAACTTTTAGTGCCAAAAAAAATTGGGTTATGAAATCTTGAATTGTACCTAGTCATTTCTTCAAGCATTTTTTTAATGGAAAGAAGATCCCATTCCCAAGTTGTTGACATATCATGGGTTTGTGACAAACTTCACCCTTGCCTTCATCACATGGTAAATTGGATTTAGCTATGTCATTTTCATTAACCTCCTGGGTTTCTCCAACATAATTGTCTTATTTTTCATTGTCCAAAATTTGATCTTCATCTCTATTTGTTGGACCTTCACCAATCTTTAGTGAATCTTGTATTGTTTTTATATATGCTAGGCACATTAACTTCACCCTTCATCTTTTCGGCAACACCATCCTCTACTGCCCTGAACATCACAACAAGTTGCTCTTGTTGCTTTTATTGCAGGGTTGTAACCTTTGTAGATGTTGAATGGAATGCTTGCATATGAATTCCCAAGCTGAAAACCCAATTGCCTCCCAATGTAGATTAATACATCTCTACTACTAAAAACTTTCATTGTAATAAAGGTGCAAATTGTTCTACATTAAATCTTGTTGCATCTTTCAAATTTGGCAAGCAACAAAAGGCCAATGTGAACTCTATACATAAAGTTTGTTTGATGTTGGACAACAAACGATTGAACACAAAGTTCGTTGTAATCAAATGATATTATTTCTTGAACCATCCACTCAAAGAGAGTTGGAATAAGTATTAACAACTAGCAAACAAACCAATATTACAAACCCTATGTGTAAGCAAAAACCCACTACACTCCATCCCACGTATCGGAGCATGATGTGTTTTCTTGTCTTGTAATCATTGTTTTCCAAGTGCCAGGTCCTTAATTACTACCTCCATCTCCATCTCCAAAGCTATAGCCTGCCCTTTTGCAACTTTCTTAACTATCTGCTCTCCCACACATCTTCAACTTACAAACTAAATGCCAACATACTTTGAAAATAATTTTCCACATTCATAATGTACATTATCATCTACTAGCTAGTCCATAATGAATAACAGATAATCTCTTTATTGCTGAAGTGCAGGTTTTTTGAGGTAAGGTATAATTACATGGCACAAAGAAATTAAGAATGTAACCATAGTTATCAGAACCTTCTCATGTTCATGTTCTCAACATGCTTGTTGTAGCTCCTTTTCAATTTTAGCAAGTTTTTGAATTACAGATTTTAATCAATTTAAAAATTAGCTCAACACACATACACAACTTTTCATACATATGATAATAAGATATAATTACAATATTGTTGTTACTTTCAATTCATCTTGCAAAAAGCAGTTCATGGCGCATTGCTTGCTTGCTAACATTGTGGTCATAAATACTTGTTATTACTTACATTCCATAATTTACATTATGGGTCACCTCCTCTTGGAGCTGAGCTTCCACACAACGTACTTTCTTTGCAGCAACAACAACTACCGCCTTGTCCATGTCCTATTATAAAATCAAATAAACATTAGTAATTCATAAGTTGTACACACATTATATTGCAAATACTCATTACATCCATCACCCTCATGTGTGTGTAATCCACACATAGTGGACAAACTAATATTCTCACCCAAATGGATTAATCCCCATTATGTTTTATGACATGTGGAAAAACTCTTAACATTTGCACAAAGAAGTTTCAAAAGGTTAGAGTACAAAAACCAAAATAGCCACTGGAAGCTCTCCATATATTGCCTTACAACTTACCAACCATAGATTTTTAGTTCCAAGTCTCAGTCCCATCTTTGATTCCTATGTAATGATTGCTATACATGTATCTTGAACATATGTTTACAACGGATATTGTATGGACATTGCACCCACAAGAAACAAATTGAGGTCCAATTTCTTTTCTAAGCTAAGAAGATCATTGATATAATGTTTATTTCCATGTTGACAACAATGCAAATCATAGTTAAAAAAAGGAAAATGTCACAAAATAACAACCTAGAATGTAAGCATGAATAGTTAGAATGGTGTCACGTTGTTCCTTGTGTCGAATAACAACAAGTTGGAGGATGTGTTTTAGTTTTTTTGTTGATTCAATACACAAACGATCAAGGGCTACCTTGGATTTGGCCTCTTCTATTGCCTTTTCTTTGTTATGCTGAATGTGTGCATTTTTTAGTCGATTTTCCAATTCCAAAATTCCGCAGTGGCTACAAGCACAATAACAACATGGTATATTAATTATCGTGCTACCATGAAAATTACAATATAAAAACATGTAGAGGTTACTTGAGGCTTCCATTTCATTCAACATTTGTAGCTTGCAAATGTTTGGGCCATTTCAAGACCTCTATAATGTTTGTTCATCATGAAGGCGTGCATTGGTAGCAATAACCATATGCTGCTTCATATCCTCAATAATGTTTTGCTAATGTGAGGTTGTGATTGCAGACTTCTTTAACTATTTTGTTGTAGCAAAAAAATGTGTTTGCATGTCTTCAATTTGAGTTGCATATTTCGTGGTAATTAATGTTTCAACCGATTTTAACTCATGTGCAACAAAAGAAGCCGAACTTTCAAAAAGTGCCCTACAATACCAATGTACAACCTTTTCCCATATTAGAAATATTTGCCACATTATCCAACCAACTAGTTTCTAAAGGAGTCTGGAAAGCTTAAAAAAGACACCCACTACATCATGATTTGCCTCAAATACATGGTAGTTTGTTTGCAATTTCTTAGTGGTAAGATTTGTATCTATAATTGAAGATGAAGCTCCTACTCCCATGTCAAATAAAAATATGCATAAAAAAGAAAAAAATGCATCATACAACAACAAATTATGACCATAGCTCTTATGTTAAACACCCATTGAACAAAAAATGAAGTTAAGTTGAAGCTGACGCCAACTAATTCATAGAAACAAAGGTCCAAGTAAGTTTACCTACACCTCCTCATCAAGCCTACAAGTCGTGAAGCTCACTTCACTTGAATGTTGTAGGTTCTGAACATCATTAAATGAAATTGGGATTTTAGGGCCTTCACTTCCAAGACCTTGATTCTACTTACATTTGGCACATCCTCCATCATCCACATCATCTACAATACAATTCCAATATGTTTTGTAAAATGCACCATATTCACAAACATGTTGCAATAAACGCATGATTTTGGTGTGGTGGTGCATGGCTTTTGAGATAATTAATTTCAAAATTTAGGGTTATTGATAGCCTCTTTTTTGTTGGCATCATGGTTGCAATATTGCTTACAATATGGGGTGTTTTTCCTTTTTAAAGTTGTTGCTCTTATAATGTCCATGGGGTCATTTGAAAGGTTATCCCCAACATGTTTTCCCATGTTGGCACCATTCTGTAGACAAATGCAAAAGCATTTTTTGAAAGGCACATATAAACAATAATCAAAATAACCAACTTTTAAAAATTTTAAGCATGTAATTCATAAATTAACAATGGTAAAGGAAAAAACCAAATGAGGGAATGGCAGATGCATGGTTAGATGATAGAGATTCACCATATTCTAGTGGACCAACAAGTGACATAATATTTCCATGTTGGAGTTCAACTTCTACACCATTCCTTTGAAGCTTTTATTGGTTAACAAATGTTCCATTTGAGTTGTAGGAAAGGAAAGATTGTTGTGAAGTTTTCAAATCCTACCAAAAAAAATCACAACATTAATTAAATACTTTTAAAATTCCTATTGTAATTTCATCAGATGGAACCCAGCTCTAGCAACGATAACACATATGCATCTCACTAATGCAATATTGATGAAAGCAATGGATTGTGGGGTTGTTAAAAATAATGAACAATACCTTGAGTCTTTAATGCAAACCACGACATGATCACCAGGCTTGAATTTGTGATTAGGAGGTTGAATTTTCCCATTTGCATCATAGACCCTTTGAGAGATTGTGTAATTATTTGCATTAACATTTGGTGAATCGAAAGGGCACAACTCTTCCTTTGCCACGCAACCCAAAATGTGTTCTATTCCACATAACATGATATGCACACCCTTCCAAGGACAACACTTAGTCATGAATTTGGCACATATCCTCCTACCCAAAACATAAACATAATGGGTTTTAATACCCTATGAATAGAACCATGATATATGTTGTGTGATACAATCTAAATAACATTAATTAATGTTTAATTAGTGCATCATGCATACAAGCCCAAGGTTGCAAAACTCCAGTACTTGTGGTCGTGCATAAGCTTTTTCAGAAACAATGGTCAACAAGCCCCACGCAATGGAAATTGGATTAGATGCCACCTATTGTGCCATGGCTTTGACATCATGTTTTGCAAAGATTGGAATTTTCTACAATGCGGAAACAACTATTATCACTCCTTTGTTCCCTCCATTTATTATAGTTGGTGTTATCATTGATACTTTTTGAACCATTGTTGCTTATGTGCCAATGTCTACAAGAGGCCCACCACATCCACATTGGTGTTTCACTTCATCAATCTATCATCACTTTTTAATATCAATAACCCCATGCTTCCAAACCATTCCATAGATGCAACCACATAAACCAAATTCTATGGAAGAACACATTTCATACCATACCAATTAAATCTATGCCATAACACATCTCCACCATTGCATTCAAACTTGTAACCATAGAAAACCATGAAAACAAATAGTTAGAAAATACTTAAACCCTACAAACCTTTGCTAAAAATTTGTGCAACAAATGATTCTTTGAGGCACCCCCAAGCTTTTTTATGGACTCAATTGTGAGTCCAAAGGTGAAGACAATAGAAAGAGGCATTGGGGCACATTCCTTAACTTGTAGCACTTTGGGGGTGGAGGGGCGTGTTGAAGCTTCGAGATGGGACTAGGACATGTGACAAGTGGGTCAATTATTCATGCAGACCTACATAAACCAAACAACAAGTTGGTTAATACATAGTTGGAACACTTTTAGTGCACGGACGAACCATGGGCAAACACGAACTCACAAGACTCACCATGGTTCAAACTTGCAGGAAGCCATCACCTTCCCTCTTATAATATACTATGTGCCTAGCCATGGGACTAGCACCCAAATGTCATTTTGTCCCGGGACTCCCAAGTGGGAATCTCAAAATTTCCAAAACCCTTACAACTTTGGGGGCCCATAACTTTGTGTGCAAACCTTTGATTGAAGTGAGGTTATAAGAAAAGTTATATCCCTCATTGAGATCTTTCCAATGGTATGTGGCATGTCACTTGCACGCAAGGAAATCAGGGCGATTCCTGACTTTTAGTGATCGGGAGTTTAAATGCCAATTTGACTCCCAACCCTTCTTTTGGCCATAACTTGTGTTTTAATTACCTAAATGGGTCATGCAAGCACATTTTAGACATTTATGTTCCCAGAGCTTTCCAATGATATAAGGAACTATTCAATCTAATGGGTTTTGATCCCTACAATTGTTTTATGAAGATTCGGAAGTCCATTGAAAATCCAATTCCCAAAGTGGGAGCTCATTTGAGAGTGTGGAGGTTCATTCCCTCACAGTCTCCTACACTCCCGGGAGCATGAGATGTGACTCTCGGGCTTCCCTCTTGGCCCGCACCTTTGCAAACCCTTGCCTTGGTTGCAAGCCCAAGGTTAGGGTTGTGACTTTTTTGCATTTTTTTGCAACAATTTTGGTCCATCATGCATGAGTTATTTGCACAACCATTGTTCTACAAGTTCACATATACTACACATGAGTTGAAAATACAACCACTATTCCACAAGCTCGTATGTGTAACAATGTTAATATCAAGTTTGCAATAGTACTATAACTACAAAATCATTACTTTGAACTTCACTTATTGATGTGTTTGTTTCAACAAACTGTTAGGTTTTGACACTCATAGGTTTCGATAGTCTTTGTAGCAAATCCAATATTTGTTTCAGGGTTTAGGGTTTTTTGTGCATGGAAAATGATGGTTGTGACATCCATTGTTGATGATAAAGGGATCTTATTTCCTCCCAATGTGGCAAGCAACAAGATCAATGTATTTTTTGTTGGCTATATAGCGCAATTTTTTTTAATAATTAAAAAAGTTAAATTAATGGTCATTGGGATTTTCAATAGGAAAATTCAATAAAACTTTGAGGAAAATTGCTAGATTTATATACATGGTTCAAGCACTAGTAGAAAAACCCCATTTTTTTACTTGTCTTAAGCGACCAGAAGTGTCTTTTACAATTATTTTTGATAAAAAATAGTCACAAAAGACACTTTTAGTTGACTAAGACAAGTTGAAAAATGGGGTTTTTCTTCTAGTGAAATGTATAACCAAAAATATATGATTATGTTTTAAAATGTTTATTTTCATTTTTTTACTGGTAGCCAATGTCTTGGTCTTCCTATGTAGAGTGGATCATCACCATTGTTGTTACATTAAAAAAATAGAACAAAGACATTCCTAGTAAGACTTCACAAGGTGGTCATCAACTAAAGCCTGAGAGCCCATGTTGAAAAAAACACATTAAAGGAGCATGCATTTAAGTTCACAACAAACCCAATTCCACATCTTATCCTCCTTAAAAACACGTCTCATTTATTTCATTAGTGCAAGTTTTGCATCCAAAAATAACAGAGCCTTCCAAGGTGACTTAACATTTTGAGACCACAATGTGCATAATATCTCATTATAGTTAATATTCAACATTTAATTTGCTCATCTATCTTACCATTGGGAAAGACTTTGGAAAACATTTGCCTAGCTTAGTAGGACAACAAACATTGGTGAAATTTTAGTTTCAAAAGTACTGCAACATTTCATTACCCATGATTGAAGCCAAGATGTGAATATACTTGATAGATGGTTTGTTAATTAGGTTATAAAGAAATCAACTATGAAACACCATCAACAAATTTCACTTGTGGAATCCATTAGTCTGGCATTCCAAACAATTTACTTTTTATAAATTTCAACATTTAATAAATAGAATTTAATGACCATTGAAATTGATAAAGTATTTATGAAGTCATGCAAAAATGGCACCAAAACCTCAGTTTGGTCACATAAGGGACAAGATTTTTGAAAATAGGAAGAAAAAATACATTGGGTTTCAATGGGGCATCAACTTAGTTTAACAACAAATTTGGTGTTAAATTGAGTTTACTTTGTCCTTTCTTTTCTTGAACGCTTTTAATTGATCATGTTGTTGCTATGTGTATTGTAACTATAAATGTTTTCGAGCTTGGTGCATTTAATCTTGAATCTCAGTATTTAGTGGAAGTAGGCATGAGGGTTCAAAACGATTTGAAATTTCAGAACACCACGTGGCCATAAGCATTTAATGCACAAGGTTCAAGACTAATGATAGTAGTTGGATAGTTAAGAGCAGTGAAAATATAGGTAGCATTAGTGGAGGCTCCAAGGAAAAAGAAAAAATAGGATGAAATTCAATTTACCACCAAAATTGATGATTTTTTGAGTTTCATCCCCTTTTGAATGCTAAGGTATTTTTTTGCAAGCTTTTTTTAATCTCACCTTATGTATGACCAAACTCAAGGTTATGGAGTTAAGTTGTGTTTTTTTTACTTTACCGATATCTCTCATAGGAATATATTAACACCTGAGGTTATGTTCCCTTTTTTAGGAAACAAAACAATTAGACTTATTTTTCAAACATGGATTGTGTAAGCATTTTTGCCAATGCTTCCTCTCTAATGACCATTGATGGAAGCTTATAATTCAAGTGTATAGGGGCAATCCTCATCAACAAAACAAATTAGGTTCACACATGGTCACCACAATCCCTATTAAGAATTGTGCACAAAGGAAATGTGTTTTTTGGGGGTTCTGACTTGGCGACAAGTGAACTAGCATGTACATAATATAGGTACATTGGCACATGACCTTTTAGAATGAGGCCTTTTGCTTATTATTAGAGCAACTGCACTAGTGTCATATTCTAGATTTTGTGATAAACATTGTTAAAGACCCATATGGCCAAATAGGCCTTAAAGGCCAAAATGCAAACCTAGAAATTAGAATGTCGTGTGGCATGCATTGTCATGTGAAAATATATCATTGAATTTTTCTTGGGTTTCCCCAAAGTTTTTATGTAGATTGATTATTCACAAAACAAATGACCAACTCAAGGTTTAAAGTTGTATAAGAAATGATGGTTCACTTGAAGCTAATCGAAGAATGAGAGATTAAGTCCAATTGAAAAAGAGTGACAAAAATTTTTGGGGAAAGAAATTTTGCTTTGCTAATGAAGTGATGCAGCGTGCACCCAAGAATCATATATTTTTTCCTTTTGGGAACCAATGGGAGTTTTGAACGTTTTTTTATTTTGATGTTTTCAATGTTTTCTCACCATGTGCACACCAAGTTATCAATCATATGTGTTCACATCAAGTTCTGAATGTGTGAACACCCCACACTTTTAATGAATTTTTGGCATGTTCCCAAGCTCCGAATGTGTTTCCCAAGATGTTCATAATAGCTCACCACACTTTATCCCATAACTTTTGCCAAAGTTGAATAATATAACTATGCCAAGCATGAAGCACTTCTATCATTATATTTTGGAAGTGCAAATTTTTATTGGGGGTGGAGTTGTTCAAATTTCAAAGTTTCAAATTACTTTTGAAATAGTTTGGTATGCATCTCACAACTATTTAATAGAACTAACAATAGGTGACTCACAAGTTGTGGTTGTGTTTCATGGTCACGGCTTGAACCATGTGTATTACAAGATTACGATGTTTTTAAAGACATTATGCATAATTGGACCACAAATAATATGTCAGACAAAAATAATATGTCAAGCACCTCAGGCACTTGACAATTATTCAAGTTGTTTTGATTCAAATCATCGCAATAATCATGTATTTCTCAAACAAAAATATTATTTCATGCACTTCATGTGTATGATTATTATTATTGTTTAGAAAAGGTACCTACTTAAAGAAGCAACTTTGGTGCTCATGTGAAAAAAAAACATGTCTAATGCCTCAATTATTATTCTTATTAAAACACTCACAAGATTACAATGCTTTTGAAAACATTATGCATAATTGGACCACAAATAATATGTCAGACAAAAACAATATGTCAAACATTTTAGACATTTGACAATTATTCAAGTTGTTTTTATTCGAATCATCACAATAATCATGTATTTCTCAAACAAAAATATTATTTCATGCACTTTAGGTTCATGATTATTATTATTGTTTAGAAAGGTATGCACCTAAACAAGTAATTTTGGTGTTTTTGTGAAAAAAAAACATGTCTAACGCCTCGATTATTATTCTTGTTGAAACACTCACAAAATTACGATGTTTTTGAAAACATTATGCATAATTAGACCATGAATAATATGTCAGATAAGAACAATATGTCAAACATTTCATGCATTTCTTTGATGAGGCTTGTTGTTATTGTGGTCTTCAATGCATTTTTTGTTTAATGAAACACATTTTTCACAATATGTGCAATAATAATTGTGCACACATTTCAAAGCCATGTTTACAACACTTTCATCATTCATATTTTTCTTGAGTATTTTCTATTAATGCCTCACAAAAAACGATGAACAACAATGTGTAAATACATAGATCTAAATAATTAATATGAAATTTTGCAAATGTCAATTTTTTGTGCCACATTATCAATTTCCATGTACTATTATATTCACATTCAATATATTACAATATATGAATAAACAAATTAACCTTTTGTGATTCAGTTGATGGTAAATTTTTTTGCATTGGGTGTGTTGTTGTTCGTCTTGCTAATAATGCATAAACATGCATATAAAAACCCACAAATATCTATTAATAATATATATTTTTAAAACCTCATGTTTAATGTTTAACATACCTTATATATACTGAGATCATAAACTGAAGTCCACCTACATAATGAAATCTCAACCTATAATTACACGAGTAAGATTAATACGGGAGGGGATTTAACTATGTTTTAATTTCTCATGAATAAGCAAATTTGCAAGTCCTTTATTCATTGCATTATATTTGTTCTTAATCAGATTCCATTCCATTGTTCCATGCCATAATATGCAATAAATTAAATGTAAGCCGAATGCTAAACCTTATTTACTATAGGCAGTTTCTCCCATTCGTAACCTATGAAATTACAAACCTTTACATTACATATTTTAACAAATATTTAATTAGTAACCAAATTTGAATGTTTGTTCAAAATTTAAACAATATAACATTAACTGTGATTACAAACCCAAACATTATGGAAAACATAAAAGAAAAAAAAATTCCAATCATGTACACTTTAAGAAAATTTTAATATTTGTTTATGTTGAATGATAAAACTTGTCAACATTCTGGCATTTTCTTTTGCTTGCAAAATAGAAATTTCAAATTTACAAGTAATTTATAAATAAATGGAGCACAAGCTTTGACAATAATTGAATCACATTGTGAAATGTAAAAAAAACCTTTTGATAGGCTTGAACATGCAACATGTCACCAAGTTTGGCTTCAAGTTGTTTGGTTGACAAATTAAAATGGCCTTTGGTTTTGTGTTGATTTAAAATCATCACATGCACATTTATTTCATAATCAATTTATTTTAAACTTGTTTAATTTCATGTGTAAAAATAATCATTATAACAATGATTTGCACTTTTAATTCATAAAAAAATCACCTTGATTTTTCCCCAATAGCAAACAATGCCTCCATAGAAGTCACACGAATGTGACTTATTTCACTAATATGTAATAGCCCAACATCTTCACCTATATCAATGAATGCTCCATATGACTTCACACATTAGACTATTCCTTCAAAAGTAGACCCAACAATATATTCATGGCCACTAGACATCAATTGGGTCTTCTTTTCTTGGACCTCTATACAATTTGTTGTCCGTGAAGTCATGAAATTTTATTAAATAAGGGTACATGAACTATCATTAGTTTCGAACCTTGTGCAATAAACATTTGTGGCCATGTGGCATTCTAAACTTTCAAATTGCGTTTTGAGCCCTCACTAAATAAAACCTTTACTTACAACAACTTTCTACAATTGATGTTTGCGAATGCTAGTAACCCCAACAACACATAGCGTTATAACATATGTGTACTAGTGTTTTATTAAAGTGTTCATTTATGTAGCCAAAGCAACGATCATCCATGTAGAAAGGTTGTGTAGAAAAAGTGGCTACTTTCCCTAGGAAGATGTAGCCTACTCTGCATATAGACCAAAAATGAATCTTGAATCTTTATTTCTAGATACTTCATGAAAACCAAATGTAAATATGGAAAACAAATTTGGGGCATCTTTCACTGTGGAAACTTTAAAAATACACTTCATATCCATATTTTATATTTTATATTTAGCTAATGAAGAAGGTATAAAATACCATCCAAATAGTTGCCAATTGGAGCATGGTACAAATATTTTTGTGTTGGTATTAATAACGCAAAAAACACAAAAAAACTACCATGAATTGAGTAAATCAATAGGCTTGAAAAATCATCTTTAAACCTTTGGGCAAAGGTTTTCCTATTGAAATAAAAGGCGAAGCATGTATTGTCAACCATTAACTTATGACAAAGTACATCAATTACCCTATGATTGGACCATAGGATAAGATGCTAGCAAGACACTTGGTTAAATCATCAAGGCCCAATTGAAATAAAACTATTTGGCTTCAATGTTGTGTCAAGAGTTGCAAATCCATCCTTGACAACAAAACCTTTAATGCAAATTTCATGCATAAGGGTGGGTGGTATGTCAACAACTAAATTCCCTATGAATCTACATTGGCTAATGCCTTGAATTGGACCTATATACACTTGTAGGAATTTAGAAAGTCAATGAATTTTTTTGGGTATTCATTCATAGCTATATGCATTGTTGATTATTGAACATACATTATAGACTTTTTTCAAGTGTTAGCACCAGAATATTGCCATGTACATCTCTTACTCCTTATTGGTCACTCATATATTGCTACAATAATTTTGTTATTATTGTGTCTTGTTGATTAATCATTACCTAAAAAAAAATCAACTAACAAATGCAAGAGGTAAGTTAATTCCATTATCAACTTAGGCAAATGAACTAAATGTTTGTACACGCTCTAATTGTCAATAGGGAGGTTGTTTAAACTTCATTGCAAAACTTTTATGTATTCAAGCCTTAGTCCTTTCTTGTTGGTTCATGTAGTTGATGGTAATGTCTTATAGTAAAATGCAATGAGGATAATATTTCTATCTTGCTTTTTATTTGGTAGTGAACAAGTTGTTAATGGGATATACTTAATATTAATTACATCTAATCAATTTGTCAAGGTAAAGAAAATGTTATAATCCTTGGTCTTTTACACAAATTGGTATAGCGTGAAAGGGGTTGGTGCAGGATGAACAAGGGACATCAAACATGGATTAATTTGCTAAGGCAAGTTGTAATTAAGACATGTGCATTGGAACAAGTCATTCTAGTCTTAAAAGAGATTGAATTAGTTTTAGGAGCTCGAGCAAGGAGAGTAAAAGGCTCAACTAGAACAAACATTTGCAAGTTTTGATCTTGCAAGTTTTGCAAATACTTTTCCATTCCCAATGTCAAATAATGCTACACACTCAGATCATTGCCTTGGCATTATCAAGTGGTCAGGTAACCATAATGACCATTGTTCCTTGTCATATATTAATGACTTTCACGCGTGTAAGTATCATGGCCCATAAATTAGGACTGAACATATTGCAACTATATAAAATAATCCACTTGGGCTAATGGATAACAATCTTCCCACATTAGCAATTTTTTGGCCTTGTTGTGTGATAAAAATTTCACCTTGCATTGATGTACACATGGTCACATGTTTTACTTGGACGTATGTGTGAATGTGTCAAGCAATCAAACACCAATATGTTTTGGTCATAAAGGCATGTTGGTTACATGTAGTGGATATAGGATGTAGGGTTACTTGTGTATGCCCCTAATTGAAATGACCATCAAAGGATCATGTTTCTATAGTGAAACCATAGGTTGTCATGCCCCTCATTGTATGAGGTTTGTTCCACATCTACCATATTCACAACCTTGATTTTTTTATTCAATGTCTATGTTTTCACAAATATCAATTTCATTGTATACCTCTATCTTGGGTTAATGTGTTTAACTTGTGTTTTTGTTACAACTAATGCATGTGAGAAATTGTGATTATGGTGAATGTTTGGTGCAAAAAATGTGTGGACATGATATTACACCATGTTAGTTCAAAGTTACCCACGATATGCAAGTGATTCAAGTTTATAATTTTATTTATTATTTGGTTTATGTAGGGGTTAAAGTTGAGGGTATTTGATATCTACATCACTTTTAGTATAAACAATGGGTGTTTTAATCAAAGCTGGAGATTTGCCTTTGTCCACATCAACTTAGAGACAAGATTCACAATGGAACTTCTCACAAAGTTGTTGGGAAATTGAATAACATGGCCACCTTTCAAATTGCAATAGTAGGACAAGTGGGTTAGATGGAAAAATTCTAGTTTAATCCAAAGCTATTGCAATTACAAAGAATATTCATAGTTAAACTTGGGTATGATCACATGTCAAAGTGTAGAGGGGAAAAAAAGAAATGTAGGATTGTGTGATTAAGAAGGTTTTCTAATCTCTCAAATTGTGGAATGAATTTGCTGATGAAGTTCCCATCAAACATTTTAGTTGTACAGTGGTTGGACAAATAAAATCATTATGAATTTGTGTTGATAAAGCAACTGTGCATTGTAGTAATGAGAGTTATTGCTTTTTAACTTCGTCACAAACCCACATTATAATGTAGCAACCAACCCCAAATGATATTAGGTGAAACATATAGTAGATATAAATAAAGCTTAAGTAGTTGTATTGACTTATGTTGGTTGGACTTTGGCAAAATTTCCCCTTTTTTCTACCATTATATTGAAATTACACTCAAAGATTTTTGTTTATTTTTTCCTAATTTAATTTTAGCCAATGTGAAAATTCACTGGATATAAACCTTTAAAAAGCCAATGAAATTACGTTAAATTAATAGATCATATTGGATATACCCTTAATATGCTCATATTATATAGATAATATATATTTAAATACCTTGAATACAACATCAATATACCCAAAATACACATACATATACAAGGCTACTATATGGACTAAAATATTTGTATTATATGTATAATTAATTTAAAATATATTTTTAATACATACATATAAAAATACCCTTAATGCACAATTTTTTATGAACTCAACATGTGTTTTAATCAAACTTCCTCTCATGCTGACAATAATTATGGTGGTACCCACAATATCAATGACATCTTCATGAAGATAAGAAAAAACCATAAATTTAAAAGGAGATGTAGATGAAATTGATGAGTTGCCATAATCATTCAAAAACAACATTGCGAACTGTATGATCATTGTTTTCCACTACAAAAATTAGATGTTCATATTTTTTTGCCATTTGGACCTTATCGAATCAAAATTTAACGATTTCAAAACAAGAACTTTACTTGAGCACAATAAGATTGAAATCATAGAAATGTGTTTGCAAATAGATTGAATGAACCTTATTTCAGACCCATTATCTTTCAAGGGCACACAATTTCTAACCAAAAGCCATTTAATTATTGCAAATTGAAATACAACTCGATGAAAGAACCCTATGTAGCCACCCTAAAAACCTTGGGTGGCCATAATAATAAAAAACCCTAAATGATGACCTAACAACTAGAAAGGGGGAAAAGTCAAAACCTATGAAGTAAAAAAGTGAAGAAATAAAACTTTTGGGAGTGAAAAATCCTTTGAAGTGACCCCCCATTGGAGTGAAAAAAGAATTCACTTGAAATGATCCCCCATTAATGTCGAAAAAAATATCATTTGAAATGACCCCCCCATTGGTGGTGAAAAAAAAATGACTTGAAGTGCTTCCGAATTGGGGGTGAAAATACATCACTTGAATTTATCCCCATTGGGGTGAAGTGACCCACCATCAATAATGAAAATAATGTGATTAGAATTAACCCACTAGGCATGTAAGCGAAAAAACGGGTTGTGAAAAAACATTTCACCTAAAGGGACCTAACCTGACTTGTTATGAAATTTTCTTTTTCACATGACCTAACCCATTGGCTGGAGAAAAAAAATTCACTTGACTTGACCCTATCTTTTAATAGGCAATATCCTATGTAGCTTAGGAAATGACGCACCCTCAAGTTCTTTGATGGACTTAACTACGAATCCAAAGGTGAAGATAACGGAAGAAGAAGGAGTTGGGGCATGCTCTTTGGCTCGTAGCATTTTAGGGGTAGAGAGGTGTGTTGGAACTTTGGGATCAAGATTAGGAAGATTGACAATTAATTCAATTACTCACATGGACTTGCACAAACCAGACAACAAATTTGTTATGCGTAAATGGAACAATTTTGGTGCACGGACGAACCATGGGCGAACACGGACTCACAAGACTCACCACGACCTAGATTCAGGAAAAGCCACCACCTTCCCCCTTATAGTATACTATGTGCATGGCCACGAGATTAGCACTCAAATGTCATTTTGTCTCGAGATTTCCAAGTGAGAGTTTTGAAATTCCCAAAGTTGAGACTCTTGCAACTTTGGGGGCCCATAACTTTGTGCAAAGACTTTTGATTAAGGTGAAGTATAAAACAAAGTTGTAGCCCTTGTCAAGAGCTTTCCAACGATATGTGGCACGCCACCTACACACAAGGAAATTGGGGAGATTTTTGACTTTTAGTGGTCGGGAGTCAAAATGCCAATTTGATTTTTGGCCCTTCTTTTGGCCATAACTTATGTTTCAAGAACCCAAATGGGTCATGTGAGCCATTTTAGACATTTATGTTTCAAGAGATTCCAATGATATAAAGAACTCTTTAATGCAATGGGTTTTGACCCGTGTAATCACTTTTTAAAGATTCGGGAGTCCATTGAAATTCTAATTCCCAAAGTGGGAGTTCACTTGGGAGTGTGCGGTTTCATTCCTTCACACTTTCCCACACTCTCGAGAGCATGAAATGTGACTCCTGGGCTTCACTTTTGGCCCACACCTTCACAAGCCCTTGCCTTGGTTGCGAGCCAAAGGCTAGGGTTGCGACATGAGATTTGAACCTTTTAATTTGAAGTTTCACAAGGGGGGAAATAAAATATTTATTTTCTTTTGAAAATTTTGAAATTCTTTTATTTTGGTATTTTGAAGTCCTAACATTTTCAATTTCCTTCTTATCATTTTGGGGGACTTAAAATCTTTTGTGTGAAGTTTTCACAAGTAAGGAAGTGGGGTATGTGCCTTTCTTCATGTGGATTTTGAAATTTTTCTAGTTTTGTATTTTGAAACTCTAAAATCTTCAATTTTTTTCTTGTCATTTTGGGGGTTTCTCATGGGGGGAAAGAATGTTGGGGCTATTGTTTTAAAATTTGGGGGTTTTAAATTTTGTTTTGATGGAATTCAAGGATCTTCAGCTTTCTTTTTAAAAATTTAAAAGGTTTTCCCAAAAACTTTTAATGAACTTGAACTTGTTGTCTCGTTTGTTCTTACCCATGGCCATATTTAAAGTTAAATTTGGGCATTAAAATTATGTTTTATATATTTTCAATAGAACCAATGAAAGTTTTTTTTTCCTTTAGAAAACAATTGGAGTTTTGAAGTGATGAATAGATATCCGATGATATTAGGTTATTAAAATATAATAATAATAAGATTAAAGTAAAGGTTGTGAATGTTTGGGTTATTGAAATTTTGAAAGGGAAAAAAATCAATTTT
>Ga0116228_10001775_pt1 | contig 18117 bp, 15 predicted proteins | sample S1TSphfallax_2_FD_89694 | JGI IMG/M metagenome (GOLD analysis project Ga0116228, IMG submission 89694) | Host-associated microbial communities from peat moss isolated from Minnesota, USA - S1T2_Fc - Sphagnum fallax MG | ecosystem: Host-associated > Plants > Peat moss > Unclassified | place... | reverse complement strand
TAAACCACTTTGGTAAGGAACATGATGACAACTATTTGTGCAAGCAATTATAGATTTGAAGATGTGATTTTTGGACATATTGAAGGTTTACTAGGAGTGGTGCATGATCAATGTGTTTTCATCGAACTTCAAATTTTATAACCCAATGGAAGTAGGTAATTGCTTGAAAAGGGTCTAAAAGACAAATTCAAAGGACTTGGGTTCCTATGTCATAGGCAACACCTAGGTAGTTCCTAGATAGGCCCATGGACACCCTAATTAGTCCTAGGTAAGTTCTGAGGTAAAACCTAGGTGCCCTAAGTAACCTAAATAGTCCTTAGGTAACTTCTAAATAACCTAGGAAATCCCTTGGTAGCCCTTAGGTAACATAACAACCCCTAGGTAGCCTAGACAATCCCTAGGTAGGTCTTTGGATAGGTTAGATAGCCTAGGGTAGCTATAAAAGGTTATTTAGGTACGTTAGAATAAATGTATATTAAAATGTGATGATATATAGAATGTATTAAAAAATAAGAAGAGCTCTTAGATAGCCTAGGTGAAAATGTATGTCAAGTATCCTCCATTTGTTGCATTAAGTTTATAAGAATCTAGTTCACACAAAAATAAAAATAAATGAACTTAAAAAATAATTTAGAAGTACATTTAAAATTGACTAGTTAATAGGTGTTCAAACCTATGTTTTCATCAAAAATTTAATGAAATATGTATGTATTGAATTACATTATGAAATCATCATACATTTCAACAAGCTATCAAAAATATATATACAATCTCTTTGTTAAAACCTACTTGACACCTAGTTGAAACAAGAATCCGACACTCAAAAATAGAAGTAGAAAGCTACTTATATATTTAAAAACCTACTCCAACTTTTGCAAGTTGGAATTTGAAAATCAACACACATTAGTGAAAAAACATTTTTTTTAATAATTCAACTAAAAAATTCAACATTACACAATTTTATGATAGGTTTTATTACTATTGTAAATCTAGTTGTTTCAATTTCAACAAAGTAATCAAACTATTCACTTTATATTGTTTACAATATAATTTCAAAGGTATATTGTTTGTTTGTCAATCCAATGTTAATATGAGCAAAGAGAGATCTTCTTGTCTCCAATACTAGGTATTTAAGTATTACTAATGAAGATTCCAATCCAAACTTATTCCAAACCCTAAATATTTCACTAGGTTGATAAAGACAAGTATTAACATAGGGGCAAAACACAATTGCAAGGCTCGCATCATGAATCAAGCCTTGAACCTTGAGCAAATTTCCTAGATTGTCGTGGGCCTCATATAATACCAATTCACAAAGCAAACCTAAGCCCATGTCCAAATTGCATGCATCTATGTGATTTGAAAAACATTCACACATGAGCTATAGAAAAGAACCTCAAGAATAATTACATTTGCATGCTCCTTCACACTTCCACTCACAACCTTAAAATTCAACAAATTCAAACAAAAGCATTCCAACTTCCAATTTTGTTATAAATTACTCAAGTAATACATGTGTAAATCCATTTCTTGCATTCTCATACTCATGAAGGAACTTTCAAATGCAACATTGATAAAAACAACCTAATACATGACATGGGTTATTTATTTAACTTGTTTTTTAGGCTCCTCCTTGTTGAACATAGCCACCAATCCATGAAATGAAAAAGAGGGAACATATATGCAAAACCAATAAATTAACATGTAATGAAGATACTTGACCATCAAGTAATGCTAATTATGATTTACTAATCTTCATGTGAGTGTTGTAAACAACTTACTTGCATTATTCATCCAACTTAGGAATAATATAGTGATACCAAACATTTTGAAGAACAAGAACATCACATGTATCACATGGCCTTCTATATACATACTTTCAATCATCCCTTAATGTCTTGTTTATGAATTGAAATTTGTGTGTATTAAAAAAAATCATGAGGATAGATAAAAGCATTTGACCTAGGCCCATGCTTTTTAATGGATGTAGGAGTGGATTTTTTGGAGTTGCCATTTAATCAAACAACATACATAAAAAAAAAATAGTAACAAAAATTATGTAAATTTTAATGAATTTAAAAGATCAATATGTTAAACGTTTTTAAATCATTTACCTTGAAGTGTTAATTTAAGCACATAAGAACCATGAAAAAAAATTTGACATAATGTCCACAAATGAATGAATGAATTATTGTTCATGAATATAAGACTCATGAAATTTAAATTATCCTAAAAAATACATGCCTAAAAAAATTTATAAGTATGTGTAATTTTTCTAATTTGGTAACAAAAGGAGAAATTTTAATTGGGGGTCCAAATTATTTTCAAGGTGTACCAAAATCTTGTCATAGCATCACCATTTTTTATATTTTTTACCCGATCTTTTTTTACTATGTAAAGACACATTTATGGATGACTATGATGGAGTCTGGAATTGTAGTGGTAAAAAATATGGTCCTTTTGAAATATTTAACAACTTTTGATTCATTATTTTTTATGGGGATTAAAATATAGGGTAAAAAAGGACTATAGTAAGGATTAATCCTTTTTGTTTAATGTGGTACACCTTAAAGGGTTTTCACCCTTGGGTGAAACCATAATTAGGTGTTTTAATTTGGTCTATCATAATTGCATGTTTTTTGGATCACAAATGAGTTAAAATGTAAAGCCATATTTCACATTAACATTATCAATTTTTGAATTATTCATATTGCAATACATGTTAATGAGAATCATATTTTTAAAAATGGATGAGTTATAGGAAAAAAATGGATTCATGATGGAGTTTTAAAATGATGACACTATGTCTATCACACATATAGAATAAAGGATGTGGATTTTAAAAATATCTCACAATATTGTCAAAATTAAAACATAGATCACCATCAAAATTTTAAAATTAAAATGCATTGAAATATTTCCAATATGATAAAAATTTTATTTAAAAAATTCTTAAATGTCATTTTTTCATTTTTAATCATGTTTTCCCCATTTCCCATTGAAAATTTCAAGCTTCCACATGGATTTGTTTGACCAATCACATGTTTAATGATATTTATAAAGTGGTTTATCAATATTTGTGGTAAAAAACACAAGGGGATATTTATATAGTTTATAATTTGATAAATATCATAATTGTAAAAAATTTAGCTAATGTAAAATGTGGATTTTTCAAAATGTTAAAAGTGAATCGCTTAATCATGTTGTTACAAAAGTAAACATAGATTGCATTATGTGGCTATGTATTTAATGTGGTGTTTTCCAAAGTAATTGAATCTTAATGCATAAAAGAACTTTTCCCTATTGTAATGAAAGGCATATCTTAAAAATAAAACACAAATCAATGTCAAAATGCATATCTACAAATAGAAGTATTCAAAGGAAAAATCTAAGATTTATGAGTTCCACTAATTTTAGGTGCATGGATTGATAAAGATTTCCTAACTTGTGTTCAAGCATAGATCTATTCATAAATTATCACAACCTTAGCCTTGGGCTCATGACCAAGGCAAGGGCTTGCAAGATAGCGGGCCAAGAAGAAGCCCTAGAATGAAGGAAAGTGTGAGGGAATGAACCTTCACACTCCCAAAGGCACTCCCACTTTGGGGAGTTGGAGTCCCGGTGGACTCCCAAATCTTCAAAATGCGACTACACAAGTCAAAACTCAATGGCTTGAGGAGTTCCTTATATCATGGGAAAGCTCTTGGAACTTAAATGTCTAAAATGGGTTCGCATGACTCATTTGGACATCTAAAACACAAATTATGGCCAAAAGAAGGGTCGAGAGTTAAATTGACAGTTTGACTCCCGACCACTAAAAATCAAGAATCGATCCAATTTCCTTGCGTTCAGGTGGGGTGAGACATATTGTTGGAAAGCGCTTGACGAATGCTACAACTTTGCTTTAGACCTCATCTCAATCGGAGGTTTGCACACAAAGTTATGGGGCCCCAAAGTAGCGGGAGTCCTAACTTTGGCAATTTCAAAACTCCCATTTGGGAGTCTCGGGACAAAATGCCATTTGGATGTGGGCCTCGTGTAGCCACAAAGTATACTATAAGGAGGAAGGTGGTGGTTTCCCCCAAGTCCAGGCTGTGGTGAGTCTTGTGAATCCAAGTTTGCCCGTGATTCATCCTAGCACCAAAAGTGTTCCAACTATGCACTAACCACCTTGTGTTGGTTTTGTGTAGGTCCATGTGAGTAGTTAATGCTTGTCATTCTTCCTAGTCCCATCCTGGAGCTCTAACACACCCCTCTACCCTCAAAGTGCTGTGAGTTAGGGAACATGCCCCAACTCTTTACTCTTCCATTGTTTTCATTTCAAACTCACATTTGAGTCTATCAAGGAACTTGGGAACACGTCATAAGTTGTTACATATGAACAAATCTATAACATTTGTAACAACTTTAATCCATAGTGATATTTCACTTCATTCCAACATGAAATTGCAACATAAAATGGAAAATCCTTTTGAATGTTAAAAAAACATGTATACATTTTAACAATTGAATCCAAATTAGTGGTTAGATGATTCCCCAATTTGACCTTCATGAAACTAAGGATGGAAAAGTGCACTCATCATCCACACACCCTATAAGAACCATTACAAGTTCAATAAATTTCATATATTTTTAAGCAACCTACTAAATTTGACTTGGGGGTGCCAACAACTTGTTAGTTTGGTCTATTGTTAGACTTCAAAAAACAAATTGCTCAACTTTTTGTGATTTAATAAGGCACATTTTCCATGAGTGCCCATTGGCCCATTCTTTATACTTTTCGCACCCAAATAGTTAGGGTTTTCATGCCAAAAGTTTCAAAACCCACTCACTATTTAAATGGGTTCCCATTGTTTTGGGGTCCCTTCAACCCCCCAAATTTGGAAACATCCATAAGATTCACAAATGCCAATCACCTTTGTCGCAACCCTAGCTTTGGGCTCGCAACCAAGGCCAAGGGGTTGCAAGGGTGTAGGCCAAGAAAAAGCCCGGGAGTCACATCACATACTCCCGGGAGTGTAGGAAAGTGTGAGGGAGTGAACCCTCACACTCCCAAGGCAACTCCCACTTTGGGAGATGGAGTCCCGATGGAGTCCCGAAACTTCAGAGAGTAATTTCAAGGGTCAAAAATCAATGGCTTGTGGCGTTCTTTATATCATTGGAAAGCTGTTGAAACTTAGATTTCTAAAATGGGCTCTCATTGCTGACTTGAACATCTGAAACACAAATTATGGCCAAAAGAAGGGCTGGGAGTCAAATTGCCAATTTGACTCCCGACCAGAAAAAGTTGAGAATCGACCCGATTTACTTGTTTGTAGATGGAGTGCGACATACTGCTGGAAAGCTCTCGACGAGGGCTACAACTTTGCTTCAGACCTCATCTCGATCCGAGGTCTGCTCACAAAGTTATGGGGCTCCAAACTCGTGGGAGTCCCAATTTAGGCGATTTCGGGACTCCCAAATGGGAGTCCCGGGACAAAAAGCCATTTGGATGTGGGCTTCGTGGAGAGGTGCAGAGTATTCTATAAGGGGGAAGGTGGTGGCTTCCCCCAAGTTCGGGTTGTGGTGAGTCTTGTGTGTCCGTGTTGCCCGTGGCTCGTCCTAGCACCAAAAGTGTTCCAACTACGCACTAACCACCTTATGTGGGTTTTGTGTAGGCCCGTGTGAGTGAGTGAAGCTTGTCAACTCTTCCTAGTCCCATCTTGGAGCTCCAGCACGCCCCTCTACCCTTCAAAGTGTTGTGAACTAAGGAGCGTGCCTCAACTCCTTCTTCTTCCGTTATTTTCTACTTGGACTCACATTTGAGTCTTTCAAGGAGTTGGGAGTGTGTCAACCTTACCTCAAAAATTGGTTGTAAGCCACTTGGATGCCACCTCCACCATAGATGGTTTGTGATGGAGGGGCCAAATCCTAGTGTTGAAAATTAGAATATCGCACTCACACAACTTCGTTTCTTTTTGTTGCCTGAGTTTCTTTGTTTTATGTTGAGTTTGCCACCTTCACCTTATAGTGTTCCATTCCTCTTCACCATTGACCATAATGCATGGGATTTTGCAAGATTTTACACGTTATTATTGAAGATGCACAACATTTGGATGAAGGGCTAACAATTAGAAGCTAGAGTTATGAAGTTGTGCAATGCAACATGGATATTATGGACTCTAGAGGCTACATCCTCAAAAGTTGTTGGACATTATTGATATTGAAATCTAAATAGTTGATTGTGATTGTTGGTTACGCAACACCCCATTGGTGTCCATTAATCGTCATCACCCATGATTCATGAATATATGAATTCATGAATCATTTTTTCATGATCAATTATAAAAATTCAAGTCTTTAATGTTCATTGTTAATTGTATTTTTTTCTTTTAATCATATTGTGCTTCTTGTTTTTTAATGTTACACAATTGTTTAGTCCATTTCATATTTTCTAGTCGGTCTTGATCCTAGGTATAGGTAGCAATCCATTGCCATTATTTTTTGAACATGTTCATGGTCTTGATTTTCATTTTGTGTAAGCATTAGGCAACATCTAATCATCATCATGGTGTAGTGGTCACATGCTAGATGTGCCCATAATTATTTTTGATCAGTTCATGTTCATGGTTTCATTTTGTGTATGTAGGCATTAGTGACTAAGCAACATCAATCATCGTGGTGTAATGGTGGTAGGTGCTTAAATTGTTTTTAGATATGTTCATGTTAATGGTTTCATTTTGTGTAGGCATTGATGATTGGATAGCATGAATCATCATCAAGGTGCAATGGTAACAAGTGCCCATAATTGTTTTCCCTGTTGTTCATGAGTGCAAGCAAGGTAAAATAAACAATTCACTACTCTGTGTTAAAAAAATTTACAAGTAGTCATGAATTTTTTTAAAAATATTGAAAGTAAAATAATTAACATGATGATAATCTTTCATTTTTTATTTAAAATATTGAAAAACCCCATTGTAGAATTTTTTTAAATGCTACTACTTGCACAAAATGTCCAATCTTACAAAATGGGTTACAGGTAGATGAAATATTGTTTTAAAAATATTTTCAAGTCAATGGGGCACTAAAATATATTTATGTATTATCAAATTATGCGTGTTATAATCAAAATATATCAATATTTTAATATGAAGTAGGTCTATTCACCATTTTGACCCATTAGTTTCAAATGTACTTTCAACCTACTTTTATGATACTAAAGTTGTTCAAACTTTGCATCCAACTTCCCATGCATTAAATGCAATGACCTATAGTTTCATGTTTCTACTTTAAAATATTTAATTTTGAATCTGCTTTCTTGTGTCCATATTAAAAATTGTTTCATTTTTTAATTGCATTTTGGGCCAACTACTTTTTTGTCTACTTTATTTTACTTTACTAACACCCTTCGTGTTCTCATTTTGTGTAGGTAGAATTGATCATCATCATGGTGTGACAATCACACTATGGCAAGTTCCCATAATTGTTTTCCCTTTTGTTCATGGTCTCATTTTGTGTAAGCAAAAATTATCACCATGGTGTGGTGGTGGTAGGTGCACATAATGTTTTCCCTCCTATTCATGGTTTCATTAATCATCATTGTGGTGTGGCAATTGTAGGTGGCCATAATTTTTTTGATTGTGTTCATCATCTCATTTTGTGTAGGCATCATCATAAGAGTCCATGATCCATCATTAGGTTGTCTTCCATTGTCATTGTTTGGGTAGCCCATTGATCATCATGGTCATTTGTCATGCTCGTATGCATGGCTTCATACATGACAGTTGATTATGGGCATGCCAATCATGCTTTTAAGGTTAATGTACCTTTTTAAGGTTAATTTATGTTTTTACGTTACTGTATGCTATTAGGTGTTTTAGGGTTATGGCTTGTTTAGGGTTTCAACTTTGTTGATAGTTATATAAAAGGCCAAACTCTTCCCTTCTCTTGTCAGTTTTTCTAAAATTCTTTTGTTAGGGAGAGTTTCCTCCATAGTCATACTAGATTTCTAGATGTTCACGGTGGCTATTACATGGCCACAATTTACATACACTACATTTTCTTTCCTTCTTTTCAATTTAATTTTAGAAAAACTCTTGTTTGTCACTTAATGTTCAAAGCGGCAGATTTTTCGTAGCTTTCAATTTCTTGGGTTTCTTTTACTTACTGGTTTCTTATGTTCTTGAGTTGTTGCTACTTCTTCTTTTTCTATTCTTGTACTATAGTTATAATAGAAACAATAATAACCATAATAAGAAACAACATAAGCAAGGGAGAAGGGACACTGGAAACAAGCTACAAGTTGTGAAGTTCTGAGTTCCGGAGCTTTGGAAGGAGGAAGGAACGAGCAACTCCAAAGCTTGTTTTACTACCAGCTTTAGGTCTTGGGAGCATGTACACACACATAAGGTTTGATTATAATACAAGATCTACACTAGGTGATGCAACCCCACATACACTTACTTTCCTTGTACATGGGTTTTGAAGTTAACATCTAGGTTGTGCAGTCTTGTGTGTTTTTGAGCTTGCAGTCATGTAGTGAATTGTCCTCATAGTCGCTCAGGAAGAAGAAGAAGAAAAGAATAATAATAAGAAACATGAAATAGAAAAAAAAAATTTATCTCTTCTCTTTTGCACACCATCGCTGTAAAGCTTATGGACGCGAATCTGACGCACTCCCAGTTCTTTGAAAGACTCAAATGTGAATCCAAGTAGAAAACAACGGAAGAAGAAGGAGTTGAGGCACGCTTCTTAGTTCACAACACTTTGAAGGGTAGAGGGGCGTGCTGGAGCTCCGAGATGGGATTAGGAAGAGTTGACAAGCTTCACTCATTCACATGGGCCTACACAAAACCCACACAAGGTGGTTAGTGCATAGTTGGAACACTTTTGGTGCTAGGATGAGCCACGGGCAACACGGACACACAAGACTCACCACAACCCGGACTTGGGGGAAGCCACCACCTTCCCCCTTATAGTATAGTCTGCACTTCTCCACGAGGCCCACATCCAAATGGTTTTTTGTCTCAGGACTCCCATTTGGGAGTCCCGAAATCGCCTAAGTTGGGACTCCCACGAGTTTGGATCCCCATAACTTTGTGAGCAGACTTCGAATCAAGATGCGGTCTCAAGCAAAGTTGTAGCCCTTGTTGAGATCTTTCCAACACTATGTCGCACACCATCTACAAATAAGTAAATCGGGTCGATTCCTAACTTTTTCTGGTCGGGAGTCAAACTGCCAGTTTGACTCCCAGCCCTTCTTTTGGCCATAATTTATGTTTCAGATGTTCAAGTCAGCAATGAGAGCTCATTTTAGACATCTAAGTTTGAAGAACTTTCCAATGATATAAAGAACGCCACAAGCCATTGAATTTTGACCCTTGAAATTGCTCTCTGAAGTTTCGGGACTCCATTGGGACTCCATCTCCCAAAGTGGGAGTTGCCTTGGGAGTGTGAAGGTTCACTCCCTCACACTTTCCTACACTCCCGAGAGTATGTGATGTGACTCCCGGGCTTTTTCTTGGCCTGCACCCTTGTAACCCCTTTGCCTTGGTCCCGAGCCCAAAGTTAGGGTTACGACAAAATCGTTCTATAGCATCGTCATTAATGCAATTATTATTTGTTGTAATCGTCGTCCACCGTCCATAGTCCATTGTCATCATCATTCGTCACATTTGTCGTCCGCCATTTGTTGCCATCGTTGTCCACCGTCCGTTGTTGTTCATCGTAATTATCGTCCACCATCCATTTTTGTTGTTGTCATTTGTCACATTTGTTATCTACGATTTGTTGCCATCTTTGTCCTTTGTAGTCGTCGTCTGCCGTTTGTTGTTGTCGCCATTTGTCGTAATTGCCATTCGCCATCCGTCGTAGTCATGGTCCGCCATCCGTCACCGTCCGCCATTCGTCACAGTTTCGTCCATCGTCTGACGTCCATCATAGTTTTGTCTGATGTTCATCATAGTTTCCTCTAACATTCATCCGTTGTCGTTCATCTCCATCGTGGTGCCGTGTTCTTCAAATCATAAATACTACGTATAGACGTATCTATCACTGTATTCTTTAAACCTTATTTAGTGCTTTGTATTGCTATAAAATTTTGGGGCATGGGACAACACCATGTCCTCAGATGATGAGAACATTACCACTTAGCCAGAACCAAGGTATTAGCTACAAAGTAACACATAATCATTTGAGTTGGTTTCTTTAAGCTCACGATCTTGACAATGGTACCATTAAGCGTCTACAATGCCACCGTCATCCACTATAACTCCTACCATGAATTTAGGTTCAGGTTACACTACATCAACGGTACATCAAAAATCCATTTGGAAGGGTTAATCATTGGGGTATGCATGTTGCCGCACTAATTTTCACACCATCACCATATATTCCGCTACAAGCCGTTACCTCTACACCCATATACACCATGGAGGTCAACAATTCCTTTTGGAAAACTAAGAAGTTCAGCAAAAGTCTAGGTACCATTTCTTTGAGGGAGTTCAAGGCATGTTTCTCAATTGTGGTTTATGAATAGCTCAAGTATGGCGCTAATTAAATTGAGGCATTTGCATTCAAAACAATTGGCCCCTTATGTGTACTATGAGGCATTAGATGTTTACGAGCAACATTCTCTGAGGATTTTGGGCATCACCTAGATCCCTAATCCAACTTATGGCATAACCATCACCACCGCCTTTCAAGCTACGATTACACATCATGGGACTGTGGCCGATAATCTAAATTTGGTACATATTTCAATAAACTTTTTTCCTCAACAACTCATTGTTGCTACCGTAAACATTCTTCCCACCATTGATGCACCAGCTTTATTGATCCAATGGGGGAATTTTTTCAAATTCTTCAACTGGAATTTTCGGTTAAGAGTTCTGAAAAAATTATGTAGGTCGCCACCTTCTTTCGACAAAAGGATGAAACCCTCAAGATGCTCTACAATAGGCTTTTCAAGCTTAAAGATGATACTTAGGGCATGATAAACTTGGAATTTGCCCATCAATATTTTCATTCGTTGGAAGTTATTTTGACGTTCCATGCACAGGTTTTACAATGGGTTTTTATAACATTTAAATATTCGTACACTTTGCTGGAAGTGTACGACATTTCTAAAAAACTGGAATTAGTTCATGCACACTATGAGGCCAATACTATGAGGCCTCCATCACATTCAAGGCCTCAACCTCCACCAGTTATGCCAACTAGATCATCACATTCTTTTTCAAGGGCTAAAGTGGTGCATTCGGCTGCACCCATCCTACCTTCCTACAACTACTATGGCAATCCTACCCACAAAGCTAATGAGTGCAACATTCCTTCTAAGGATCTCTTTTCTGATTACTGTGGGAAAGAGGGACATCATGAAGTTGTTTGTTTTGCCAAGTTACTAGAACGGAAGCAACTCTGATTACCATGGCAAAAGCTTCCAACATCTTATGTTGCCCTTCAACCAAAAGCCAAGGCACTTCAGCCTTCCATTCAAGCTTTACCCACCAAAGGTAATTCCAGTAAGAATGCTAAAAAGAAGGAGCACAATGCTAACAAGAGGGAGGTGCTTCAAGCCCATGCCGCTCAAATTCAAACTCTACAAAATGAACTTAAATCATTGAGGGCCCAACTTGTTATTCTAAACAGCGAATCTTCCTAACTAGCTAGTCATGCTCAACCTATACAGGGTTCAAGATCATGGGAGGGACCTCCTAGGTCGTTTTATGGCCTTTCACACGATGCCATGGTTGGGGAATATGTTTTTTAGTGCACACAATTCTAGTCTCACACCAAAATTTGCCACTTTTTTTTGCCCTTCTTACTTTGCGACATAAGAGGCTAGTGTGGGACCCAAAGTTTCTTCCACTACGTAGGTTATTTAGACTGATGGACCCGCATTTGGTTCAAGTCCTATTACTAAGGCTAAAGGAGCTCAAGTAGTCATGCCACAATATTTTCGTCCTTTCAACACGAAAGAAAAATGCACCTAGTTGGCAAGGGGGGAGGAGACTACTACACCACAAGTTGCTAGGGCATCAAATTTTCATGTCCTAGGAGTACATATACATCAAGAAAACACACAATTTTCCATTGATCAACTTATGGAATGTTAACTTCAAATGTGTGAAATGGCGCAAAAGCTTATTAGTACATTGTTGTTTAATTTTCAAGATTTCAAGCTAAACACCAAGGACATAATTGTAATACCAAAAGATACCCTGAACACTACATTAGGTCCTCTACCAATCCCTGATCCACATGCTACAAAGGTCCCATCTAATACCTTGGAGAGACACTTGATTAGCTCACATGTTGTAGATGGCGTTCATAATCTAATCATTAGTTCTAGCATGGTTGAACTAGTGGGCTCTCCTACCTTTGATTCTACATTCACATATTAGAAAGGAGCTAAGAACATTTCATTTGTGGATTTGTTACTTAACAAAAGCATTATAGATAACCATCCTCTCCACAAAGTCTTTTATCCATTTTCGAAGGTGGTGCCTAGTGAAAGAATTTCCATCCCCACCAAAGTTGCCATTGTCGGCAATACTGAGTCAACAATCTAGGTGGAGGGATATACACCCAAAGTGGTCCTTTTTTATATAGGTGCCCAACCAATGATTCTTGGAGTTTGATTCGCTAAGAATATGGGCATGCTCAATTCCAAACTATGAAAATCTATGTGGCAAATTCCACATAGAAGAGGTACTTGGGGAGAGCTTGGATTTGATTACATTTAACTTCAATGAAGGTGCAGATCCGTAGCTTTACTTACAAGTTAGATGTTTAGTCATCAATGCCACTAGTTACGATGTACTCATTGGGCAAGAGGCCCTATTTCCACCAGGTTACACAATTGATAATTGGTTTGAACATGTGTACTATTGAGTGGATTGGGAGATTGATGGCCACCACCTGGGATAAATACCCCTTGATTTACATGGGAACCATAGTCTTATGGCTCACCATTGTATACTCAAGGGAGCACACATTATTTCCTACATCCAACAAGTTAGCCACAAGTGGATAGAGGGAGATGAAGAGGAGATAGCTTACACCCAAGCTACTAAAAGTTTGAGGGTGGTTCCTACTAACATGTAACATGGACCAAAGGTTTTATAAAGGTTCAAAGCAACCCACGAGCCCTTGGTCAAAGCTTTGTTTAGTTTTGAAAACATGGAAAGCCATGGCGAATCAATTAAGTTAGTACTTCGTCAGCTAATCACTTGGACACCGCCTAAGGAAAGGATTACATTACTAGAACTCTTTGGTGGTATTGGTATAGGTCTCGAAGCCCTACTACAATTAGGGATGGTGGTTCGGGGGTATTTCTACGTAGACATTGATCCTATTGTAAAGCAAGTGGCGGCATTGAAAATGATGGAGCTAAGAGTCAAATTTCCACAACAGTTTACAACCACCGCATGGAAAGCCAATTTCATTTTCTTGCCCTCTAACATACAACTAATTCGAAAGAAGCATATGGAATTACTTCGCCCCATGGACCTCATCATTTCAGGTTGGGAATGTCAAGGATTTTTAGCGGCTAGATTTGGAAAAGGTTTGAGTGACACAAGATCTGGTCTTTTCACAAACACGGTATGATTGATCACCTAGGTTCAATTAATTTTTCCTATGCTTGGTTATGTAGTTAAAAACACCCTTATTGAGCTTTATCAAAGGGAGAAAGTCCAGGAGCACTACACACTGGTCAAGCATTACCTTGGAGAGTCACTCCTATTCAATGTAATTCCTATGTGCATCAGTTGCGCAATTGGTGGACCAACCTTACACCACTTTTAGTTCTACAGTTGGTTTTGAGATACACCATCAGAGACCTTAACCTGTAGGTTTTTCACATATTGGATGATCAAAGCTCTTACCAACCAATTACAAGGCAAAAAAAACCTCCTTGGTTTCCTACGAACACAATAGGAAAACCAAGAGGTGTTTGGCCCACCTTTGTCTCCTTCCCAGGAGCACATGCTTTTCAAGGAGATGGACCAAGCCTGGTGTATCGTCATGTTTCAACCACTTGGGATGAACCAAGCCCAAAAGAAAAAGAAAAGGTTATGGGGTTCCAAATTGGCATTATTAATCACACTAAGGTTGTCGCAACCTTAGCTTTGGGCTTGCAACCAAGGCAAGGGGTTGCAAGGTTGCAGGCCAAGAGAGAAGCCCGGGAGTCATGTCGCATGCTCCCAGGAGTGCAAGGAGTGTGAGGGAATAGACCTTCACACTCCCAAGGGTACTCCCACATTGGGAGTTAAAGTCCTAGTGGATTCCTGAATCTTTAGAGGATGATTGCAGGGGTCAAAACTCAATGGTTTGAAGAGTTCTTTATATCATCGGAAAGCCTTTGGAACGTAGATCTCCAAAATGGGCTCACATCACCCATTTGGACATATGAAACACAAGTTATAGCCAAAAGAAAGGCCGAGAGTCAAATTGGCAATTTGACTCCCGATTTCCTTGTGTGCAGGTGGCGTTTGACATACCGTTGAAAAGCTCTTGAAAAGGGCTACAACTTTGCTTTAGACCTCATCTCAATCAGAGGTTTGCACGCAAAGTTATGGTGCCCCAAAGTCGTGAGAGTCCAAACCTTGGCAATTTCGGGACTCCCACTTAGGAGTCCCGGGACAAAAAACCATTTGGATGTGGGCCCTATGGGCAGCCACAGAGTATACTATAAGGGGGAAGGTGGTGGCTTCCCCCAAGTTCGGGCTGTGGTGAGTCTTGTGAGTCCAAGTTGCCCGTGGTTCATCGTAGCACCAAAGGTGTTCCAACTATGCACTAACCATTTTGTGTTGGTTTTGTGCAGGCTCGTGTGAGTAAATGAAGCTTGTCAATTCTTCCTAATCCCATCCCAACACGACCCTTAACCCCTCCAAAGTGCTGCGAGCCAGGGAATGTGCCTTGACTCCTTGCTCTTTTGTTGTTTTCTGTTTGGGATTCACATTTGAGTACTTCAAAGAGTTGGGAGCGCATCAAAGGTGACTAGATTGGAACGTAACCCTCTACTAGGGAAAGGCATGGACCTAAATTCCTTTACATGGTTATTAGTAACCTGTGTATTCTTTCAAATGTACACAACACCAGCACCGATTCAATCAGCTTATAATTCTGGCGATGCGATTACATGGCACCCCGACAAAGTACACTTGCTTATCTTCAACATTCTACACTTCATTCTTAGTGTTGGGGGGGATGAGGTACCATGTAATTTTACTCAAGTTGTTTCTAATACACCTAGAGGTACATTAGTTTCCAGAAAAACAATTACAACCTTCTACGAATATGCATAATTGGATAGTGGAGAACCCAATACACTAAGTTCTTCAAACACACTTTCCAACTCCATTCCATGTGTTTCCAACTACCCTTTTGTTATGGGGAACCGGCTCACCAAGAAGGAGAAAGACTAAGTCACAAACTTGTTAATTAAGTATGAGAATGTGTTTGCATTTTCAATGAAAGACTTAGGTAGGTGTAAGACCATGTAATTCTTTGTAGACCTTACATATGAAACACCCATCTATCGGAGGAGGCATAGGTTGAGCAAGCATGAATGGGAACTGGTAGATGAAAAATGCAAAGAGCTCCATGAGGCTAGTTTCATTCAACCATCAAATTCTAATTTCATAATCGTTACAATAATCCCATCAAAGAAGGATTCAGCTAGATTATGGACTAAGAAAAGGATGTGCAAGGATTATAAGCCTTTGAACCTGGTTACACCTCAGGACATGTACCCCATGCCTATCCTTGAAGAATTGTTTAATAACATTGGAGACTCAAACATCTTCACAATTGTGGATCTGAGGCAAAGGTTTCAACCAGATTATGCTCGTTGCGAAAGATCACAAGGAAACAACATTCCATGGAAGCAACAAGTTGTGGGAATGGCTTGTGATGCCTTTTGGATTGAAGAATGCACCTGTCTTCTTTCAATGAATCATGGACCAAGTTCTCAAAGGGGTAGATTTCTTGAAGTGCTACATAAATGACATCCTAGTGCATAATAAGGGACTCCTACAGCACTTGGTTCATCTTGAGGAGTTATTCAAGAGGCTCCATAAAGTCAATATGAAGATCCATCCTAAAAATTGTGAGTTTGTTGTCATCTCAATAGTCTACCTTGGACAGAGAATTTTGCCAAATGGTATTATGGCTTATTGGGCCAAAGTAGTAGCCATTTTGGAGATGCCCAATCCTACTGATGTTCACACTTTGAGAAGCTTTATCGGACTATGTAATTATTATAGGATTTATGTCCAAGACTTCAATACTATTGCTCATCCTCTCTATGCATTGTTAAAGAAGGATGTTGCTTAAACATGGAATGAAAAGGCTCAAGAAGCTTTTAACACATTCAAGGAAAATCTTTTAGAGTTCCCCATTCTGAGAAGACTTGATTTAAGCAAGGTCTTCATTTTACACACTAATTTGAGTGCATTTGGTATTGGTGTTATTCTTGGCCAACTTGATGAGCAAAGTAAGGAATATGTTATCGCCTATGCATCCCAAAGCAACAAGGTTGAAAGTAACCACTTTTCATACGAGGGGGAATGTTTTGTTGTTGTATGGGCCATCATACATGTTAGGCCCTATTTTTATGGCATCAAGTTCACGTTGTATACCTCACGTACTCTGAAGCTCCTTGATAGACTCAAATGTGAGTATGAAGTGAAACAACGAAAAAGTAAGGAATTGGGCACGCTCTTTGGTTCGTAACACTTTGGGGGTAGAAGGGCGTGTTGGAGCTCCGAGATGGGATTAGGAAGAATGAAAAGCAATTTAATCACTCACATAGACCTGCACAAAACCAAATAACAAGTTGGTTAATGCATAGTTGGAGCACTTTTGATGCTAGGATGAATCACGAGCAAACTCAAACTCATAAGACTCACCACGGCCTGGACTTGGGGGAAGCCATCACGTTCTCCCTTATAATATCATCACCCTCCCCCTTATAATATATTTTGTGGCTGCCCATGAAACCCACATCCAAATGGCATTTTGTCACAACTAGGATTCCTGCGACTTTGGGGGCCCATAATTGTGCATGTGGACCTCCAATTGAAATGAAGTCTAAAGCAAAGTTGTAGCCCTTGTTAAGCGCTTTCCAACAGTATGTTGCACGCCACTTGCACACTAGGAAATCAGGTCGATTCTTGACTTTTAGTGGTCAAGAGTCAAATTGCCAATTTGACTCTCGTTTGACTCCCGGCCCTTCTTTTGGCTATATCTTGTGTTTTAGATATCCAAATGGGTCATGCAAGCTCACTTTAGACATTTATGTTTCAATAGCTTTCCAATGATATAAAGAACTTTTCAATCCAATGAGTTTTGATCCGTAAAATCATTTTATGAAGATTTGAGAATCCACTAGGACTCTAACTCCCCAAAGTGGGAGCTCCCTTGAGAGTGTGAAGGTTCATTCCCTCACACTTTCTTTCACTCTAGGGCTTCCTCTTGACCCGCAACCTTGCAAGCCCTTGTCTTGGTCGTGAGCCCAAGGTTAGGGTTGTGATAATACCAACCATCAGTCTATTAAATGGTTAATGACCAACGACAAGCTTATTGGTAAGTTAGCTTGTTCAACGCTTGTACTTCAGGAATATGAGTTCAAGGTTATTCACCGACTTGGTATTACACATCAAAATGCAAATACCATGTCACAGAGACCTTTCACTACTTCTGAAGATTTTTCAGAAGCTAAGCAAAACTTCGACCAAATTCCAACAATACATGTATCTTATGCATCTAGTTATTATGCACTAGTGCAATATAACCTGGTTGAGCATCCCATTGTGGATATATGGGAGGACTTGGACATTCTGAGGTTTCTTCAACATGGGGAATACCCTCCCCAAATTACATCAAATCATCGAGATTACATACAACAACATTCCAAACGTTATTCATGGAGGGACAATCACCTTGTTCAATGTTTACCACAAGGTGATAGAGTGGTTCATCCACCACATGAACGACCTGGTTTTATTCAGAATGTCGCGCTCCCAAGTTCCTTGTAGACCCACTTGAGGGTCCAAGTATGCGGCAATGCGGAAGCGGTTGGAACTTGGGGCACGATCCCGACTTCCAGCACTAGAGGGGGGTAAAAGGGGC
>Ga0116228_10001774_pt1 | contig 18121 bp, 13 predicted proteins | sample S1TSphfallax_2_FD_89694 | JGI IMG/M metagenome (GOLD analysis project Ga0116228, IMG submission 89694) | Host-associated microbial communities from peat moss isolated from Minnesota, USA - S1T2_Fc - Sphagnum fallax MG | ecosystem: Host-associated > Plants > Peat moss > Unclassified | place... | reverse complement strand
ATCGAAAATGGCCTCGCATTGGCCATTTGGACATCTGTCGCCCAAGTTATGGGCAAAAGAAGGGCCGGGAGTCAAACTGGCAGTTTGACTCCCGACCACTAAAAGTCGGGAATCGACCTCTTTACGACCTCCGAATTGAGAGTGCGACATGGCGTTGGAAAGACCTCGACGAGGGCTACAACTTTGGTTTAGACCTCGTCACGATCAGACTTGGTAGTCGGGAGTTATGAGCTCCCAAAGTCCTGGGACTCCAACCGGGACAATTTCGGGACAATTTCGGGACACCAACTTGGGAGTCCCGGGAAAAAGAGCCATTTGGATGTAGCCTCAGCGGAGCGTTGCAGAGAATACTATATGGGGGAAGGTGGTGGCTTCCCCCGAATCCGGGCCGCGGTGAGTCTTGTGGTCCAAAGTGCCCGTGGCTTGTCCCAACACCCAAGGGTGTCCCGGAATGTGAACTAACCCCCGTGTGGTTGGTTTTGGATGTAGATTCAAGCTTGATCTACTAATCCCTCTTCCTAGTCTAATCCCAGGACTTCTAGCACGCCCCTCTATAGTGCTGGAAGTCGGGAGCGCCCTTCCGAGTCCCAATTCCGCAACTCTACATAGGTGAACCCTCAAGTGGGTTCACCTCGGGACTTGGGAGTGCGTCACCATATCTGGACAAATGACGATTTTCCAAGTAAGGGAGAACAAATCACAAAGAATGCATTTCCTCCCCACAATGGCTATTAAACGACTCCCAAAAAAATGGCACTATGTGGGCCATTAAACATGTTTTTGTATGGCGTATTGTCTACGAACAACACCTTGCCAACATGAGTGTAAAGATAAGTGGAAAAAAAAAACATCAAGGTTCTTGTGGAAAATTGGCTTGTTAGGTTTATTTGGCAAGAAATGCAAATTTTGCATGCAAAACTTTTGATCAAGCACTTTGGAAGCATGTATAAAGATTTGTGTTTTATGCCAAATTTGATCCAAATAATTATAGGTATTGTGACATTAGGTTGTTGACCACATATAGACTTCAAATTGTGTAAGATATTTCTCCAGGAATTCCTTCAATCCAAAATGAAAAATGATGGTGCAAGAACATTTATTGAAATGTGTGGTAATTAAAATTTTGTTCAAATAAAAAATCACATGGAATGGACTCACCTACATTACAAGCGAATGAAGCATTGTGGAATCAACACTCGAAGTTGATGGAATTTCATCAAAGCTAATTTTAACAACGCGTGAATTTGGCCACTCCACATCTTTCGTCTAAGGCATTTGGGAATCAAAACCCAAAGTTGGTGGAATTTCATCCAAGCTGGTTTCAACAATTGCACATGAATTTGGTGATTCACTATTTTCCACCTCTTCAACAAACAACGCATCGATAATCTAGAAAAAATAGACAAATAATAGTTATGAAAGTCTAGAAATAGATTGACCATATAAATCAATGAAATTGGAAAATCCAAAAAAACATTGGAAGGAAGGAACAAAAGAGAATATTTTGACTACTTACTACAGATGTCGAGCAATTTCCATAAAAAGTTGTGAAATAGGCCATGGTGCATTTTTTGAACAACATCCAACATTTGACATCATCTTTTTTGATATTTCTAATGGCACCAAAAGGATAAAACTCTACAAAGGTGGGACATTAAGCCCAGAGTAATGAAGGAACTCTAAATACAAGAGAAGAGTCTTCATTGAATAATTATCCTCTTTTGTTGCATACTCATAGGACTCAACAAAGATGGCATTAAAGGGCGATTTCAAGCAAGTTCTGTAAGGCGCATCGTCTACCAACAATGTATTCCCAAGGTGAATATTAGGATACCTAAGGTAGAAATCAAAAGGTTATTATGATAAATTAATTTATCATGAGGGAGATGATTGACACAATTAAGGTTTGTTTTATAGGGAAATTGCAAAAAATGTTTGTTAATCTTGCACAAATCTTGACCCAAAATCCTTTTCGAACCAATATCAATACCTATCTCTTCTATTATTTTTCTCAAGTATGCATTCATCTTGGCTAGTGGGTAGACATCCATATGTAAACAATAAACTACTCCAAACACCTAAAGAGGAATTCCTTTAAAGCTAGCCTGGGTATAACACTCTTGCCTAATAAGGTGTGACCTTGAACTAAATTAAACGACAGAAGGAGGAGGTGACACTGAAATACTCTTTCCTAACAAAGACCCTTTTCAAATTGAAAATCACGTGCAAAGGACTCACCTCCACATCCTATGTGTCTATAGGAGGAGGAGATTTGAAACCTATGAGAGCGAGCTTTTTCCCCTCGTCTTCTTCAGCAAATTCATGGAAAACTCTAGGAAATGTATCATCTTTGACCCCAACAAATCCTACAAAGGTTGAATGCGGCCAATCGAGACCAATGGTTCGAAGGTCAAATGTAGCCATGTGGTCTCCTTTGTCTTCCCTGCCTTTTTGCATGCCTTCTCCAATGCAATTCAATCTCATCCAATTATCTAAGTAATTGAACAACCATCCTTCAAATCTCACCAAGGCCAAAAAAAGACCCAAGCTTGTCCCAATCATTCAAATCTTCATATATGTATTCACTAAAATCATCAAACACAAATGCACCTTCACCTGCAAATAGAAAATAAAAAAGGGTGAAAATGTAACCAAATAAGAAAAATTCCAAATAAAATAATTGAAAAGTAAAAAAAAATTTGGAAAAAAAACATTGAGAAGGGAATTAAAAGACAAATAATGGAAAGCAAAAATTTTGAAAATAAATATCCATAGGCACAACAAAAGAATTGATTTTTGTATCCCCTTCGACTATATTTTTTGACTTCTTCAACCACATGCCAATTTAATGGCCATTAAATACGATAATCTAGTGGCCACCAAATTAATGTATTTGGTGGCCACCACATCAACCTATCTGCTGCCCACCAGATTGTTGTATGTGGTGGTTAGCAAATCGACCTATCTGGTGCCCACCAAATTGTTATATTTGGTGGCCACCAAATCGACCTATCTAATGGCTTCTAGATCATTGTATTAAAGGATCGTAGATTGTTATATCTAGTGGCCACCAAATCATTGTATCTAATGGCCACCATGTATACCTATCTAATGGCAATTACGTAAACATATATGTTGGCCACCAGATGTAGAATATATAGTAATCAAAACATGAAAAAAAAGATAAATTATCAAGTGGCCACCAGATGCAATCTACATTTTAGAATAAAATTGAAAGAAAAATATGTTATGTAAATGTATTCATAACTTACAAGAATTAATGCTTAATGGGGAGAGCGGTTAATTGTAATTTAATCTAGCTTTAGTTGGGTTCAAGTCCTTGAGAAGAATTTATTTGTTCATCTCCATACCAATATTGTCATTGTCCTCCCTAACAACAGTGGTTGTCTATGACGGTTCCACATAACAAATGTTAGGTTGTGTTGATATATCACTAGAGGGTTGCTCATCATTTGTCATTCTCCTCATTTTAACTGCACAAGATTGAAAATTCTTTGCGATTGACAAATTACCAATACTCATTCATGAGTTTACCTCTCTAATAACAACCCCCCAAATAGCTTTCCTCTTGTTTTTCTTCCTTCTTACAGGAACAAATATTTCCTCTTCTTGTAGTTCTTATTCTACACCAAACCCTTGTTGTTCAGGATCTACATGTGGGGGCAGAACATAAATTACAAGGGGCACTCAATTTGTATTATACAAAACCAATAGACTAGTCATTGCAATCTCCTCAACCTTGTTGAGCAAGTCCATTGGAATGAGCTCAAGAACCCGAACCTTTTTTTCTTGCATTTAGTGTCGTCTCCAGTAGCACAAACAACACCTTGTTGTACTTATGTTGTAATTTCATTTTTTTCCACATCTCTTCAATGTAAGGAGTGGACTTTGCGCCATTGGTTGAAAATGTTTATGGACTACAATGATTTCATTTCAAATCACCCTCCTTTTCTTGACAATTTAGTAAAACTTCATCATTGTCAAAAGGTGTGGGTTACTTCCCATTGCAGGCCGATCCCACAACAAAATTTCATGCGCCTTCAAACCATGTGCAAGCTTCACCATGTGAGACTCCTTCAAACCCACAAGGCAATTAAATGTTGACTTTCCCACAAGCTATGGTCTTGAAAATAGTTTATTGTATTTGTCCAATATTTTTCCCTATTCCCACAACAACAAAATTTCTTTCCACTTTTCATAGAACATGTCCAAAAGCAAGAGGATTGACATTCAATCCTCAACCAACCGAACTATGAACACAATTGTCAAGGACACCTCAAAGCTTTGCACAAAATTGTAAAGCATGTTAGATCATTCCTAGCACCTTAAGCAAGCATGTAACATGGATTTTGTGTGAAAATGATTTTTTAAAATCCATACCTTGTAAGCTTGAGTCTTCTTCTTGTCTTGTTCGAGTTTTTAACTTGGTTAGTTGAATTCAATCCATATTTTTTGCACATTTTGAAGATTCTTCCTATATGAAAAGATTGAGTTCTTTAACATATTTGGATTATTGAAGACAAACAAGAGTTTGCAAAGCTTTATAGAATCAACATTCTAAATGACACGATACCAAATGCCTAGAATCATTCACGTATGTCATCATTGACATATTCCATCGTGTGTATCTCTTGAGGAAATAAAACAATGAATTAACTCAGAGGAATTGAGTGAGATGACTAGAGTAGTGGGTGAAAAATCAACAACAAGAAATTATAGTATGGAATTTATAGTAGACATAGCAAAGTTTACAAAAGATACCACTAGGGAGCATATAGAGAAAGTTGGTTCCATTCTAGATGAAGCAAATGGTATCTGAGTTTTTAGGAGTTGTTAATAGAGCAAAAATTGTTGTTACTAATCAAGATGCATGCAATAACAATTCCACCACCACCACATGCGTCCCAAGAGGATGTAGCTTCCACCTAGTATGTTACATTAGAGCTATCAAATTGGAAGAAACATACATGCCAACACGACATTTGCAACTAAAATCTTTATAGAATCATTAGTCTCAAATCTATGTTGTAGAAAAAATCTAAATATGTGAGAAAGTGGGAAGTACCAAACAAACTTAGAATTTCAGACTTAGAGCAAGAAATTATGTTGTTGATGCGAATGCAATAGTAACACCACCACCACCACCACCACCACCACCTACATCCCTAAAGGATGTAGCTTCCACTTAATATATCCAACTATGGAGTAAGCTTTTGAGATTACTAGAGAATCTCATTTCCAATCAAATTATAGGTTTTAGTTGTTTGAAAATAATCTAAATCAAAGACAAAATTTCCAAATCAAAAAATTTCTGATTCTAGTTTTTTGAGACAAAAATTCATAACTAGAGAACCAATATGAATTCTATTTATTTCAAAAACATCAAAGAACCAGTAATCAATGGGTACCCCATATGTAAGATTCACACAAATCAAACATGATTTATTTATTTTCATGATGTCACAAAGCTTTTGAAAGGCTATTCAAAACTTTTGAACCCTTGTGCTCTTCAAAATGAGGGCGTGAAAACCTACATTGACTTGTATAGTAAAGAACAACAAATAGATACCACAAACAAATAATTTGGTCAATGATCAAACTAAGTGTTTAATCCATTGTTTCAACAATTCAAACGAAGCTTAAATACTACTCCTAGTTTCCATCACACAAAACCATCACTACTTTGATGAACGTGTTGCACTAAGAAATCAAGACCAAACCCAAGACAATGGTTGAAGGTTGTAAATCCACTCACTTACCTAAATCTGTGTAGCTCGTTAAAAACTTTTTGGACAAAAGTAATGCACAAATTCATGCGACCTAAATCCATGGAGTGCAAAAAGACCTTAATAGAAACAAAACATGATTTCATCTAACCTAGAGCCATGAAGCACAGAAACCCACCTTGACCTTTTGTTGCATAGATAGCCTACAAGTAGTGGTGATGTAAGTAATGGTGGTGTGCATCAAAAAGTACTTGGGCGCAAGAAGCTATGAACATCAATGATAAGCAAACTTCGTATGAAATATGGTTTGGTCATAAGCCAGATCCATCAAATTTGAAAGTTTTTAGTTGTAAATCTCATGTTTTGATCCATAAAGGACTTAAACACAAATTGGATACACATTCAATAAAATGCATTTTTCTAAGCTATAATGATGAATCTAGGGCTTATCATATTATGGAAATTAAGAACAAGACCATAGTCATTTCTCGACATGTTTTTTTTTATGAGGCCTTTACAAAGAAATAAAACCTATTAAGTACATGTTGAAAATGATGAAAACATTATCCTACATGCCAACTTCTTCAAGAACTTAACAATGGAGTCAACCACACAAGGGAAATCAAATCAACTCCTCCAAAATCAACAACCAAATCAATTCTTGTCACAACAAAATCAGCAAACATCAAATAATGTTGAAGCCATAAAACCAAATCAAAGCAGTTCACCTTCACGTGATGACATTGTTGAAGCCTTTTCACAATTGTTAATAGAACATGAACATTCATTGCCTCAACATGATGATGCCATTTCCATATTACAAAATCAAAACTTCACCAAGTACTTCAAGACCTAAAAGAATTATAAAACCAACTTAAGGGCTAATTGGAACTATACAAGGCAAATTTCAACATAAGAAAATCACAAAAACTCAATGTCATCATCAACATCCACATTAAGCAAATTTTGTTCATCTTAATATTAAAACTCCTACCATAATGCAAGATGTTTTAACACAAATTGATGTTCAACGATGGCAAATAGCAATTAATGATGAACTTAATTCTTTGAAATGGAATAAAACATGGGAATTAACCCCACTCCCATTAAATAAATCTTGGCAATTCTATGTTTTGTTGGAATTCACTATACCCTTGGCAATTCTATATTTCGTAATCACCAAGAAGGTTGGATCATCTTATATCAAGCCAAATATAAAACATCAAAACTTGAAAATTTTCAAATGTCTAACTACAATCTAATTTCTACACCTATGCAAACTAGTGTTCGTTTAAGTAAGGATGATTGTCCATCTATTCATGATGTTGAACAAATGTTATTTTTTTATCCATATTTTCAACTTGTTGGTAGTTTAATGCATGCCATTGTCAACTCAAGACCGGATTGTGCTTATGTGGTCAATAGTTTAACACAATATTTATCTAATCTGAATGAACCCCACATATAAACATTAAAAAAAAAAATCTGATGTATAAAGGGCACACTTTTCTATGAAATCAAATACCAAAAATCAAATAATGGTGATATCTTACATGGTTATTTTAATGTGGATTGGGCTGGTGATAAAAATACTTGTTGTTCCACATTGGGTTATTGTTTTCTTTTTGTTGAAGGTGTTTTTCTTGGTAATGTTATTAATTTGGGGCATCAAAAAGCAATAATTAATAGCATTATCTTCAACAAAACCTAAATATATAACTTTAGCCAATGCTACTGTTGAAGTGATTTGGTTATAACAACTATTGTCTAAGTTTGGATTTCCACAATCAGCCCCAACTCTAATATATTTTGATAGTCAAAGCGCCATTTTTTGAATGAAAATCCCAAGTACCATTCATGCAGTAAACATGTTAATGTACAATCTTATTTCACAAGAAAAAAATACTTCAACACGAAATTCAACTTCAATACATAGTCACTACAACCATGACAATGGACATCTTGATTAATTTTTTACCTCATGATAAACACAATTTGTGCATGCAACAACTTGGTATGTGTTTGACACCAATAACTCAAATATTTCCTATTGAAAATCAAGGTGTTTCCACTACTATCACATTTCATGCCTTAATGACCTTCACCACCATCCAATTTCCCACACAATGTACCCCTATATCCTCATGTGGTAATGTTTTTACAATCCTTCTTTTGAAAACACTCCACAATATGATTACTCCAAATCAATGATAATCAAACATAATTTCAAGTTAAATAACTCTGAGAGTGAAAAATGTTGTACTCACAAACAAACAGATCTGAAAGTCACTTTGAAACCTTACATATAGTTTGCAAGCTAGTTGAAGCAACTACACCAAATTATAAAACTAATCAACAACATCACTGGAATTATCATAAGTTGAAGAGAAAACCAAAACCAATACAAGTTCATCAACACACATCTTAACAAAAACATTCCCTTGAACCTACTCTTGAATTCACACAAACAAAAGATTATAAACACCAATACAAGCAACACAACAAACAAGAATCAACCAAGCAAAAGCTTACATCAAAATTGTAACATGGAGCAACACCTCAATATTTGTCCAAGCCAACAGTAGCTCTTGGTTTTCACACTACAAAACAAACCCTAAATTTTGAAAGATTCAAAATTTCAACATGACTAGAAGGAAATGCAATCTGTTTAATCTTGCTAAAATAATAGTGGAAGAGATGCAATCTTCAATCTCTCAAGGATGCTCTCTAATAGTAAGCATAATCAAGAACGAACAATGCAAAAGAACTAAAGATTGCACAAGAGAGAACGTTGGTGGTGTAGAAGACGGAAGAGAATGGACTTGTAACCCTAATTCATTGGACATAGATGACCATCATACATTGGATGAATGATAATCGTGGATGCATAAACTAATGTCCTAGTGAGAGTGTTTGAACCGTGTTTTAGTATAATATATTAATCACATACAATATACCTAATTTATATAGATACATTCTACTATAACTATATCCCCAGACCCTTTGAGATTTTTATCTCATCTTACATAAGCTTTGTGCCTCATTCAATATAACATCTTATTGCTTCTACTTTCTGTCTCAATAATGTGGTCTCTCACAAATAGCTTGTTCTTACAGAATGCGGGAGACCAAACCTAAGAAAAACATACCCCTAATGTGACCTTCCCTGGCTATGGACTAGGTAACTTGCAAAAGGACGCAGGATACTGGACATAACCAATTTTCAAAATTCCTTTTCCATGCAAATCTTGCCCTAAGACTGGGCATTGTATTGAAGAGTTATGCAAATTGGCCAATGGCATGCATGTGATGTCTACATAGAAAAAGTTATGAGTTATATGTTGTCAGATTTATATAAAACATGTTGTGAACTTTTTTTTCACACTTTGTGAACTCCTACAAAAAGGATAGCTCCTTGCAGTGGATAGCGGTTATGGACTAGGTAACCTGTGATAGGACATCGGTTACCACTTACCACATATAATCAGGCAGTGGGAGTGGCAAGATTATGGGCAGTCACCCATGGCCTCAAGCTGGTTACCAGACAAATAGTTTTCAAAAGTCCTATTGTGTGCAAATCCTGCCGTGTGATCAGGTGTTGTACATGAGAGTTATGCGAATTGACCAATGGTGCGCAAGTGACATCTGTGCAGAAAGAGTTGTGGGCTATTACTTGTGACCAGCCAGCTGTTGTGGTGTTACCAGGTCACTCAAAAACTGGTTATGTCTAAAGGAAGGTACCAGGCTCAATATTTTATGAGCACTGTTTAGCTTTTGAGTGAAGTTTTGCATTTTGTTTCTTTGAAAAATATGACTTCAACATGTACAAAGCAAAGAATTATAGTGACAAAGACCGAATGACTCAGGGGTGATGGCTCGTTGGTATAGGTCATTCTGAGTCCCTGGGACCTCATAAAAGGACCTAAGTTCTCAAACCCAGTAGTGTGCAAGTGAATTTCCTGCCTGCCCTCTGACAATGAGCTTGGGTGCGCTATGTCAACCGTTTGTCAGGTTCGGTTTGCTGTGTTGTGTTCCCCAAAACGAAAAAAGCCCCTAATTTGCCAGATTTCAAAAAATAATAATGTCAGATTGTCATATTTCTACAACAGGTTCCAGCAGCTAGTCAAATTATAAAAGGAATTCCAAAAACTTATACTTTCATATCTGGTCCACAGCCAAATTTGGCTAAATGTTCTTGTGGATGATCACCAGTTTAAATGCAGTCTAGTCCAGTGTCTTTAAAAGTAGTTGGTCCTTACATTTTTGTATGATTTCGCTGCTAGAAATCAGCAAAAAGTATGACAGTTAAACAGCAAGCAATAGTTGTGCATGCACAGATGGTTTCTCCAACTTAATTTTCAGTCTGAGGTTTGATGTGAATACCAAGAATGCAAAACTAACTGTAATCCAACAACTGCAGCATGTGGAGCTGCCAGTGCCTATACCAGTTAAGGACCAAGTTCTGGTCAAAGTAGAAGTTGCAAGTGTGAACTGTGAACCATTGTTGGACTGGTATCGACTTCTGCACATACCAGCTTGGTCCTAGTATTGGGCATTCTTAAACATTTATACCAGCCTGGTTCTGGTATTGGGTCCCTTTTTGAATGTAAAGAACTGCCCAATTTTTTTCAGGTCTATTTTGGGGACAACTCACCCAGCTGAAGATGTCAACTTCCAAATGAAGGTCCTTGCCAGGTTATCACCCAGACCTTCTGGATTTGAAAAGTTCCTTTTCTGGATTTCTTTCTGGGAAATTCAAGAAATTATGAAAAAAAATCTGGCGTTTCTTTATGCAGGTGAAGGGTCTAGCTTAAGAGCTTTCTGGATTTTCAACCCCTCCACACGGCCTACCAGCCTTGTAGTGGGAGTCTCAAATCTGGAAAGCTCTAAAGCTAGACCCTTTCTCTGATAGTATCATACCAGCCTAGTATCATACCAGCCTTCTCCCATTATTGGGTCCAATATTGATTTTGGCTCATATGAGCCAGGTATAAAACCTGATATTGAAATTGGTATAACATGGCTATGTAACTCATACTATCTCAGGTCCCTACCAGGCTGGTATTGCCTTAGGTCCAACCAGTCTGATCCTTATACCAGTATCAATCCTTCAATGCCCTCCTGATTTTGGTTATGTAAAAACTAGGGTAGATCATACCATAGTGAGACTTTGAAACCCTCACAATATTAATTATTTTTAGGGTTGCAGGAAATTTTTTATTTTCTGCACCCTCTGTGGGGAGACCTTTAGCAGAAAAATAACAAAATTGTATTGTCTTCATGCTGGAAAGTTTCCACTGGAGCAATTCCTATGGATTATATTTTTGAGGTTTCATTCATTATTTTTTCTGTGGGAGAAGCAAGTTGTGGGATCATAAATTAATTAGTGAAGGGATGTGAGGGAGCCAAAAAATTGTCTTCCACTGCTGCAGGAAAGTTACACAGGAAAACCTAATTTTCCTCATTTTCAACCTCATTTTGAATATCAACTGGTTTTTGGGTGATATCAGGTTTTGGAGGCAGCACTGAGCTTCATAAGCTGATAGGTAGGGATGACACAGCTAGTAGTGATAGGAACATCAGCAATGGGACTATAAGACTGAGAACAGTGGGTGATTCCAATCCCTGTACTATCCCATGTTTGGGTCTCTAGCCTTGGTGGTTGTTGCAGTTACTAGATATCCAAGCTAAGATTTATGTCCAAAGCATTCCATTCTACAAAATATTTTCAAGTCTCTGTCAAAGTACTAGAGCGGGGAAAGTTGAAGAAAGCATTCAGGTGGATGTCTTGTGACAGAAAGTGGAGCAAGTTAGGGAAACTTGGAGATGGGTGCATTTGGGGTTATCAGACCCTATGCAAAATTTGTTACAAGAGATGGACAGATTAAAAAATAGACTTCCCAGTTGCTCCTCTTCCTCAACTTGATACTACAGCTCTTGCTTGGGGACCAGGAAATCAATTTGCTCCTACTCAAAAATATGTCAAACTGCTGCAAAGAACATCCCAAATCTTTTGACTTATGGAGGTGGAGCTAAGGACACATTGTTGCACTCATACAATTTATTAGTAATTGTCATTAGGAGGAGAACCATTTCACCTTAGATATAATTACCACCCCTATGTTGAGTAAAGAAGCCTACCCAAGACATGGGGGTTTTCTGTACCTAAGGGCCTTGGCACTCCTCCTAATAAATTAACTCATTAAGTAACCTATGACTTTATAGTATTATTATTGAAAGCAGTATACTTTCACCTACACCAAGCTGTTGTTAGGTTATTAGTGTTAGTTTGTCTAATAGTTGCTACTTGGTTGGATATGAGACAGTATGGAACTTGCAGGGTTTTGGCAAGACATGGAGAACATGGAGTGATGTCAAGAAAACATGAAAGGAGTGAAGGCATTTCAGCAAGGGCACCTTGTTTCAAGTAGTTTACATTAGTTCTTGAAGTAGGAAAATGTTTTTGAAATTGAGGAATCATTCTTGAATAGACAAGCTTTTTGAAATCATGGACATTGGATAACTAAGGGGAAGCATGCCTTCAAATTCAAAGTATGCAAATGTTTTGTGGAAGTTGTTGAAGGGCAAGCACTAAACAACTGCAATAAATCAAATCTAACTCAATCTTTGACGCGAAGTGGTGCCCAATAGGAATGTGTTATTCACAGTTTTTGATGTACCGGCAACATTTGTTGAGAGTAAAATAGAGTGGAATTGGAACAAAGAAAGTTATTCCTATCATCAAAGTAACAAGAATATTTCACAGGTCGTCAATGTCTTATCTGTCACAGAACACAAGCATCATTTGAAGCTTTTGTGTGACAGATTTGAACTTTATGGGGACCTTTCAGTTGATGGATCCTTCATTCCTACAGGAGTAAGAGAGTTCCTGTAAAGAAATTGCACTTTCTGGGATATGGGTACTTGAGTAGGAGGACGACAATGATGATGGTGTGCAGGGAAAGAAAAAAGTTCAATCTTGCTTGGAGTGCAGTGGAGAAATCCAGCTTTAGGACAACTCCAAACTACTCATACTGCCCTCCTGGCTGCAGGCTTGTTAGATGCAGCAAATCATCAAGAGTAGCAGATTGAAGTCAGGCCTTCAATTTGGAGCTTTCAATGCCCTTCACTGCTGTCTAGCCCTTCTAGTGAAAGGCAAAAAATTGTGGAACCCTCCACAAGGAAAAGGAAGTTTTTTTTCCTAGTCCTTCATCGTGAAGGGCACTTGTTAAGAAGAAACTTCACAGCATTTGATCAAGAATGTCAGGACATGTCCTTTGAGACTGGATGAAACTGCATACAATTCATGTTTTAATGTGCACTTTTTGGGCTTGCACCAACATTGCTGGACTGGGAGCAAATATAGGACATGCACATACTGGCATGGAAAGATGCTAAGGACAGGAGGGACTTTGAAGATATATAACTGTTGGTAAGAATTTTCTACGCTTACATGATGTGTAGATTTTGAAAGATAGGTTTGTAGTATTACTACCTTGATGAACCAAATTTTGTAAAAACCCACACAGTATGTAGCTATTTTCTTATGTATTAATTTATTTTTAATTATGTATTAATTGTTTGAGCAGAAAGGGCTTAGGATAAGTAACTTTTGATGAGCATGTAATATATTTTTAATTCCAGGTCATACTTCTTTGCTTTTGTGAAGGGCAAAATTTTTGAGTCTTGTAACTGTGAAGGGCAGTTTTGTGGTCAATCTTTCATTCTGAGAAGTAGTTTTTCCACCAGTCTTTTAGAGGTGAAGGGCATATGCCAAAGGGGCCCTTCAAATTTTTAGCATGGTTGGAGCATCTCTTTCCCTCTAGCTGACATGAATTTCCTTTTGCAGATTCCTTCTCTGACTCCATGAATTCACTTGGTTATCTTTATATCATTAGTAATTATGCCTGGTGGTAGATATGCACCTGGGGAAGGGATCTTGTAAATCATTGCTAACGCTTCAATTAGGAGCCTTGATCTTCTTACTAAGTTGAAATTGAGAGTTTTTGTTGTAGGGTTTCTGGAGGTATTTCCATAACTCTTGTGTTCTTTGTCTTGCGTCCAAGAGGGATACTAATCAACTCTGGAGCTTTAGGCACTGGCTTTCTAGAGCTTACTATCATTTTAGTCATTGTGCTTCTTACATAATGCCATCATGTGCATTGTGATGGTCCTTGTTCAAGCAATTTGCATTACTATTTCACAAGGTAATTTGTTTCTGGAAGTGCAATAAAGGAAGAGCAGAAGCCTGAGTATGAATGATGAGGAAGCCATGACTATGTTCCACTTTTGAATGCCATCTTAAATGAGGCAAATACTTTGTACATTCTTCTTTACCTTCAAAGTAGTTTATAGATTTTTGTTTTTTTGGGGGAGGGGACGAATTGGATACTTTATGGGTGCATTCAAGGGCTCCCAATATTTTCTACCTACAATCTAGGCACATCTATGATGAGCTTCGATGCTTTATCTTACAAGATGCCTCATTCATGACAATGTACCGACAAACAAAAAGTTGCAAGGAAGCAAACCATCCATGGATCAAGTTCTCTAAAGATAATTTGTTTCTCCTTTGACCAATCCATCCAGAGACAACTAAAGAGTACATGTTTTCCAACAAAGAAAATGGCGAATATGAGCTGATAATAAATTGCAACGAATATGTTTTTCTTTTCCCTTCATTGTTGGTTGCCCCCGTCCTCGCCTCGTCACGCCTTGGTTTTTAGTCCCTAGTGTCCGACTTTTGACACTGGTGGAAACTACGATGTCACCTGGTACTGTCCGTAGTGTCAAAACGTAAAAAGCCCGTAGTCTCAAAAGTCGTGACCTAGTGACACGACGATGTGACCTCGAGTGTGTCACTGTGCAGTGACCTCGTGGCTGACGCCATCCTCTTCCCCCTTCCACCCACTTGTAGCGATACTGAGTCTTGACTATGTCGCACTCGCGCGCATATCTATCCGTTTAGCTAGCTCTCACTCCAGTTTGGAATCCTTCACGAGTCGAGTGGGGTCGGTACTGAGATGAAACCACCTGGTAGGAGTAAGTATCATATATCATCCCTCACGAGGGCGCGACTTTTGGTGGTCTAGAGTAGTGCGAGAAACGAAAGATTAGAAAAATAAAGCAAGAGCATTTCTTACAAACTCTTTTTCGAGGGGGGGGGGGAAGAGGCGGGGCGGCAGATTAGTGACTGAGAGTCTGACAATAATGAGTTGGCTAGAAGCTGAAAAGATGCAGAAGTTAGTTAAGAATCCAAACAGAAAAGCTAGTTACAAGTGTGGTGGAGTTTGGGAACTAATGTTATGGCACTTAATGTGGGCTGCATACATATCCGAGGTTAATCTATGTTCCTTTTGCTTTTGGTGTAATCTGCAGCAAACCGAGAGCCACAACAAGTAAGTTGGTTCTTCGGACCAAAAGCCCATGGCACTCTATAGTCGATCTTTTAAGTCACAGGAGTCAGTGTTCATTAATGAGGCTGGTGGAGGTTTGGATTGGTTTGTGTGTTGTTTTCTCCAAGGCTACTGTATCAGATTTTGTTCCGATCAAATCTTGCCTGCTTACATGCTGCAGTACGGGTGGTCACTCATGGAGGTGGTTTTTATGATCTTTTGTATGCATTTTTCAGGGTTGTATTGCATGGAAATATTTGGAGAGTGCCTTGCCTGGAGGCTGCCAGATTGAGCAATCCATCATATGTGGATTACTACCCTGAGGGGTTTTAGGAGGTTAGGGTTTTGGAGTGATGGCGCTATCTGCGGTGAAGAACTTGATGGCCACAGGATCAAGAAGAGTATACAAGTGGATGTAAGTTCTCTTATCCTTCTGACTTGGTTTTCATCTCAAGGCTTTTCAATCCCATCACCCTCTTGTTCTTGCTCCTCCCTCTCTTCTTATGTCTTCCAGAATTCTCCCTACAGCATTGAGAATAGTACATAGGTGCATGTAAGCTCTCTTATTCTTCTTACCTGGTTTTAATCTCAAGGCTCCTCAATCCCATCTTCCTCTTGCTCTTGCTCCTCCCTCTCTTCCAATGTCTTCCAGAATTCTCCCCACATCATGAGAATATGGGTGCATGTAAGCTCTCTTATGCATCCGACTTGGTTTTCTGCATCCTGGGGCTCTTCAATCCCATCATCCTCTTGCTCTTGCTCCTCCCTCTCCTCCATGTCTTCCAGAATTCTCCACCTCATGATTCCGTACTAGATTCTGTGTAGACCTGTGTAGCTTTCAAATTGAACTTTTAACTATGGAAATTACAAAAGAACAGTAGTTTCTCTCTCTAATCTAAGGATCGATTTCTTGACAAAACTAGGAAGAAAGCATTACTACTAACCTTAAACGAATTTCCTCCACATGAACTGAGCATTCAAGTTTCCGACTCACATGATATCTTGATTCTTCTCATAAAGTGACAAAGAACATATAATCCCAAAACCTCTAAATCTCTCAGCTTTGGGCAGAGGTTTAATGAATTCAACCTTTGTTTCTTTTCATATGGATCAAGAAGGTCTTGTATCTATTTGAAGCCTCTGTAGCATCATCCATCAAGTGTTTCACTTTAATACTTAACATGTTTTGGTTTTGTCCACTAACTTAGCTTGGAAGTATGTTAAAACTTAAGATTTCTTTGATTATAGAGATATCGCAAAGGATTTGAACTCTCAGAAGTTCAGAAAATTTTGAGTTGTGATTTTGTTTTTCCTGATGTACAAAGTTTTATAATCCTTCACTATGGCCATGTAAGTTCAGGCAAACTAGTCATTCTTTTCATATATGATCTAATTTGATTTCTAGGCATTTCAAGAAGTATCAACAATAGAACGTCCCTTCTCTTCCATAAGCTATTGAAGGAGTTCTTAACTAATTTGTTCTTAGGCATGAAAAGACCCTAGGGTCATGAAATCTTAATTGACTTGGAATCAAACGTCTTGAATTTGTTCTTTCTATAAAGCTATTTGTTGGTGGTGAAAGAATTTTGCAGTCCAAAGTTAGAAATTTTTACATTCCTTCTCATGATATGTGTATTATGAAAACTCCTAGAGAGTGGTTGAAGTCATCAAGTTATGGAAGCTTTCAAGGTCTAATGCTAACAAATCCTCTCCCTTTTATTGTAGTTTTGTTATTTCGCAACTTTGTATACAAAAATTAATCTAAAAGCTAGCATAAAAGTTCTAATGAGTGAAATTATGTGATACTTTTACCTCGCATTGTTTCAAATATTTATTGAACTAGGACAACAACCTTTAACTACAAATAAATTGGGTTTAGGTGAAACAAGGTAATGAAATCTCCCCATACCTTCAAGGTAGCAAGAGTTTTTTGGCTAGATTCTTGTGGTAGATAACTATGTCCTCACCTTTGGCAGTTCAAATCTTTTATGGGTGGTATGTCAATGGGGTGCTATCAGTGCAATCCATCAGCTAATTTCTACCTCTTCAGAGGTGAGTCCATTTTTGGAAATGTCTAATTGAGTTGAATGCCTATCCAATTTTCCTTTCTAACTTATCCTGCAGGATTGTTCATTGACTGGGTTTTGCAATACATCTAGCCCAACATAAATGCAACCCAGTGCCAAGTTGGTTGCTTGGAGGAAGGGATGTGAATTCAATTCTTGTATATACACCAATTCCATTTTGATACGTGGCTTCAGCATTTGGATATGTGCTGTAGTTATTCATCCAGTTGCAAGCCATGACCAATTGTGTCTGGTCACAATTGGTGTACATATGCCAATATCATGTAATGAGTGTCTGCCCTGATCTAGACATGACAATGACATAAAGTTGTCACATCATGCCAATTCTAACAAATGTAGATTTTAGTTGATCCACTATTCAATATCACCCTTGATTTCATTTACATCAAGCATATACAAAATTACAAGGGTGTCAAATAACTTTAGTCGACTGTTTATCTCATTTGTAAATATATTAGTGTCCTGGATTTTTTTGAATTAAGAAAGAACTTGAGAATCAAAAGAATTATTGGTAAGCAATATATACATCTACTAATATGATTTGTATGCTTCATGTGTATTGCAGTATTTCATAGTATTGCCAAATTTGTCATTATCAGTAATTACTTTTCTAGGTCCTTAAAGCTTTGTTGCTCAAAGAGTTTTTAGTAATGCAGACAGCAAGTCATTAATTCTCTAAGAGCAAAGGTTACCATTGAAAGTTTCTTTTAAGAGAGCCTAGAGGTCAGTCTTCTCATAAGAAAGAGAGTTATGTTGTGGTTGAATCTGGAATCTTAATAAAGACCCTTATTTAATGATTGTTAATCCAACATAGGATATTTTTTGTTGCCAACCTTGTCTGTAGGTGATCATGATCTTAAATTTTTCTCATTTTTTCCTCTTCCCTCCTTTT
>Ga0116228_10001773_pt1 | contig 18123 bp, 8 predicted proteins | sample S1TSphfallax_2_FD_89694 | JGI IMG/M metagenome (GOLD analysis project Ga0116228, IMG submission 89694) | Host-associated microbial communities from peat moss isolated from Minnesota, USA - S1T2_Fc - Sphagnum fallax MG | ecosystem: Host-associated > Plants > Peat moss > Unclassified | place: USA... | reverse complement strand
TAATAATTGGAAATGGTTTATGTGAACCATGTATAGGGTCCATTAGTGGTTGTCCCTACAACAATTTTGGACGTTGACCACTTGACATTTATGTTGAATGAAATGGAATTAAACAATGTCTTTCGTAATCTCTATGTCCCTTCATATCTCAACTTCATGTAAGAATCAATTAGTGTCTCGCATTGCAAAAACATTTGGAGAATTTGTAATTTTTTTGTTGTAATGCAAATAAGGAAAATTTATTACATATTACAATTGTATCATATCATTATTATTTTTTGGCAAAAAAAATTTATTTCAACATGTCATGTCATTGACATATGAATATGCGTTGTTTAATTAAGCTTCATGTCGATATATTAACATTGTTCAAGAAATTGTTAATATAAGAACATATGTCAATGCAAAAGGTGTGAATGGAAAGATGTCTCTTTATATTTAACATGTGAAATCAATCATGATGGAATCATCTTGATACTATGCATGGTATTTAAGCTTCTTTTTATTTATTTATTGTTTCATAGATCATAAATTATATGGATTTGGGCAAATGACACTTTTAGTCACCTTGGACAAATTACAAAATGGGCTTGTTCTAATAGTGTGAAAAGATATTTTCATACATGTTTTGATCATTTGATTAAGATTTGTGCATCACATCATTATTATACTATGCACAAACCATATGATAACAAACCATTTATATCTTTACAAGCATGCTTAAGTGACAAGTTATCTTTCAAAAGATGAAAACAAGCCTTGGACACTTAAAAACCTACATAATTGTCAAATTACTCAAAACAAGATGAAATAAAAGATTACAAAAATTGAAGATGTAAATTAATAAAAAAGAAATATGATCAAATAATAAGTAAAGAAATATACTTATAAATAATATTATTTTTGAAATCCACATTTGACATATTGTTGTTTCATGAAATCAATCTTCAACAATTGAATAAATTAAAATTTATGAATGTTCACAAAACATTGTACATGTAAAATGATATTTAATCATTTTTATAAGATTACACACATAATATGAATAAATCAACTTAAGTAATTTAATGCATGTCTTATGGAAAAATAATGGATACTAATAAAATATTGGGATAATGGCATGTTTGGCAACCCAATTTTTATATCATAAATGTATAAAACTGGTAGGGGTAAATTCTATCCTAAATTTTTTTTCTACCTACTTTAAAAAATAAAAAATTCACTTCAATGATTTATTTCAACATTTAATATCTGTGGTTTTAGTATTCAAAACAATTTTGCTAGATTGTTTTTACACAGTTCCTTCCTACAACTACTATTCATTATCCTTAAATTTTGTTTCCTTCTTACAACATAATTTGTGGTTAAAATATAGTTAGATATCATAAAACCAAAACACAATAGTTGCAAAATGAAATCAATCTTTCCTTATCAAATTTATATTATTCTTTTTATTCATGATTGAACATATAAAAAATATGTAATATTAAAAGTAGAAATCAGACTTGAAAACATGAAAAATTTGTGCTTTCCAATACCAAGAGAACTTTGAACTCATATTGTGTCCTTGTTTTAACTCCAACAACGTTCTAAATCTAATTTTGTGTATCCCCAAAAAATAATATTCCAAGATCTATCAATTTTAAAAAGTACATCCTAAATTCATTTCCTTCTAAAAGTAATTCAAAATTAAATGATCAATAGTCCTAGTCCTATCTAGCTCATCAATTGCCTTGTTGCATCCCTACCATTCACTAACTAATCATTGCCTTGTTGAATTTGCTCTATTCATTGGGTAACAAAAAACTTAGGCCTTTGCATGAATCTTTTATTAAATAAAAATGATCCTTCGATGTATTCACAATGAATTAAATTTGTGATATTTTCATTATTTTTTTTGGAATTTCATTAATCAAAAACAAAAATTATCCATCTTTTTTATTGCAAATTTATTGTAGATGGATGCCTTTTTTATATTTACATTCTATTTATTAACACAATGCCCTAGAATCTTTGACATTGATTATTTTAGCTATTAAAAAAATTTCAATTTTACTTTTCCAAAGAACATAATCCTTATTTTATGGATGAAAATAAATAGTTTTTTGGAATTTTCAAATTTATTTTATTCTTGAAATGAAATAATCATCTAATTTAATTAATTATTTTATAAACATGTGTTGAAATTTTCTTAATATTGCATTATTTAAATATATTTAAACAACCTTGAAAATATTAATAATATATTAAATCATGTGTGTTTTTGACATTTGCAGGGTTTGGAACTCTTTTTTAATGTAGGTTTTTATTTGAATTAAATGCATGAGAGGATGAACTACTTGTTGCCACAAAAGTTTTGCAAGAAATAGAAAATAATAATAATGAATTTATTAATAGTTATCTTGGACACTTACATAAGAAATTATCATATGATAAATGAAATTGATTCACTTGGATTTCCATCCATGATTTTGTAATTGCTTCATGATTGATTTGTAATTAACTTGTAGTCCATTTATAGCTAACCTTTAGTTCATTCTTAGTTAAATTTTGGTTCAATCCTTGTTAATTTGTAGTTCATTTCTAGTTAATTCACAATGCACTTTTAATTAACTCCCAATTCATTTCCAGTTTACTTATAATTCACTTTTAGTTCACTCCTAGTTAACTTTTATTTGATTCACGATTAACTATTAATTAATTATCAAGTTAATCCATGGTTCGCTTGTAATTAAGAAACCTCTTTAAAAACTTCCCTAGTTGATGAGCACATAGAAACTTCCATGGAAGTTTCTTTGAGTTAGGTCCTCAAAGGGGTATAAATAGAGGTAGGACCCCCATTATTTTCAATTTCTTTTACACCATTTGATGTACAATTTTGTTCATGACCTTGTTTTATTCGTTTTTTTGTTTTATCACAATGAATATTTGTTTACATTTTTTTTTGCACACTTCATGTTTTTTTAAAAACATATTGTGATTTTGTTTTGAATTCAATGTGATACACAAACTATATGATTAAAAAAAGAAAATTTGTTAGGATGTGTACCTAGCCAAACTTAAGGTGTTGCCACATTATAAGCATGCATTATTTAGGATATTGGAATGTCCAAATAAAAACATAAAATGGCTAAATATGAAGATAAGATGTTATGAATCAACATGTTAAATGCACACATAAATGACTTCCAATAAATACATATAATTTGAATCCCCTAATTTCAAGCTCACATGTTGGCCTTATGTCCAAGAATACAATGGTGCAAATGACTTGCAAATCTAATCTCATATGTAGTTGTAAGGAGTTTTTAGAATATATTGATTTAAAAGTTATGTCTTTAGTTTTAATGTTGATGTTTTGTTAATTATGCAACACAATCATCACATGTAAAAATATTTATTAACCAACTTTGGTTTTATTCACCAATTCAACACATATGTTTATTCATTAGTTTGATGTTTTAAATGCAATGTTCATCCCAAACAATACAAAGTTTTGATTCCCTAGGTTTTTTCCCATGTTCAAAAGTGAGTTCTAAGCTTCAAAGCAATGGCCTCATGGTTTGAGTGATGCTATTGATTTCAAGTTTAATGTGATGAATTTTTTGTTCAAGGTGACTTAACAAATATTGAACCTTGAAGAGAAAAAATGCAACATTTTGTGGATCACCCTCCCTTTTGGTTATAGGTTGACCTTTAAATGCTAAAATGTTTTTAAAGAATTTTAACATTCCCATCACCTAGATTATGAAAAATGCTACAATTTAAGAATTAACACATTCAACAAATAATCTAATTATTAGATTTGAAACTGAAGATCATTGATGAGTTGTGACAAAAAATTGAAGCTCAATGGTTTGGTGGATAACAATATATATCTAACAATTGATTGACACCTTCAAATGCGGGCAAGTGTTACCTAAGTTGTTATTAGATATTCCAACATCAATTCAAGGCACCAAACACCTTCCTCATTGTTGTAACCTACTATATATGGACCAAAAGAAAACAAAATAAAATAGTCATGAAAAAAAATTAAGGAAAATTATGGCACCATTCAATTTTACAAAATCAATGAAAGATGCATCAATGAGCTAAAAAAGATGGTACATGAAAGTCTCCTTCCATGGGTAAGTTTTAGTAACTAAAAAAAGGTCGGGTCCCCTTTTCACATGCCTTTGAGACCATAAAGCACTACCATAAATGAAAATAATTGTTACCTATGCATTCCAACCTACAAAATACTCATTTTTTTTATATGTGAAGATCCATGCTTGAGTATTTTGACTTCATGTGTAATCATCTTTTTTTTTGTGCACACTACCTTAAGCTAATTTATCATTATATGTTTATCTTTTATCATTATAAGTTTTTACACTTAAATTTTAACATTTTACTTCTCTAACTAGGTTTTTACCTCATTATGATTTGGTGTGGCTTCTTAAAACATGTTTATAAGCATATAGGTTATTCACCGCATTGAGTGCAAAAAATGTTTAGCCTTCAAGTTTTGCAAACCTTGCATGTTGAATACTTGGCCTCGAGTGGGACTAAATGGAATGAAAGGAACTCGAGAGATGGGGCAAACTTGTTTTTTTTTCCATGCCCAACTTGAAGATAATTGGCCAAGGTTTTTTCCACATCCAACAAGAGGTCCAAGTGCCTCATAGGTTACATTCCAAATTTTCAACAAACCTTGTAATTTAAAATCCATCCATTCACCATACTTGTGTCCAATAGGATAAATAAATAAAAATCCAATGCCATCACTTATGGCTTCAAACATGCTATACTTTGTGGAAAGTTGGGCTACAACATCCATCCCCCTCATGTGGTGGTATCCATAAAATGTATAAAAGAACTTGGGACATTCCTAAGGCCCACATTACGCCTAGGCAACATCAAAATCTCCCCCTTAATAGCGTTATATTTCACATGTGTTGACAAGAATACAATTCTAATTTGTATTCAATCCATGTCACACAACAGATTTTCTTGTTATCATGCATATGTCGCAACATATCCCTTGTCTCCATTTTCCATTGGTTTTCTTGATGGTGATAATCTTGATAGATTTATTTTAATATTTTGAATAGTTCCATTAGCGTAAGTGTCTAACCTTTCCATTTCTCAAAACAACTATATGGATGGAAAATAATTGTGCATGACTATTACATGATTGAAACCATGTAGATTTTTCATCAATTTATTTAGAACTTTCCTCTTACCTCAGCATTATTCCTTTTGAATACATTTTTTCCATTGCCTTTTGGTCCTACCCCACAATAAATGTTGAAAATTGAAAACCCATTTGGATATTACATTTGTTAAAGACCAAACCTCAACACCCATTTTGGGTGAAAGCATTTTAACTTTGGGTACTTCCACGACATGTATGTAATGTATATTTTTGCAAAATGTGTTGCATTTAATTTTGGGTTTCACTTTTGGTTTTTGGGCTTAATATTTTGATTTTCACAAAGTTAATGATATCTAATATTATTTGAATAATATAATATAATATAATATAATATAAAAGAATAAATTCAAGGAATAAATTGGTATATTTATGATATATTCAGTATAATAAAACATGTATTTGTTTTTGAAGCACATTAGGTTTGGTTTTGAGTTAATTAGTAAAAAAATGTTTGAATTGAAAAAAAATTAAATCACCCACCTCACATATATTGTCATCTTCCATTTGAAAGTGATAATTTGTCAAAATGTTAATTTACCACATACTTGTGCTCATCACCTCCAAAAACACCCATTTGTGATATGATAATTATAAAACTCTTCACATGACTCACAAACTTAATCCAATCATATGGAATCACAATGTTTAATATATAATAAAAATTTCATAAAAACTAAAAATCATTTCAATCATTTTTTAGTACATAGTGACATACATTTTTTTGCCACAAATATATTTTGGAATCACACAATATAAGTCAGAAAAAGGAATTTTCTTTTTGATTGAATTATTTGTGTTATGGTCTACCATGTTATGCAAAGAGTATGGAAAAGTATGCTCCAAAATTACCGTGGTTGAAGTTCAAACATGGACACCTTTGGAAAACAATACAATGTGACAACATTTTTGCCCCCCCCATAGTGTACTTTCACCCTTTTATGGGTTTATTCAAAAACAAAATCCTTGTAAGGCAATATTTGCCCTTGTATTTCAACATCATTTCATCAAGTGAATTTTTTTCCCAATTTTCCCAAGCTTTACACCTCTCCCACAATTCATCTACCAAGTATTTCACTTTAACCAAATTTGTCAAAATTATCAATATTTCAATCATTCACATAGGAAAAAATGTTTAGCAACATGAAAACACCTATTGATTTCCAAAAATCCCTACCTCCCCATGGTTGATGATATATTGTTGGGAAAGCAAGAAAATGGTTAATATAAATTACAATGGACCACTTTTCATGTTATATTGGTAGTTTTTGTGATGTGGGCATAAATACAATGATTAATTTATATTTTACATGTCAAGATTTTTCAATACGGAGTTAATTTGAGATTATGAACTTGAATATACATATGATGTTGGTGATTACAATGTATAATTTACAAAATTAAAAGATTTATGGACATTTAAAATGAAATTCATGGATCTTCAGCCACAACAACAAATTTCATATATGGACCTCAAATTAAATGGTCTAATGATTGATATTATGATCTTAACATGGATTCAATTTTAATTTTAAAATATAGTAATAGAATAAAATTTTAAGGGTTTTTTTTGTTTTGAAACACAACAATAGGCATGGCTTGGCAAGCCACTAACACCCCCAAGTTAAGCTCATTAATAGAGGTCAAAAAGAGTTTCACTTGCACACCATTGGATTCAAACCTAGGACTTGTTTCAGTCCCAAGTTCCTTAAAAGGGTTATACCAATGAACCATCACCCCTAGTTTTAAAGATTTTGAAGCATGTTAATTGTAGGTTATATCCTTAATGGATTTTTTGGTTGGTGTTAAAAACATGATTTTTTCCAATAATCCATATCATTATAGAAAAAATATTCATTTTGTATAGAGTTTGTGCACACATCTAGAAAAAGATTATTTCTAGGTGGGCCTAAATATAAATGGGAAAACATCACTTGGAATTGATGAATTATTATTATTATTATTTTATTACTTAATCCATCTACGGTTACAAAATATATGTACAAAGGAAATTGACTTTGGGTGACATTTCCACAATCTCCCCACTTTGTTAATAGGAATGTAGGTTTGGGTTTTTCTCCACCCCATCAACATACACCAAAATAAAATTTCAACTCCTTCACAAGTCATGTCCATTAGTTACCCATTCATTTGGTGTTTTTGCTAAATACAATCTCATATATATGTTTCATTCGCATTAATCTCAAATTTTTATTAATCCAAAATAAGTTGAAAATGTGCATATATAGTAGCATTTTATCATAATTCATTTTTACTTAGGGTTGGGGATTTACAATGTGATTAGGAAAGGGAAAATTTTATGATCACTTTTGAGTTCAATTTTCAACTAATCGTCACAAGTCACTGTAACAATTCATTTGAATGGACTTTAGCTATACCACACCATGTAGAATCACTCCAATGTTTTTTGAGAACATGCTTGACCTTAAGAATAGAACAAATGTCCTTCCAACCATCAAAATACAACATTGTCTCACCTCTAGGTAGTAAATGATAGACAATAACACTTTTTAAAAATATATATTTCTTTATTTTGCGAGATTTTAGAAATAATTATATTAGTAATAAAAGGACATTTAAAAGCAATGTAATTTTTTTTGTTATGTGCATGTTGATAATCATGCTTGAAATATAATGAACCTACCTTGACCCATAGAGTTACAACCATGGCCCTTTGTGATAACTTGAGTGCTGCAACAAGTTATCAAGCTTAAACATTAACAACTTTTCCTTCCCTTCTATTTTTGAATAAATTGCACAACGTACTTGGTGTGCATTACCTTTGACATCCATTAAAAAAAATTCCAAGGTAAAAGGTTAAAATCCAAGGTCATTTTTTTGGTGATTTTAACCACAAAATAACATTGGTGGGGAGTATTCCATAAAAACTTAAAAATTTCACAAAAAAAAATTCAAAACTTCAAATTAATTTTTTTTGCAAGCCTTTTTTGAAAAAAAGGTCAAAATAACATAATAAATTGCACAAGTAATATGTTTATTTGAAGTAAAAGAATCACTATCACAAACTTTTCACTCTAGTTATGTTATTAAAATGGTAGTTCAATTGAATTAAGTCCATAAAATAATTCAAGCCAAACAATTTTAACAATCCCCTTAAATTCAAGGGTTTTTTTTCACATCATGATCATAAAAAATGCTTGTATTCAATCACATTCAACGTTTTAAATATATTATCATGAACTTATGAAATTGTATTAGAACATGAAATGATTTATGTGTTTTTTGGGCAGTTTTGTGGTTTCAAAATTTTAGAGATTTTTTCATTTTTGTACCAATTTTTTTTCAAATTTACACCAAAAAACGAAAATTTCCATTTTTTGGGTCATCACAATGCGAAAATTTTCCTGTAGAATTTTTTTTTTGGAAACAATTGAAACCACCAATTTTAACAACTTCATTGGCCAAAATTGTTTGTATACATATTATTATTCTAAATTCACACATTGGCATAAATATATTCCAAGGGCCTTCTTAAGTGGTGTGTAAATTTATATATACTAAAGCTTGTGTATAATATGGGTACTTATTGGTTGCATTAGGTAAATGTCGAAAGTGATTTTTTAAGGATTTTTTTAATCAATCCATCACAAATGGAAACCATTTGCACTATTAATTCTCTCAAATAACATTATCTTTTGTTCTAATTATAAAGGTTACAAGGGTAAAATTTTGAGCGAAGGATACTCTACAAATTAAATGTGGTGCTATTTGGGAAGAACTTGACGAATGATTGAGAATTTGGGGATCAAACTACTGAAGCATTGGGAACATGTTTGGAACATACTCAAAACATGGCAATAATAAAAAAATTAAAAAAATCCTCTCCAAACATCTATTGAACCCCCCACCCACCTAAAGGAAACAACCTAACCTTTTTTGGTGCATGTTGAACCATCTCCTTGGTTGCATGAAATTTTTGAAACCTTTTATCCATCATTTTTGGCTTGGGCTAATACCCAAAGAAAGTTATTGCTTTTATTATTTAGTGACGAGGTATGCCCACTATTTTGTTTTTGTTTTTTTCCAGGAGGAACCATTTGATTGGCCCATTGCTAATGCTTTTGGAACATTTATCGAGACACTTCCCCAACAAAGAAACTTAAACATGCTTCCTTCAAATCAAAGCATGTTTTATCATGCTTTCATTTGTCTTACCCAACACCCCTTTAAAAGTTATATCAATGGAAGTTGAACCATGGGTAAATAATATGGGATAAAAATTGATGTGCTATTGGGAACATCTTAAATAACACATTGAAAACTTGATAAACATATAGGAATTTCATGGGAACACGATGGGAACATTAAAAAGTCACCACCTACCTGTTGAGCCCCCCTAAGGTTTCTAATGGGTTGCATGAAATTTCAATTTCCAAAAAAAAATTCATCTTTTTTAACTTGGAAAAATACCCCCATTTTGAACCCATAATATTTACTTTGTGTAATTGGAATGTGCCTTGCCCAACATATTTTATCTTCTATTATTTACAATATTTTTGTGCAAAACCAAAGAATAAAGGATTGAATTTTTATCGCATAGTTATGAAGATTTATATTCATCTTCACAAATATTTATTCACCTATTTATTTTTTACGTATAACTATTATGCTATAACCATCCTTCCTACTATGCATTTTACACATTTACAAACTATGTCAAAACCTTTGAAGATCAATATTTTCATAATCCTTCACATATGAAATTTTCAACCATTTATAACAATTTTTTTTCCTCAAGTGAAGGTGTTTCCAAAGGCTTCAAACATTCACTTATATATAAAGCAAAATTACATAGTTATCAAATTACTTACATTAAACTACATGCCTATTTTTAAAATGAAATGTTTAACATAGAAGGCAATTTGTTTTTTGAAATGCCTCACATTTTTTAAAAATATTTTCCCATGATAGGCACTTGCAGAATACAAAAAAACAAAAAAACAAATTGGAACAAGTCTTTATGTTTGGTGAAGCATTTGGCCATGGGTTTTACCCTACATTCAAGAATGTGAGTAGTTATAATTACTTATACTTGGGTCTATTTTAAACGGGGGTCCAAGGTCCAAGTTCCTAAGAACCAATGTGAATTAATTTGAAGCAAATTTAACCCTTGTGTTGGACCATGCCTTGGACCTTAGCTTACATCTTAGTTTTCCAAAATCACGAGCTCATTTTAAAAGTCCTTTAAAAAATAAATGAACCCATTTATTTTCCCTCAAAAATGATGCCATGTAAATTTAGCCTTGATTTGCCACTTTTTGGTTTTGGGCCCTAATCTAAAGGCCATTGGTTCAATTAATGGGTCTTAACCTATAGGATTATTCTATTTCATTAGACTTTAGACCCTCATCTAAAGTGGTTGTTATTTATATAGGTGCGTTGGTTGAACCAACACCCACTTTGGTACCATGGTACAAATAATGTTCAAAAAAAAAATTGTGGAACTTGGAATATTTCCCATGCTTCAAGCATCTTGAGTGGTGACCCTGCAAAAAAAAATTTCACATCCAAATATAGTTGTTTACTTTTTTACAACCTCGCCTAAATCAAAGCAAAATAAAGTATATAGAAAAAATACAAGTCTCCACTTTAACCATGTGCTATGCATATAAATTCAAATAAAGTAACATCAAATTAGGTGAAAATATGTGTCAAATAACATTAGTTTGCTTTATTAAGATTATAAGAATCCAATTTTTATTTTTTTAAAAAAATAATTTTAAAATAAATAAATAATACATTTGAAACTAACTGAAAAAATACGTGTTCAAACCTTCTTTTTGGTTAGAAAAATTAATGAAATTGAATATCATAAGTTAAGAAATGAAGATCATCATATTTTTAGTAAGTCATTAAAAACAATATCTATTTCCTTATTGTAAAAACCTACTTTCACCCACTTAAAACCAAAAGCCCACAATGAAAAGTAAACGTCAAAAACTACTTGTATTTTTAAAAACCTACTTGAAACCTACTTTTACAATTTGAAATATGAAAATCAATGCACACTAATGTAACCATATATTATATTTAATCATTGAAATGAAAACATTAAATGTTCCACAATTCTATGATGGGTTTTGTTGTTATTTTAAATCTACTTGTTCCAATTTTAACAAGGTAATCAAGTTGTTCACTTTATCTTGCTTACACCCACCCTGAAACTGAAACTTGCACAACAAGTAGGTGGGAAACTATTAAGAACAAACTACTTAGACCAATCATTATGATGGGCTAATCAAAATCATTAAACAATAGTAAAATCATATTTATTACACTATTTTATGTGCATTAGGTGCACAATGTTGCTATGCCTTTTACTAGCCACTGCAAATAATGTGCCAAACTAGCATATTTTTATTTTTCCATTCAATTTTACTTTTCAAAATCACACATTAAAAATCAACATTTTTTAAAAGGTTTTAAAAAAATTGAACATGTGGCTTTTATTAAGTTAGATTTTGTGCATATTTGGAAATATTTAATGTTTAATAGTACAATCTATGGTGATATAAAGCTTTAATAAATTGAAAATTAGCTATGTGCAAAAAACAATTCATAAAAAAATGGTGAAATGTCCAATGTCATAGTAGCAAAAATTGACATTAATTATAAAATGAAAGTAAGACATATGTTAAACAACCTTTAAACTATGTAGTTAATTAGTGATGCACCTAATTTGGCCATGAAAAATTCTCATACATAGTATGTGACCATTGCTATGTGTGGCTTTGAGGCTTGGCCATTGCTGGGTGATTATATCATTATGAAAGTAAAAAACACATAAGATATTCGATAATGACACGCCCACAAACAACATTAATATACACATTACTAATTACACACAAAACACACACACACACACACACACACACACACAAAAACACAAACATATATCCTAATAGACCCAAGTTCCAAACTTCTAACATACAATACTTGAAAATAATGGACACACATGGAAACAAAAAATACAAAATTTGAATAAATATTCAAGAGTCAAAACATAGACAAAAAAGAATGAATCAACATATTTTAGAACTTAAAAATAAATATAATCTAGATTGACAAAGGGAGACAGTAGACAAAGGTCTAGAATGAAGCAAAAACATGCAAATAGAAGCATATTGAAATAGATAGAGGCAAACACTAGACATAGGCATACAAAAATAAAGAGAAGCAAATAGAAGTAAATAGAAGCAAATAAAAGTAGACACTGAACAAAAGCAAATAAATTCAAAGAAAAACAAACAAAAGTAGATAAAGGTAGATAAAAACAAATAAAGGTAGATAAAAGCAGAGAATGATAGATAAAAACAAAGATGCAAAAAAACAAATAAAGGGAAATATAATAAACAAATGCAAACAAAGGTAGATAACAAACAAATGTAGAGAGAAGTAGACATAAAATCAAAATAATATAAATACAGAGATAGAGCTTGACACTAAAGAAAGACTGAAAAACAAGATTGACACACATAAAAAAAAACATTGAGCAACCATGGAAATTTTTAAATCTTAATTTCTAAGTGACAAAATGGTCCCCAACTTTGGACATTAAATGTTATCATTGAAAATTAGAAATAATGGCCCACTGATGTCGGGATTGGAACAACAAACCCCACCCAAATCCTAGTAATGGAGTTTAATCCAATGCTCGTCTAGGTTTCTATACCTTCCAATCTTCAAAACATGCGTCAAATGGGAAAGTATTCAAACTAAAAAAAGTTTGGGAATATATTCCTTCAACATTATTCAAGTGTTCATTGAAGCAATTTCTCAATTTAAATTTCATGAAAGAAAGGGTGGAAAATGTCCATTCATCTTCCATTGACCCCAACACTTGTACTACTGCAATTTCAGCCAATTTGAAAAACTTGGGAAAATAATGTTGTAAAATGTGGGAAGCTTCTAGAGTTTGTCAAAGTCAAGTTCAAGGATTAACATGAAGTGGTGCCTCCATAGCAACAACGTTATATTACATAATGATTTTAAAAATATTAGATTGCATGTCAAGAACATTTATAGACAAAATTGCTGGGCAAATGTTGGTTGTAACAAAAAGGTAAACTTGCATCCAACAACTTATTGAAACAATAATGTGCCTTAATCAACATAAGATGTCAATTGAAATTCTGCTCAATGTCACTTTGAAGCCAATATCGGGGATAACAAATGCCCATAACATCCATCAAATGGGATGTTGGAAACCTTGTAGTCAATTGATCATGAATGAAAGATTTTGTTACAATTACAAGGAATGTCACTTGCTCACAAAATCAAAAAAAAAGAAAGTAATAAAACTAGATTCTAGAGGAAAAAATAAAATAAACAACACAAAAACATAAAAACATGAGGAGAATGGGAAACAAACAACCTAAGCATGATGATTTTGCATCCTCCACTATATTAGTGAAGACCTCTTGGGTCACCTGAACCTTCTCACTAGTGGCATTTACACATCTAGCCCAAAATCTATAACTTGATGAATCAAAGGCTAAATACTCATTGCCAAGGGGTATTGAAGTTTCGTGAACTTGTCTTCCATTTTGAATTCACATTGTTATGATTACAAGTAATCAAACCTCAAAAGTTTTTGAAAATATTAAAAACATATTTTGTTGCCAAATCCACATTTAATGAGAATAAAACTAACCCTTGGAGATCTTTATGGCTACAACATAATTGCATATAAAGACATCTCTCTTCTATGCAAACTTGATCGATGCATGGATAGTTTCCAACATGGACAACAAACAAGAAAAAGAGATGAGAAAATTACATCACAAAGAAATTCAAAATTGATTTTGTTAGACATGATTAATGGACTATCTTTAACCATCTTTGCCAATAATGGCATATAGATTGCCATCACCTTTTTTGTTGGACTAAACATGCTAATCCTACATGTTTTGACATTTCATAAAATCTTTTTCCTTTTTTCCTTCATCAATTTTGCAAGCTTGAAAAGTTCAAGGTGCCTTTTCAAGCTATGAGAGAAAAAAATACAAGGATTGCAATAACTCTTCTATAGATTTCATAATAGGGATTTGAAACAAAGTTTGGACAATGAGATTGGTGCGATGTGTTGTGTAATGAATGCCTTCCAAACAAGGGGAAAGCTTATAATCTTGCATTTGACAAGTAACACCATTGTGCACCCCCTAGAAAACATTCATTCCATGAACACCAAAAAAATTATAGTTTTGTAGGAACATTTGCATTAGAAATGCCACCATGTTATTTCAAAGCACCCATAATAACCTAGGTTAGATTATTTGCACCCCCTCATTAAATAACCTATTCTAAAAAAATGAATATAGGTATGTAACACCAATCTTGAACAACATAAGAATGGATAAAAACCCATAATTGGTTATCAATCATGGTTACCTCATCACAAGACAATGTAAGGTATTTAGAACTTGCAATAACTTTTTATATTTTTTTAAGGACTTGTTTATGCATACATTTAGCCATAACCCATTTAGTTGAATCATTCAAGTGATGTTTTAGCAACATGGGGACATTCAAGAAAGAAAAGAGAGACTTCAAAGCCAAAACCTCGAGCATGGGTGGGCCATGTTATAGTAAGTGTAGAATTGTAACAACTATTGCCGTTTTCTACCCCATTCCCCCTAAACCCTTCCTTGAACTTGTTTAACAATTGTGAGGTTTTTTTTTCTTAAAATAAGCAACTTCATTCTTTGCATGATTACATTTCTTGTTGACACACCATTCTCCTTATTTCTTGCCCAAGTGCAGCATGTCTCTTTGTTTTCCCCACATGATTTTCAAGAGTGTTAGCCTTGGGCCCTAGGATCACATCCTTGCTTTTCACAAATGAATGTACAACGATGTTAAGTTCACGTTTTCAAAGGTTTTTTTTGTCAAGTCACATATTTTATTTAGTATGCTTGATATTAAGGTGTATTCAATCATAGTTCCCAAGGTGTTTTGTATGACCATTGGTGTTAATTTTTTTTTGTCGTTGTAAAATATATGTTTAGCTATTGGAAACATGTGGTAGCCGTAGAAAAGATGGATCTAGGCAATTCGGGTGGAGAGGGGAAAAAATACAATTTTCTTATTCACATAACAAGAACAATCCTAGATGTAAGAGGTTTGAAAGATTGAATTCAAATTAAAAAAAGGTGGAAATAATATTGAGAATGTGTAGCCTTCTATTGTTTTAATTCCTAACGAGAACATACCTTTTGAAAATGAATAGGTCATGTTTCAATTGACACATACTTTTCAGTTGTGAACATGTAAAATTTGGATTATCACATAATTTTTGGTTGTGAATAGGTTATGTTCATCTGTTTTATTTTTTCATCCAATTTTATTGTTCATCTAATTTTTCATCCACTTTTATTTTTAATCCATAAATTTCATTCATCCATGTACAAATGGCAAAATATTCTTCCACATCATGATTTTTTTTGCCATGTGTCAAAAATATTCTTCTAATATTCTTTTGACATCAACAAAATATTCCAAAAAAGATTCAATCATGTTCACCTTTTCATGCTCACTTGTTCATGTTCATGTTTGCTCACTCACCAAATAACATTCCCCATGAACATAGTAGGCATTTCACATGGTGAATTTTTCCAGTTTCATTTTTCAACATTTTTGCGCATGGGAATTGAGTAGCCCACACATTTTGACATTTCCACATGATTTGTCATAGTTTTTAGGTGGGAGTAGTTTTGATTCCTCCTCCTTTGTAATAACATGAAAATTTGAAAAATCAACCACAAAAGCAACATAAATGGGCAATCCAATAGGACAAAAAAATTACATAGCAAGATTATTGTGATTGAAATCATAATTTGATTCAACCTTGTTGCCACTTGAACTTGTTGCAAAAAATGGGATTGGTTACATTTAGGAGGGATCACAAGAGGAGAAGTGTCTTTAGGATTCCTCCTAAACTTGAAGAAATTAGACAACATGGTGTCCTTTTGTGTCCTTCCATAGGTGCCATTCAAGCCTTTCAAATCAAGAAAATATATTTTAAAAATAAAAACAAAGTGAAGTTGAAAAACACAAACATGGCAAGTTTGTGTACCATTGAACTAAACTGTTGATCCCTGCAATGTGCACTATGAAACTCTAACTTCCAAAGTTTTGTCAAAATTAAGTAGAACATGCTATTGCACTACAAGATTTTCTTTCTTCTCATAGCTCTTGATTAATTGTTTTTTTACATGTATGCAAAATGGAGGTTAAATATGGCTTTTTCAACATAATTAAACAATGCACAAGTATGGGAAAATACACCACATATATGCAAAACATGAATGTAAGTTAAACTTGGTAAAAATTTGGATTTGGATTATGCACAATTTAGATTCATTTTGTTTAAACCCTAAATTGAAAACTTGTCAAACTCTAAAGTAGGTATGTGATGTAGTGTCCATTGACAAAAAAAAAACCTTAAAACAAAGTTCAATCAAGAAAAAAAGTTGGATCTAAATTTTAGATTGTGCATAATTTTGATTCCATTTGTTTAGATTTTAAACCCTAAACCTAAAATTTGTTAAACCTTATACCTTTTTAAACCTTCATGCAAACATGTGATGCATTGTTTCATTGACCAAAAAACAAAGCTTGAATGAAGCTTGAATCAAGAACAAATCAAACTTTCGGTGAGTTTAAGTATGCAAAGTTTCAAGCTTGTAATTTTAAAGCAAACATGTGACATAATGTGTCACAAAAACGACATCAATTAAGAGGGAGCAAGTGAATGAAGGAGAGAAAGTAATGAAGACTTACACTGATTAGTGCATAACAATGATATCCATGAGGTTCATTTGACATTGTCATGCACAACAAACATTGTTGAACAACACTCAACATTGTGAACTCTTTGCACATAAGCAACACACATGAATAACAATGATTCGATGGGCAATGGTCAACATTCTAAACTTTGTGCACACGAACAATAATGATTATATATCATTGGTGCCTTTGTTTCACTTTGAAGTAGTTGCATTGAAAACCCATACTTATTACTTCACCAAAATCCCAACCTCTTATACTTTGAACTTTGGAACCCACTAACGACACTCATGAATCATAAGATGGAACGAGAAATAATGAAACTAGTGAATCACAAGATGGAGTGAAAAACAACAAAAACATTCAATAGAGCAACTTCCAAGTTGCAATGAGTGCTCGCTGCTTAGTTTATGTGCTAACTTCTATGTGTACGAGACCTAAGACTTGTCATTATGTATAGTGTGGCAATGATACCATGCAACATGTCGAAACTTGTTGGCGATAACTCTAGATCCAATGGTGATGTTCCTGGCAATTAACCTAGATCCAATGATCATGTTCTTGACAATTAACCTAGGTCCAATCGTGATTTCTTGGTGAATAACCTAGATCCAATCGTTATGTTAGTGCTAATGTGGCAATAGGGATATCGTATGACATGATTACTATAGGTGAGGGGCCTTATGAACTATGTGCGAAATGGCAAGTGATTTCTTTCCCTCTACCACAATATGGTGATTTTTTTTTAATCTAAATTTTTTTGCTTTAATGAATTTCACAAGCCATTTTTGTCCATCGCTTTTTGGCAATATTTTGCCAAAAAAAAAAAAGGCTGCTGAGCATTGTTGGAGATGCTTTCAGACTAAATCAGGGCTTTTGAGTTCAAATCAAACATTTTTTGGGCTTATTATTACCGCTAATCGCATAGAGGCCCCTCAAAAAGGTGAAGGTACCAAGTGCCGATGTGGGTATGGGTTCACCCTAACCATCTTTAATAAGGCATGGCAAACATGCTTGGCCCTGCCAATAGATAATATGTTGTACATCTACCTACTGTGTCCACACTCTAAACACCAAAAAAAATCCGTTTCAAT
>Ga0116228_10001772_pt1 | contig 18124 bp, 17 predicted proteins | sample S1TSphfallax_2_FD_89694 | JGI IMG/M metagenome (GOLD analysis project Ga0116228, IMG submission 89694) | Host-associated microbial communities from peat moss isolated from Minnesota, USA - S1T2_Fc - Sphagnum fallax MG | ecosystem: Host-associated > Plants > Peat moss > Unclassified | place... | reverse complement strand
GGGTGTTGCCAAGGTGGTTTTGAATGTTTGTTTTTTTTAGGTAGCTTGTGATGCAATGGGTAGAGTTCTTATTTCAAGAACTAGGTTTCAATTCCTCCACAAGCTACTTGAATTTGTAGGCTGTTCATCTTTTTTTATTGCATTTATGAGTTATTGTGTAATTGCAAAAAAATTGTATACAACTCAAATTTGGAAATTGGCAATGCATATGTTCTATACATATTCATAGTTTCTTAGCATTTAAAAACCTGGCTCATTCATAATTGGCAAAGAGAGAAAAAAAATGGTTGAATACATAACCGTCTTTATAACTAATATGTTGAATTTTCTAAATACATATCCTTTTAAAGAAAGAACATGCTATGTTGATATCCGGACGTTTGTCCAAAAATGGATAACCGGACAACACTGGTATAGACCACGGTTCCTCATTTCGTGCAAAAACCCCCGAACGGGAACCGCCGGTTTCAGCACGTCAGACACAGAGTGCAAGATCGGTGTCAGGTGTGAAGTTACAAAGTCAAAGGAAGAACTGGGATGTCGGTAAGCAGAAGTTGTTGCAATTGAAGGAGTTCATTGCAATTTTGTAAAGTTATTGCAGTTTTGTGGTAATGGAAGACAAGGCGAGTTTGAAGAAGAAAAGCGCGTGGTCCAGTTATTTCACCAAGTTCAGCAAGAAAGCGGGAGGGGGAAGAGAAGTAGGGTGGCCCGATGTGGAGATACCAGAGGCGTTTGTGTGTCCGATCTCACAGTCGTTGATGGCTGAGCCAGTGATTGTGGCTTCGGGTTATACTTTCGAGCGTCAGTGTATTCAGCGATGGTTTCAGGTAGGTAATCGTCACTGTTTCAAGTCTGGTGTGGCGCTGGAGCATGGTTCTCTCACCCCTAATGTCCAAATGCAATCTGCTATTCTCGGATGGTGCGACAAGCATAAGGTGGCGAGGCCGCTCCCTCCGTCCGCAGAACTTGCGTGGCAACTTGTGGAGGTCAGTGCGGCAAGAGCGGCGACGGCAGTGGCCGTGGTGCCATGGGACGACTCGGATCCTGCAAGGCCTGGTTTCTCTGGCAATGGCAGGCTTGATCCCTTTGATGATGATGACGATGATAATGCTGACAGGTCCCGCAGCGGGCAGCGTAGTGGTGGTAGGAATGGCGGAATCCGGCCGGTAGAGCAAGACTATGACGAGTCATCTGCAGCAAGCTGGAGAACACGAAACCAGGATGCGCCACTGTGGAAGATGAGGGGGCAGAACACTTCTTCTCTGCCTTGCTCTACGTCCAGAGAATTTTCCCGCGAATACAGTAAGAACAGCGACTTCGGTAGGTCCTCCGGAAAGGAATCTTCTCTTCAATCTTCAAGCTACAATCAGTTTAACAGCGGGGAGTGGCCGGATTCTCCCATGCAGTCCCAGTATGTTCACTCTGCATCGGAACATATGCTTCGAGAAGAAACGGAAAATTCTGAGGCACGTCGGCACGGGATTGAACCACCATTGGCAACAACTGCTTCATCTTATAACATTAGTCAGGCTGGTGAGTATGAGGCTTCAGAAGGGATTGAAGCAGAGTTGTTGTACAAGCTGTATCACCAGAATGTTGTGGAACAGGAGGAAGGTGCGGCTGAAATTTGGAGGCTCACAAGAAACCTTAATCCTGGTCTGGATTACCGGGCAACTCTTTGCACTCCAGATGTGCTCAAAGCACTGGTGTCACTCATGCAAAGCCAGTACCCTGGGATTCAGACAAACGCCTTAGCTGCCGTGATGAATTTATCAATTCCAAACAATAACAAAATTCAAATCGCAAGTGCAGGGGCGATTCCGGTGCTTATCAAGCTTCTCAAGAGTCAGTCTGATCTTGCGCAGGAACTTATCACAGGGGCGTTGTCTAACCTAGCCCTCAATGATGGCAACAAGATGGCAATAGGGGTTTTGGGGGCTGTACCACCTCTCCTCCACGTCCTGCGTGTTGGCTCACAAGGGGCTCGGCGGGATGCAGCCATGGCTCTGTACCAATTGTCATTCTCTCAAAACAATTGTGTTAAACTGATCAAAGCAGGTGCAGTAGGTATCTTATTGCACCTAATGCAAGTGGAGGCCTCCGATCTAGTGAGCCATGCACTACTAATATTGTCCAACTTGGCTGGGATTCAAGAGGGACGGTCTGCCATTTCTGAGGGCAATGGCACCTCTGTCCTTATTAGCCTGATTGCTTATGATTCTTTGGTGGATCCAATTCATCAAGGTATGTAGCAACATGTTTTGTCCCCCAGGTGTCTCAGACCTTAACCCTGGCTTCTACACAGTGCATACTCCTGAGGATAGTCAACTTGTGTAGACCTTGGATATATTTGTATTCTTGTAGGTAAATCAATGTGCAATATTATTGGGAGTGAAGCTTTGGTTAACAGCTCGGCTTTGCTAAGTATGATATTGCAAGTATTCCTATGACGCAAATTACCTGCAGATACAACATTCTGGAACATTGCACCTTAGTATAGCAGTGGTGTGTGGTCTGGTGCAGATGGTGAGGACACTTCTAGCAGAGCACAGGACTGGGCATCTGTGCAAGAATATGCTGCAGCTGCACTTGTGAAGCTTTCAAATCATAATCTTCGCTTCAGGGCACAGGTCCTTCAGGCAGGTGCTCTTGAGCCTTTGCTGATACTGGCAGAGCAGGGAACACAATGTGCCCGGGATAATGCTACCTTGTTGCTTAACATCTTGCATACTGAGAACGAATTGAGTGGTGTAATGAATACTCCCCTCTATGCACCAGCTTCACATGGTCACAAAGCAGCAGACAGCAGGAGATCTGGTTCAGCAGGATTCTGATGATTTCATCTTCATGAAGCCTTGAATTTGAAGCTGATGCTACAAAGTTTTAGGGTTGTCAACCTGTAACATAGTCCCCTTAGATTGCAAAGCCTCCAGCTCCATCAAAGCATGCTTGCCCACACTTATTGGTAGGCTATACAGCTACTGCATTTGTCCATTGTAAATAGATTATGTTGCAGTTGCTGGATTCTTTGCTGCTGACCTTTATTCTCACTCTTACTTTGCCTGCACCTTGGTAGCACACCTTTTTCTTGCAATTGAATGTGCAAGGTCCTAATGCCCAACTGGTTATGATGCACCTCACCTTATCATCTTTGCTTTGTTCTGAGTTGTCTTTTGTACGCAACCAAGCTGCAGAAGTGGACTATAGGCTTGTGACAGTAAACAATAACCTTAACCAACCTGGTCATGAAGCCAATCCTTATGTCATATTAGGTTTTCAGCTGAGAAATAGGATTTTGGCAGCAGAAGACAGGTGAGGCTGAGAGCTAAAGAGCAAGTGGATCATGGTCTACTTGAAGCAGTGCAGATATTGTGTGGTGAACATGGTTCAAAGATCAGGAGCATTAGATGTTGTAGAGCTGGGATGCACTTCTGTACTTCTAGGGGTTGCAATTAGTTCAAGGCATCTGTCTGTTTTTGGAAGCTTTCTATTTTTCCTCGTCCCATGAAGATCTACTAGGCAATCAAGATATGTTGGAGAGGGCTCATGTCTCTTAGAATCCAGGTTGGTTGGGTCCAAAGTGGTAAGAAACTTGACACAGAATACATGATTTCAATTGACAATTCTCTATACTCTCCAGCTTTAGTACTGGAGTTGAAGAAAAATATTTTATTCTTGTAAAGATTGTGTTCTCAAGTCTTCTTTGTGATGCAGAGGAACACACCATTTGTTGGTGCAACAAGTCTGAATTAGACAGAGTCTAGTTCTTTTCAGCACTGCAATTAATCAGAGGTTGTTCAGGTCTTTCCATTGACTCTATTTCTGTCATTTCTCTTCAAAGCAAAAAAGGATGCATGTAAGCAATTTTGTCTCAATCTATCTTTCTAAACTTGCTTGACTCTTAATCCATTTGGTCAAACCTTGGCATTTGATTATTCCCAGGTTTTAGGCCTACCACCATCAGCGCTTACAATACATTGTGCTGCAGCATGCATGGAGATGGTTGACTTACCTCTATAGGTTTCATAGCACAAATTTACCCAATTCAATTTGTTTTGATACCAACACATAGGTTCGCTTGATAACTGATGCAACAAACCAATACCAGAAGTGCTTAATATCATACAGATATGACTCAAAAGATTCCATCATTCAGGTCTGCAAATCAAGGGATATAATTTCCATAGAATTCCACAAGTAATTAGACAAGTTAGGTTTAAAAGTAGATAGCAACATGGTTGCCTATAGCATCATGATGTGCCCAACATGTATATGCAGTATACCTCTTGTTATGGACCATGAATTGTGGTCATGGCCACAAGATGTAATCCTGCTTTCAGAAATGGGTGACCAATATCAGAAGAGCAAATATCAAGAGAGTATCTGTATTCAGTCATGACTTTGGAATATGCTAATTGGAGACTGAAGTCAATTTCCACAGAGAGAAGCTGTCTGATGCCTTGACAGAGTTACCAAAATGGACTATCTAACAATAGTTGGAAGTTGAAACATTGTTCTTGAGATCTAGAGCAGATAAGTCTTTACAGGGTCTATAACACACTAATGACTGAAAACAATACACATTTTTTGCCTCAATTTGTGGATTTATGATATTGAAGAATTCCTTGTCACTGTCAAATCCAAAGCTTCAATGAGGCAATCATGCAGGAATAAACCCAAAGATACTGTAGAAAATTTACCTCAAAAGTATATCTTCTATTCCATCTGATCTCAAAAAAAGTTCTTCCGCAGCCATTCCAGATCTTTCTGGAAAGGATTCAGGCGCGCTGGTAGTTTCTCTTCTTTGCAAGTAATGGCACTGTCCTGCTTTGTAGATGCTGACAACGATCCATTCCCATGCACCTAACAAATGAAAGAGAAACTTTGTCATTACAAGAAGAAAGTTTGTCAGATTCAGAACAGACGACATGCTACCAGCAAGAACTTCCATAGACTTTTTGACACATGCATCAGTTCCTATCCACCACATGATTTTGACATTCAAACACAACATTCCTTCAGGTAGTCATCATTTCAAATCTACCGAAAAAAATAAGGTCAGATTTACCTTTCATCAACAACCCAGCTACATGGGGTGATGCCAGGTAAATTGGTCAAATTGGTCAAATTGTCGGTGCTTGCCTGACTTTGTGAAATGCTTAACATTTGAAGAAGCTACAGGCTCCTAATCCCGCCCAAAGAGGAATTGCACCATCTATTACCATTTTCAAATACTCTACTGTTAAATAATGTCCAACTCCCAGCAGGATGGCAACAACAGTACACAACTGAAGGCCAGTCACTAACAAGTATGGTGAAGAGAAAAGAAGTTTCACCACTTTTGGGTCTGCTTGTCCAACAGACATTGTAAGAGAAAGTACAACAATTAGAAGGTTGCATCCTCAAGACATTGTCATCACTTGGAAACCCAAGAATTTGGCAGATAACAAAACTAAGGACTTCAGTAGAAAGAGGGTAAAAATGCAGTAAATCAGCCAAGAAAAGACTGCATGACATTGTGCTACTCCCAAACTACATCCTAGTCAGCTACAATGACCAAAAGTTACTCCACAGGAACCCACTCAGAAACCAACTCTGCATGAAATGCTAAAAGCTGATGGTTAATAGCGAAGAGGCTACTAGCAGCAATCGAAACAAAATACAAAAGTGAGGACCCGAAATTGTGCAGTCCTGGGAAATAGTGAGCACTCCATGAGGTGTATGTAACTTTCTCATACCTCCTAAGAGTGACCCAACAAACTTGTACTCAATCAACTCCTTCACCAAAATGAAATGAGCAACAACTCACATGCACTTAATGAACGATATTTACTAGCCTCTGTAATATTCTTAGAATATGTAAGTTGGACACATTACAATCTTAGTTTAGAAAACAAGGAAGAGAGGAGTGATGGCACATCCTACATAGCAAAAAATGAAACAGAAAATCATCCTCCAAGAAAATTGCAACAAATTCAAGAAGATTGACTTTGAAATGGACAATAACAAAGTCCATCTGCCCATCTACAAGATAAGTGAAGTGGTAGGCTTCTAGCAAAAAATGCCACAAGGCTCTACTATTCAACTGTGATTGGTGTGGAGTTGGTGTATACAGAGGATATTTACACAATAAGACATGATCACCTCTATAGTTTAGCAGGGGCCGAATCTTCCGTTTCTTTGTTATCTCCTCTCACCTCCTCAGCAGCTGTACTGAGAGCGGCGCTGATCACAGGAATCTCATGTGCTGTTGGGGCCTTGTCTATACTTCTGGTGTTGTCTTGAGCAACTGTGTTGTTCTCATGCTCCTCCTCTCCATTCTGCTCATCCAGTGGTAGGATGGCTCCTATCCTCTCATCCAGAGCAGTTACAGTTTTTAGCCCTGCATTCAATGCACTGAGTGTGCCCGAGACTATCACATCAGGAAAGGCATCACCAGGAGAGCTCACTTCTTCTTTCTCTTCCTTTTGTCCTGTAGTAGTAGAGGCTTCACCTTCTTCAACTTCATCAGGGCTCCTGTCTTCTGTTAAAGATGAATCCCATGGTTGTGTTATGGACAATGTTGTTGATTCCATGTCAGTCTCTAGCACAAGGTTTGCACCTGGTTGCCACTTAACTTCTCCCTCCTTCCCCTTGAGGATGTACTTGAACTCAATTGTTTTTCCACGAGGAACATCCTATGCAGAGACATAAACAGAACCGCATGAATTCAATTGAGATATTGACCAGTAAAAGAAATGCACCATGTATGAAAAAGATTAGTGTTTCTTCCAATCTCAGTAAGAATATCACAAGTGTGCGACCAAGTAAGCCATTCTAGCTGTGCAACTTATCTCCTGAGGATCTTCAACTCTGCTATGGCAGATCTAACCTGGAAAGCTGCATTGACATAGGTAGAGAAAACTACTAAATGGCAGCAATGGATTTGATAGACTCACAATTTCACCAGTCCAGACATGATCTTTTGACCAGGCCAGGGGAATTGCTGCATCTGGATCCCAGTCACCAAATTGTGGATCTCCACCCACGACGTTGTATTGTTCTCCAAAGTGACATTCCCTATGCAGCTGAAATTTCACCTTTGTTGTAGGAACTGAGACCCAAGCAAACATGCAAGTGCTTCAGGGCTATGCATACTGGAAACAGTTCATTTGACGAATCAGAGGTTCAAAATCTTGATGCTTCAAACCTCTTGGAGTAGCTTTGACCTCTTCGAATTTCTGTCTACTCATCCGATCCATATTTTTGTAATGTCTTCCATATTCTCAGTAACTAAGAAGATTAGTGAGCTGTGCATATATCGAATCCAGGCTGATAATCGAGTTACCTGTATCGGGAGATTCCTCGGCAACGGCTTCTGCAGCTGTGGCATCTTCATCGGGAATATCGGCAGCTTCACTGGAGACAAAAAGCTCCTGCACAACTTCACCTTCCTACATCCAGCGCCAAAAACGCATAGTTGGGTTTTGTAGCAATCAAACGGGGGCAAGGAAGGAAAACCCATCCTAACTCCACCATGCTTACTTTCCTCATGAACGAGAATTTGAACCGTGCAACAAAGTTGTAGCTGAATCCAAAGTTTCGACCGTGATGCGCACCTGAGAGGAAGCTTGTCTCCGGAAACGGAGAGATGGAGAGTTTGCACTCAGTCCGTGCCAACTACGCCCACTAGTGCTCTTTATGCAGACATCTCCTCTGCCGTCCTCGGCGCCGCTGCGGCCGCCTCCGCCTTCTCTCCAGTAACGAGCTTCCAATGACTCTACCTTATTAAGGCAGACTCTGCTCTTCTGGTGTTCCACTACAGAGGCTCGAGGACTACAAAAGAATCCTCGCAGCCCTGCAGCTGCAACAAAAGCCTGCATTTCCCGTCTGCAAAAGCACAAAATCCTCTAAATCTTTTTCTTCTTCTGAACCCAACAACTGTTCTGGCGACAACCCAGAATACAGAGCCCCTCCGCAATTGCTTTCCTGCTTCTACTCTTTTAAATTAAAACTAGTATCCGGGCAATAACCCCCGCTTCTGGACAACACACAACAACAACAACACCCTGCTACCTGATAATTCTTCTACAAATTCTTGCAACATCTGCTATTCCACAATCTCATTATTTTGCGGATAATTTCACTGTTGCAATACCCAAATGCAAACTTAGCTAATGGGTGATCCTTCTGTTTCTGTGGTGAATGCCCTTTGGAAATTCTGTTGAAGGGGGAGTGATCTAAATGGGTTCAGGAATCATCGAACACGCGGTGATGGTCACGTGTAAGGCCAGAGGATGAAATTTTCGTGAGGAATAGACATCACTCTTTTACACCTCATTTTCTTATTGGATCCGCAACCCCGCACGCAGTTCCACTGTAGTGATAAAAATCTTGATAAGCTAATGCTCTGTTTTCTTTTGTCTTTTGACAAGTGTTGCCTCCTCAAAAACATTTTTAGTCTTTAGAATCTTCAAATCATATAGCGCTCCTTCTCAGTCCATATGTAATATTTGCATTTTTTTCTCCCTCTTGATAACAACTATGAAAGTGGAGTTTGCTTCAACCAAAATAAAAAGGAAAAGAAATAGAAAGGGGTTTGAATGGTAGGCACTAGAAAAGAAAAAGGAAGGATGTAGGTAAGAGAAAAGATAGGGTTAAATGTGCACAAATTAAGTATTACAAAAAAAAATTAAAATCATTGTGATCTTGTAATTTCTTCCTTGTTCTTTTTTGTATTATTATTGTTTATAAGTGTAGTTGGTGGTGGTGTTTTCATTTTATAACATTTTGCATTGTTGAAAGTTTCAACAACTCGTTTCAAATTAGTTTTCTATTCCTTAGTCTTTACCTTTTTGTTATGTTGCATTTTTCTTTTTTTTATTGTTTTTTAAATTCATTTCATTTTAGTCTTGCAAAACTTGGTTTAAGATGAGTTCCCCTATGTTCTTTTTAATTTACAATTTTTGCATGTTGAAGTGGTGACATTGTGATTATCTTGTACTCCTAGTATTATTGTTACAAGCTTCATCAACAACTTATTTCAACTGAACTACCCACTTTTTTTAAAAACAAATTGTTGTGGTTGTGCTTTGTTTTAAAAAATCATAGCCATCAATGGAACATGTGAAGTGGAATACCTTCATTTTTCTACAAACCATAATCTCCAAGGATAATAAATATGCAATATCTTCATGCATTATGATTTACACTACTTAAATAATATTAATAATCCATGAATAATGATCAATTATTGTATCAATTTATGATTTAATATTTAATTAATCACCTTTTATAAAAATAATTTAAAAATAAAAATATATTATCTATTTATTTGGCATTAGTTTAAATATAATTAAATGATTGAATATAACTATTCAGTTCATACTTTATAGTAATTAATGAATTATTTGAAAATAATAATTGTTAGATAATAAATGTTTGTTTACTACAACAATTATATCATATTAATATGGCTTTGTTAATATAATTTAATCATATCTTAATAAAGATGATATATTTTTAAATGAACCATACAAAATCAAAATGAATTTTTTTCAATCCAATATGCCCATAAGATGATCAAATATATGTTTAATATAGCTTGAATAAAATCTATATAATATACTCTTAATCTAATCCACAAAACCCAAGTGTACATTAATAAATGTATAAACACACCATAAAAAATAACCCAAATAATAATTAATTTTGTAATTAAATGAACATAGGACTATGTTTTTGAATGAAAAATTCAAGAAGTTAGTCAATATGGAAGGATGTGTAATTTAATAGTCGCATCATAGTTGTAAAAATAGTCATAAAGTTTAAAAGATGACGACTAGTTGTAAAAATGATAAAACAAAGTTGTAAATAAAGGTAGTTGCATGTAGTTGCAAATTGAATGGTTACATATTACAAGATTTCTTCTAGTGCATTGCTGCCATGTCCATCCATAATTAACAAGTGTTGGTTGTTAAGGGACATTCCACTTAGAATCGACTTGTTAAATAAAGACATAAACTCTTTAAATACGAAAATAGTCTTCCATGCTCTTTTTTACTTTGCCATTCAAGTACTTAGTTTGCAAAGTTTGATGTAATCATCCATTAGTCTATCACCTATGCAAATGTAGAAACTAGGTACTACACCCCATGCAACATTGACTGCATAGTTTATAGTTAACCATTTTTATAAAAAGGTAGGTAGGTAATTAGGTGTAAGTACATGAATATTTTTATTGTATTTTAAGTTAAGCCTTTTTTATTGGTTCATCCCACATGCCCATGTTTTTAAATATGAAAATTTAAGACAAAACACCTTGTTTATATACTTTTCAAGATGAGAATAAAGGCCAAAACAGATGGAATAAAATTTTTAGTTACAAACTACTTGCAAATAAAAAGTTTATCCCATGTTTTAGTCTTCATTTTAACTTTTGTAAATTGTATAACTAAGCAGGTAAGTGATTAATTAACTAGTTAACAAAAAACTTATTAATTAATTAATTCACTAATAAGATTACTAATTAATCAATGATTAAAATATAAAATATAAAATAATAAACTTGCTACTTAATTAACAAACAACTAAATTAAAAACTAACTAATTTATTAGCAAACTATCCAACCAACTAATTATTTATAATAATGATCATTAATATTTTTTAATTACACAATAATATAATTAATTATTAATGATTTTTTTCTAAATTAATTAGATAATAAAAAGTAATAATATTTATTTTTACTATATATTAATTATAATGATCTATCAACCAATTTATTTAACTAGTAATTGGTTAATATTGAAATAACTAACTAATTATCAATAATTAGTTAATTGATATTTCATAACCAAATAAGTTACTATCATAACTGAAATATTCTAATTATTAGCTATTAATTACATATTAGTTTTACAAATCTAATAATATAATTAGAACCCAACCTAGGTTAACTATTTTATTATAACGTATTCCCATTAATTTTTTCAATTTGAAAGTTAATAATAAATATAAATATTTAATAATAAAAATGGCATTAACTGAATTATTATTGTAGCTAGTTGGTAGCCAAGCTTAACTATTTAATTTTTATTATTCAATATTATTAATTCACTCATTATAACTATTTATGAACTAATAAAATTTAATAAAATTTAAATATTTTAATAAGTATATTTTTCCTTTGAGAATAATTTCTGCATTTGTATAATAATTTATATATTTCCTTACTAACTATTACAATAATTATTATAGAATAGAAAATAGAAAATTATATTTCAATAATTGATTAAAATTATTGATTAGTTATAAATTATTAATTTGATAGGAAAAAAATTAAAACTATATACTAATATTTCTATTTTTTTAATAATGTAGTATATTTCATAATTGATTATTTATAAACATAATAATAATCTAATTTGTAGTTAGCCTAAGTTAGCTATTTTTAAAATTATTATATATATTATTTTGTCACTTGTTATAACTATTATGATTTATTATCAAAACGTACCCTACTTCACAATTGATTTCATGTGCCAAGAATGCTTTTTATAAAACAAACATCTAATACATTCTTTTTTCAGCATGAAAAAACACAAGAACACCATTTCATCAGCTGTCTGAACTCGGAAAATGCCAATGTAACGACTAAAGTATTTATTGAATTTCTCTCACAAGTCCCCGTAACCACTAACTCTCCTATTCACATGGACCAAATGTTGTAGTTGCAACAATGACAACATTTACAGACCATGGCGAAAAAGACGAACCCCACAGTGTCGCCTTATACTTGCATTGCAATGTTAACAACCAACCCCCACCCTCTTTAGACACATTCTGCGTGACCACCTTACATGTTCAAAAATAAAAACAACAACATTAGTACTTGCAGTACCACAAATGCACCAATTGTTGCCTACCATGCTCCAAACAAACACCTTTTACATGATATCACGTAGACCTACCTTGCACATTCAGGAAAGAAACAACAATAATAGTAGGCTACTTTACCACAAACGCATGACTAGTTGCATACCACGCTCCCAACAACAAAATCGTAGTTGCGCTCTATTGCATTTTCTACCACAAATGCACAACTACCTCTGTACCACATTCAAAACAACAACAAAACGTACCTTCCTCAAATACCCTTCATGCGAAATCACACACAAAACATGCCTTCCTCAGACGCCCTCTGGGCAAAATCACAAACAACCAACTAGCTGCTACCTAGCTCAAATAGTCTACAAATGACCTATCCCTAATTTTGCCATTACCTCCTTAAACCCTAAATAAGCCACTTTCCATCTGCCCATCTTCTTAAACCACTTTCTATCCGTCCATCTTCTGAAACCACTTTCTATCCGTCCGTCCCTTGTGTGAACACATGAACACAAAACCTACTTTAAGCCTCTGTGTGTAAACACTAACAAATTGGTTCCTCTGCTTCCACCAGTTGAAAGCGCCATTCTTATGCCCAATCGTTAAAAGCAAAAACCGATGCGAGGGAAATTGCGGGGGCAGGGCCCCATAAAAAACTCCAATCGAAAACACAACAAGAAATCCTCGTAAGCAAGGGCGCGCACTCCTACCGCACGTCCTCACAAAAGAACCCATAAAACACTCAGCGAGGGGCATTCCATGACACCCACGTGCTGGGTTCCCACGTATTTCTCTGCTCTCCTGCCAGCATGACGAGAATTACAAGAGAAAAGAGCTGCACTGTCATTTATGCCCTGTAAACCCCCCTAGCAGCAGGGCATTACGCCGGCGAACAGAGGGTGCGAGGCAGGCCATTACACCAGCAGATGTTGGTTCGCAGGTGTAATGCCTTGCTGCCAAGGCTTTTACCTTGCATGTAATACACCTTCAACCACACTGTATAAGAAATGCCTCAAATATTACATGCAAATCCAGCTACAATTTATTCTCATTATTTATGTTCAGCACAGACAACTTTGGAATCAGCTTGTTAAAATACAAAAGACCAAAAAACTACTGCAAATACCCTAAATTAAATTTATTAAAAAAAATTAAAATAATTTTAAAAATTTTAAAATTTTAATTTTTTTTCAATCTATCCCCCATTTTATTGAGTCCTTAAATCTACTACATAAGAGAAGCTTGATCAACAGTTTTAAAAAAAAAAATCAATAATCCACACAATAGATAATTTACACACACGTGACACACATAGATAGGTGTATCCTACGTATTTACATGTTTACGTATTTAGACATAAATACCAGGAAGTATACGATATATATATATATATCTCTCTCATTTTCTCCTTCGCTGCTCGTGTGCCGCAGCGCTTTGTTGTCATCTTCGAAGTGGAGGGAGCAGCAGCGATGGTAGTCGCTCTGTCTGGATCGTGTTGCTACGGTTGGCTTCTAAGATCTGAACTTCTTCTATCGCACCTACATTCTTTCCTGCATAATCGATTCTTGTCTCTTACCCTCCCCTCCTTTTAACGTTATCGCATTTCTTCGTTCGTAGGGTTTTTGGGGGTTATCGTATGCGTCATTTTTCCTCTGTTTCCGAATTGGTGGTATGTTTTTGGATGTAAGTGTAAGCGCCGCTGATGATTGTGAGAAATTTTTTGTGGTGATATTTTAGAGCGTAAAAGCTTGGGAGTTTGTATTACATTTTTCCGGAAGCACAGTTTGAAGTCGGGGTGAATTGTCTTTAGGAGGGTGTGTGTGTTTGCGTGCTGTATGGAACTAACATCTCGTAGCGCTTTTTTTTCATACTTAAAAAGATGCTTACGTTGGTGAGGTGGAGAGTGTTTGCGGTGTGGATGCCACATGTTTGTCTCCTTTTGGTCTAGTATCTGATGATTCCTGCAATACCTATTCCGTTGATATTGGCACAAAATCTCGCCTGGAACTGATGAAGATTTATGCAAAGATTCGTACACGACTATGGGGGGCGTCTGGCTCTAGTTTCAGCGTCTGTTGCTAATTGTGCATAGTAAATCGGGGAAATTCTCACAGGCGTGCAATCACAGCAGTATTGTGCATTTGGATGCTCCCTGTTGTTTCAGAGGGATTGTTTAATAGTCTGAGTAGTTTCTGTCTTCTGGTCACCAATGGTCCTTGAATAAGAAGTCTTTGTAATTGTGAGTGCTGTGCTTGGAAATAAGTCCAGATCCAGAAGACAACTGATGTAACAAGAATCACTCCACTTTGAGAGCGCTGCAGTAGCATTCCGTTAAGAAATCAAAGTGCATTTGCCAACCGTTGTATCATTCCTGTGCAGGTTCAAGTAACGCATATGAGATACACTTATCAGAGCTTTCCAGCGTGTACAGCACCATGTTTGAATAAAATTTTGAGGGTTTGAACAAGGCTTGGGAAAAGTGCAAACTGCTCATGTCTACACTATTTAATTCAGGACTGCTTGTCCATCATGTTGCTGATTGTTGTGGCTATGCAGAATTCTGTAGCTTACAAGGAGACATTTGGGCTCAGGTGCACTGGCTGGATTAATAAGAGTGCAAGGTGAAAGTGCAAAGTCCAGAACTGCAGCAAAGAGTATGCAGGTTGTGGCCTCAAGCAGGGACATTATGTCTGGCTGCTCAGCAGCTCACCTCTATGTCGCATCACGCTTCAGACGGCCATTTGAGTGCAATTCCCAGGTCTGGCATATCTCAGCAGTTGCCCAGGGTATGTCCTGTGCACAATGTATATTTGTTGGTACAAGGGATATGATAAATTTTTGGGTGATGGATTCCTTGTGTTGACCTTTTTGACCCATGCATCTGGTGAGTTGGTACAGCCAGTCTGGTAAATTTTTTAATTGGTTAATTCCTTGTATGGACCTTTGATCCATGCATCATCTAGTGAGGTGGTATACTTTGGGAATCTTTGATGTGGTAAATTTTCTGTGTTATGTGTGAGTTTCCTCTCCAAGTTGTCTCTCACTCTAACAGATCAGGATTTTGTTGTTAGGAACTATTGCTGTGTTGAGGACATGGCTGTTTCTTTACTTTGATCAGTTTTGTACAACTTATGCAAAGCTACATTGACAAGGTTTAGATTCTCTGGGTGTCTGCCAAATCATATCAGCAATTCTGACTATAGAGGTATTTTGCAGATGTTACTTTGGAAAAAGAACCTCAAAAAGATGATGAAAATGAGCTGTGCCTTCTGACTCCAAATGCCTTTGAGGTGATCCACAACTTCAATAGTCTCAAGCCCTGTCACACTGATGTCCTTCCAGCAGGATATTAGCTCCTAATTTTCTGAAGGCTCAGAAGATGCTAAGAACAACTTGGTGCCTTTCCAGATACTTTGATTCAAGTTAGTTGTTGGAATCTGCCAGTTATCTCGCTGTGAGTTTCTTAATCAATCTGAAAATTGTGTGAATAATACTCCAGGTAACATTGAGTTTTTAAATCATTCAAATTTTAAAAGCTGTTCCATTCGAAGTACTTTTGGTGGCATGCAATGATTTTATTCTAGAAATTAATTTTTCCAATGTATGAGGCTGCAATTTTGTGCAAGAATGCTCCTTAATCACTTGCAGAATAGGCATAATCCTTGTTCTGTTGTTGCAACAGGTGCGATCACTTCTTATGAAGGTGTGTGATGAGACAGAGATTGCAGAACTAAGATTGAAGGTGAATACTGGTTCAATACATGCTAATACTCATCCTCATCGGATTTTAGAACTGACTTGTGAACCTGTGTATGAGCAGCAAAAGTCTTCACAGCATATCCTAAACAAGTTGCTTGATTCAAAATTTCCAAACCACAGGCTTCTTCAGATTCTTAACAGTTCTAGACACATTTTTGCACTAGCTGTGTGCATACACATGCCTCACTAGCTCATTTAAAATTGTTTGATGCACAGGTGGGACCCTTTATGTTGCACATGAAGAGAAATCTTGAGAAAGCCAAGGATTCTGTACTAGCTGTGCCACATACTGAAGCTGCTCCAGTCCCTAGCAAGTCCAAGGTTGATTCTACTCCTGTGCATTCACCCCCATCCAAGGCAAGTAATGGTACCTCCAGCATGGGAATGATCTCATCATTCAACTCCAGGCCAGCCACACTGTTTAGGCTCTTGGTAGCAGCAGCTGATGAAGGCTTGCTTTTCATCACATCTCCAAAGGTTGACAATCCAATCCTTCTCTTCCACACTTCCTCTGAGAATCTTCTTTTTTCTTTCCTTATCTCCATTTTGAGATCAAGGACCCTCTGTGAGAGTTCTTGGACTTAACATGAGATAATGTGGTCTCTCGTAAAACCAAACGTTCTCACAGTTGCATCCTATGTATTTCATTCCCTGTGGTTTCTAGCCTCTGCAATTTAAGGTTTTATTACTGCCATCCACAATGTAAGAAGGTGGTGTGAACTTCAGGTTGGCTACTTCAGAAAGGGGCGTAATGTCAAAGGAAAGCGTGGCAAGCCGCTCTGTGAGGAGGTGAGGTTTTATCATGCCTTAGTACTCATGTCCTGTGAATGTTTATCCTACTTGAAAGTCTTCTTTAACTTTGTGCACTTGTTCTCGACATCAATATGTATGGGAATTCTGGAAGAACTCTTTTGAGACACCTAACAATCTTACTTGTAGTTGCCATGATTTGTTGATTGAAGATGTTGGCAATCTGGCAGGGTCAAGTGATTCGGGAGGGCCAAGTGGTGTGCTATTTGGAGCAGCTCGGAACGCAGCAGTCTGTGGAGGTATATAGAGCAAAGATACTAAATGCTTGTGTATGAAATACAGATGGGAAAGAAAACTCTATGCAGTTACACAACTAGGCTACTTCACACAAATGAGCTCAGCAGATTGGGGTAGACAGCATGTACATACCTGTTCCAACCTCAAGCCAATCAGTTTCTACACAACTATTTGCAGTTGAGAATTGCCAAGGATTCTGAACAAGTCAGCAAGCTGATTTCTTGTAGCTCTGAGTGACTCCAATTTTCACAGTAGGACCACAGTCATAAGCACTTGCTGCTTGATCATTTCTTAATGATAACTGTATTTGCCTCATGGACCATGTTTTGTCTAATGGATGTGCAGTTGCTTATGAGTGCATACATAATGGCTGCAGGCTGAAATGTCAGGAGAAGTCATGAAAGTCTTGTGGGAAGATGGAGGTATTGATTCTCATTCCAAGTTCTGTTCCATGAACATTAGATCTGTTCTGAAGGCCAATGAGCAACTGCACAAGTGATGAACTATCTTTGGAGTGATTAGCCATCAGTGGAAAGTGTTCATCATAGGTGATCTTTTCTTTTGGTGTTACACATTGCTATCACAATTTGCAGGTTGGGGCCTCCATCTGGGCAGGTGATGAGAATTAATTTTTTGAAAAACCTTGTTTTGTGATGCAGAGCCAGTTGGGTATGGGGACCCATTGATCGCTATTCGCCCATCGTTTCCTGGCATCAAGAAGCTCACTTAGCTGTCAGTTGCTCCATAGACTGCTTTGTGAAATACTATAGGTGCATGAAGTTCTAAATTTGGAGCATGATCACTTAGAAGCAACTGGAAATCACGCCGTGATTGATAGGATTTCTCTTTCTCCTCTGAGCCCTTGTTGCTCGAAAGATGATACATGAGAAAAGTAGCACCCTCATTTTTTTTCCTGCTGACTTTGAATATGCATGTCCTGAGTCATTACTTGGTGCAGTTGAGGTGTGTTTCCTTGAAACCCTCACATGAAGTCAAGGTGAGACTGCAGACCTCTTCAATTCAATCATTCATTTGTTTTGCTGTGGAGTTGCCAGCACCATGGCTGAGAGTTTCTCTGTACAGTTTCTCTGGAGACAGAAACTCAGTATGCTGGTTACTGTATGCAGTTGACCTCCACCCACTGCGAGCTGATGATTTCAGTGGGAATGTCAAAGTAGCTGGTCACAACCATACATGTTGCTGTTGAAGGTCTTTAAACATGCATGTGACTCTGAAAGTAGTTCAGACCACTCAGTTTTGCTTTTCCCCCCTACTCTTTAGGGCTGGGTGTCTTGATTTGCTGATATGTTGTCAAATTTAAGATCTCTATAATTCTGGTATTGAGTCATCTTGCAAGTCTATTCAGTTTTGATTTAAGTTCTTAGTATGGAGACAATGAAGAAATATATTATTATGTTTTGCTAACAACAATACAGGCTGCATACAGTG
>Ga0116228_10001771_pt1 | contig 18127 bp, 8 predicted proteins | sample S1TSphfallax_2_FD_89694 | JGI IMG/M metagenome (GOLD analysis project Ga0116228, IMG submission 89694) | Host-associated microbial communities from peat moss isolated from Minnesota, USA - S1T2_Fc - Sphagnum fallax MG | ecosystem: Host-associated > Plants > Peat moss > Unclassified | place: USA... | reverse complement strand
TTGTTCTTTATGAAAATATGATTTACCAGGGGAAAAATCCATCTTATGTATTACCTATTTATTATACATGGATGTGATATTTATATGTATATTTTATTTATAAACATAGTACCTTGACATTTTTGACACTAATTATAATATCTTTGAAAATGTTGTAATTTTCAACTTTTTCTTTTCAAATAAATTTTTTTTTGAAAAAAAAATCATTTGGAATAATCAAAAATATTTTATTCTTATGATGAAGTATTCAAAATTCATTAATTATTCTACAAACATGTGTTGAAGCTTTTTTTTGTACTACACAATTAAATGTAATTAAACAATTTTGAAAATATTATGATTCTATTAAAGCATGTGTACTTTCCACATCCCATGAATATATTAGAAGGGTTGCAACATTCTTTTAATGTGTGTCATTATTTTATTAAATACCTAGAGGGATGAATGATTTTTTTCCCATAAAAGTCTTAAAAGAAGGAAAAATGAAACAAAAAGGAGGTAATAAAAAAGGGAAATAAACAAAGAAATAATATAATTTGTGGGCAATACACCAATGCTTGCAAAATTAGGTGCAAATTGAAATGGGTAAGACTTTAAAAACCATGAAATTTAGTCAATTTTCTATTCCATTTTTTATGTAGTTGAAACATGTTCAAAGTTTGGTTTTTTATTTCAAAATTCACATTAATTGAAGATTTCATATTTTTGTTAAATCAATTGCATGTTAACCATAATCACATGTCTCTCACTGTCATTATGTATCACACCACTTGGTCTTGAAAACCTTGACATTACTTTGTACATGTTATTTTAAAATACATGATTCACACTCAAGTGCATGTGTGTTTTATCTTTTCATTCAACAACTATAATTTTAGGTTTAATGGCACATTAAATACTATATTACTTATGTTTTGAAACATGAATATTAAATTATAATTAAATATTTTGATTCACACATCATGATTTCAAATTGTCCTAGATGTCTTAAATTTGAATTTTCTTTTCCAAAAAATTGTTATAACATCACCAACGACCATCCCAAGTTTGGTTTAACAATAAATGACAAACTCTTCCTAGAACCTATCAAAAAAATAAAACCCTTTAATAGTCTATAATAACAAGGAATATTTGCAACAAATTTTTTTTTCCAAATGTTTTTTTGCAATAGTGTGAAATTTCACACAAAAAAACCATTAATCTAAGTTTATTTTAAACCATTAAATCATAATTTATATCCATACATTCCTTAATGGATTTTATATTGATTAATTTCATAATGTTCATTATTCAAACAAATGGTAACACTAAATTTAACATGATAGTAGCTTTTGGTTTGTATTGGAAATCAAAATTACAAATAATCTAATATGAAACTATGTTGGAATTATAATTCTTAAAATAAATTAAATTTGATAAAAGTAATATAATAATAGAAATATTATAAATCGCATTTACTTTATTTTACTTATTAATCTGATTTAAAACATAAATAAAATGAAATTTCAACTTAAACTTTTTGTAATATTTTAGTGGACAACTTTTAAACAAAATTAGAAACACATTCAATTCAATAGTGAAAATGAAATATCCATCAAAGTTGACAAGTCTACACTTTTTTTATCAATGTTGTGTTTATGAAATTAGTTAGACTTAATAAACTCATTCTAAATATCAAATTCATGAATATAGTGGGAAGTGGTATTTATCAATATTTTAATATCACCTTCACACATGACTTGGGGCTTAACATTTTATTTTACCCCTTTTAATCATCATCTCCTTAGAATATCAATTGGGTGAACTTTTTTCCCATATTACTTTTTTTTTCTTTTTGAATCAATAAAATATATTTCCCCTTTCAACTTTGGTCTCTTTTACAATTAGTGAAAACTTGACTCATTTAACATTCAAAGTTTTTTAAACCTTTAAACCACTTCAATTGTTGCTAGGCCAAGGTGTCAAAAGGACATCCCATGCTTGGTTGTCAACCTAGCAAATATCCACTAATCAAGACATCTTTAATAAAAATTCAGATCAATGGGTCATTTTGGTTCAAGGATGACCTAAGCTTCATCAACAAGTTACAACAAAACTTGAGTTCAAATTTTGACCTTATGTCAATTAATGATCACCATTAGTAATGTGAAGCCCAAGTTTGCTAACTATCATTAATCAAAACAAATGAGCAAATGTAAATTTTGACTATCAGAGTGTTAACTTTGAACCACCTAACCATCCATTTACCCTATGGTTAATTTTTTCGTCAAATGGACAACATGAATTTCTACAAATTGGATTTTCAAAAGTCCTTTGCCACACATAAATTGGGTAAAATGAACATGATGTTTTAAGAAAATTTGTATTTATCATACAAGTAAACATAAAAATGTAAAAAAATATAAACTAGTTATGATTTGAAATTATTATCATTTTTAAAAACCAAACATGGAATTAGGACACTTTCCAAAATTCATATTTATTCAAAAATGATCAAAAAAAATATTTCATTTACTTAGACAACTATACGCATTTATTATAACAAGTTTTAAAAAATTGTTCCAAAATTCATTCATATGAAAAAGTTTTTTTTTGGGAAAATGGACATATGGTCCATTTTTAAAGTAATCACGTTGGCTCATTGTATCTCATTTGCACCCTTTTCGGGCTTCCCAAATATGGAAAATGGTCACAATAGGTTTCTAAAATCAAAAGCAAAAAGGCAAGTTTTCAACCCATTAACATGACATCTTTTTCTTTTTGCCCCTACCCCACAATGATGGGAAATCTTTTGATCTCTTGTTAAGGGATAGTGGCCTTAAAACTCTTCAATAATATGGATGTTCTAACAAGTTGGGTGTCATTTAGGTGAACTCTTTTTCACCTCTCACACATGCTTATCTTTTACACCCATAGGATCCAAGAATGATCAAAAGTGTGAATGTAACAATTGAAAGTTATCCATAGTTTATAAGCATGTTGAGACTTGTGTAGTGAACATTACATTATTGCCTTCCCTAGATGGTGTTATGTTGATGCTTCATAAAGTGCATCAAAATCCTTCAACCCTCTTTCCCATTCCTTCTTTCAAAAGAGATTTTCTTCACCTTCTATATCTAACGAATTTTCCTTTACACTTTGGGGAAGTTTTCTTGTGAATGGATATAATACTTGTCATTTTTGTATCTGTTTCATCCATCTTAATAATCATGGTTTTATTATGTTTCCAACTTTGATAATCATCATTCCTATTTGAATTTAAGTTAACATCCACCAATTATATAACTTTTAATTTTTTTATAACTATGATAATGGTGTTTTTAGCAGTGGGTGAAATTGGATTAAGGGGGGGCCAACTTGCAAGAAGATGTACCTTTTTTTTAATACATTTTATATTTTTTTGGAGTAGTTTTTTCATTCATTCATTAGTGTTTTGAAAAACACATAAAATGGATTTTTGACACAAAACCTTAAATACAATTCTTTTCACCTCTCAAAAGAGAATAATTTTTCATCAAGATTTTTATTTTTCACACATTTATGCTCGTTTGAATGAAAATTCTCATATATATATTCTATGAAATCACATGAATGGAACATTTCATATGGAATTGAAATGGTATAATCAACTTATATTCAATATATGACTAGGTGTTTCATCAAAATTGACAGTCATTTGAATACTTTTGAAATATATTTTCACAAATATGTATTTTAATCCTTTAATATCAATAAAATTTTAATTTATTTCAACAATTTTATTCTTTTGATTTTGAATCACCTTCTTATGAATATAATTTATGAAAAAAAATTCATATTGACTTCATAAAAGTTCAAATACAATTTTGAAAAGTAATATTTGTGACAATTTTTTTTGTTCACCATAATGTATTTTCACTAAATGTAACATTCTCATTATCTCGAGTATTTACATTGTTAATTAATAACGCACCAATCTAATTCTTGATCATGGTTTTTCCAAAAAAGTTGAAAATGCCACATGTAGCCTATAGACCAATTTGAAATATAATTATGTTCCATCCCAACCAACTTATGTTCATGACACCAAAAAGGTTTTAAACACCCAAATATTCAATGATGTTGTTCAAACTTAAAGTTTCAAAAAATATAATGGGTTTGGTTGACGATATATGATAGAATGATGAAGTTATTGATTTGGGCTCCATGTTGCTATGCAATATTATGACAATCAAAAAATTTAAAAAATGAATTGATTTTATGGAAATTATATTTCATTCAAATGAAAATGTTGAATGACATTGCATTTAATTTGAATTGAATTCAAATTCTTAAATTTGACTCAAATATTAAAAGAAATCTTGTCTTATGCAACCAAAAAAAACAATAACTAGAGGTCTTCAATAACATTTTAAATGACTACAATGATAGAATATAACTATTTATTCCATGTATAAAATGAGCTAATTATCATACATAAACAACAAAATTTTATTCTATTGACCATTTTTCATCCATAAAGGTTGGGGTTTTCCTACTAAAATAGAAGAAGATGATGTGAAAGTCTAACAATCATATATGGGTGAGGTGCAACAACAAATGTCTCACATATAATGATTATAAAATGTATATTGTAATATTTAAGTATTCTTACAAGCTTATAGTAAGGCCTATGTAGCCCTAGGTAGCTTTATGTAAATTATAAGTAGCTAAAGTAACCCCTTGCTAGCTTTTAAATAGCCCCAAGGGCACATGTAAAAACATGCAAAAATCAAGCACTAGTTGAACACTTGTTTTGGTTCCCATTAGTGACATGATTGCACCTTTTGAAGGTTACAATACCCCTTTTATCTATTCATCATAAGCTTGAAATATAATATTTCTTTGGTTCAATTCAACCCCATGTTGAAGTCAAACCCATAAAAACACATCTTAAAAATTTGGGATTTGCACATGCATATTTTTTACAATTATGTGCCAAACTAACATCTTTGTTTTTTTTATGGTAAGGATTATCATGTACACTAAATGTGCTTTGTTATGCTTGAATATTGAGAAGTCATCCAATTTGTATTTTTCTTGTTTTTTACATTTTGTGGACAACTCAAAGATTGCATTGACACTAATTTAGTTATAATAAACTTTCAAGCTCTTAGTCACTATTTGAACTTTTTTTTTCCATGTTTTAAAAATGTGTAATGTTGGTAAAACATTTATAGTCACTAGATCTGGATGGTGCAATACATAGGTTGGTAATATAATGTTGATCATAAAAAAAAGAACACTTAATGGGTTCAAGATCAAGGTGTGATGTGATATTTTTAACAACAAATTTATGTGAAGACCCAAGTTTATTATGGCAAAGGTGAAAAGCTTTAAGTTCATGCACTTTGGGTTTCATTGTCAAATTATCATTATATGCTTGGAGTGAAAGGTGGATGCATGGTGTGACAAATATTCATTTTCATAATAAAAAAATGTATCATGAATGTTTTGGTCAGGAATTTTTCTAACGGAACAATGAAATGGTGTTGAGAGGTATTGTGTAATGCAACAATCGTTGGGACAAGTGCTCCTTATGGATACTTCAAGTAATTTTCACATGTAGTATGATTTACTATCATTTTAAAAAAATAATAATAATAGGAAATTTCTTGTCTTTTTGAATTCATGCATGTGCATGGAAGAAAAAAAAATCAAATGTATGTCATGTGGTGAAGTATGATTATGTGTGCTAAGTTTGTGATACAATTGTGGGGAATGTTTTGTGAAACAAATACATGTGCAAATAAAATGTTTTTAAAATTTTAAACATAAGTGGAAGAAGTTCAACCTTATTAAATTAATGATATGATGATCTTATGGTGAATTAGTTGGTTGAAAGAACTTATGTGTAGGTTGGGATTAAATAGGATTTTGAGCAATCAAGTTTTGCAAAGTCAAGGTGAATCTTGTGCATTTTATTTTTTTATGTGTTATATATAGAATTGCATGTAGGTTTTAATAGTTAGTTTATTACTTTTTACCATGCAAGTGAATGAATGTTTCATGAATAATGTTGATAGTGACAAAATCATGTACTAAGTGACTAAATTCTAACAAAGGTTGGAATGCCCAAGTTGGCATGATAATACTATACATGGGGGGCACCCAAACTTATTTTTGCATAAAAAATCAGGTTGACACTAGTTTGGTCTTGAGTTGGTGTGTTCATCCCAAAAACTCCATCATGTGTGCATTTCTTGAGCTATACAAAAACTTCAATGTAATTTTAAGTTCATGTTTGTTGTGAGAAAACAAACCTTGTTAAGGAAGGTGTTTGGTTTGATGTCAAAGAAAAAAAAAGAAGGGGCAAAGTTTGTAACACAATCTAGGAGTAAAGAAAGAGAGGAATCTATGTGACTAAGAAAAGGAGAGGGCATATGCTTATGTATATAAAGCAAAAATAATGTAAAGTAGATGTAAATTTTGTGCAAAGAAAAATGTGTTTAGAGATTCAAACTTTGTGTGTACAAAGGATTCAATAGACCAAAGAATTTTTTTAGAGTGGTTTGGTCCAAACGTTTCATGCTCCACATGTGAATTTGGAAACTTAGTTATTCCCAAGGACCTAGTAAAATAGAATACCTAAGTGGAAGATAGAAAATCAATCCTACTTGGAAATAGAAGGTTTGAAAAAAAATATTATGGCAATTAGATTACTTAATAAATATTCTAACACAATAAACCTCACTAGATTTGTAACTATTGTCCAAGAGTTACAAGGCACCATAATATTATAATAGTTGCAAAGTTATTAGGTTTGTAAATTTTTTAAAAACACTTGCACCTAAATCCTTAAAGGGTAAGTTTTGCAATAAATTAATTAAAAATAGATGAAGACCTACCAAAAAAAAAAACAACATTTTGTTTTAAGTTACTATGATGGAGATATGCTTTAGATAAACTATTGTTTTAATCCCTAGCAAATAATTTCAACATTGTAACTACTCTAGTAATGATTTTTTTTACTAAAAAAAACAACTACAACCCATATATGACCCCATGTAACACACATTCCAATAAAAAAGAACATAAGAAATCAGCCTTTTGTGTTTGTTTCATCATAACCACATATTATAAAGCTACCGGAACATCATAGTATTTTACTACCACCACTACAACCCCCTTAGTCAAGTTTCTACTCCATACCATACACACACTTGAGTAATTTAGTAGCATTACTATAGACCTTCAAGATTGAATGTTATTTACTCCAGACCAAAACAATAAACAAACGTGTTCAATATTCTTCCTATGGGTTTACACCAACAAAAAGCCATCCCCTCACACTTGAATTAGCTCTTTGAATAGGTGAGGTGATGTTGCCTACCTCCTACCCAAATGGCAACCAAAAAAGATTCTAATCCACTAATTTTTCCCCAAATATCTTTAACCCATTAACTTTCCTACTTACCACATCCTAAAATTATGGCAATACCTTTTTGATGGAAAGCAGTTGGGCAAGTCAACCTATCAAGATGCCTAATATTCTTCAACAACACTCCATAAACTAGAAAAAGTTAAAAATCAACTAATTTTTTTAAAACATTGAACAAAATGACTTTTCAATTGCTCCCACCTACTACTAATAATTTTGAAATACTAGAATGTAGTATTAGTAAAAACCATTTGCATTAACTAATCCAATAATTTATTTTATGGAGATTTAGGATTTTCTTCACATTTTGAATTGTTTATGAATAGCAAGGGAAAGATTGTGTTAGAACTTTCAACTTGGGAAGACAACATTAAGAAAAACAAAGACATTTTTTATAACTATCACAGACATGACCTAAACCTTTGAAAAGAAGCCTTCTTCTTGTCACTAAGGTGTTTTTCCATCCTTTGTTGCAAATTGTGTGACATATTTGTCCAAGCCATAATTAGTGCATGGGTAGCACAATCCCTTAAATTTGAACTTCAAGGAGTGCAAAAAAATTTATTACCTTCTTCCCCAAAAACCCAACCTACAACCAAAATATAGTTTCAAAATTATGAAACCTTGTTATATTATGTTTCCGTAATGTTATTGTCAAAAAACATATTTTGTCAGGCCTACTTAAAATCCCTCCATGTTTTGGCATCATATTTTTAAGAAGAAAAACTTGGTATAAAGTCGTGGTTGAGAGAGTGGAATGACATACATTTGAAATTGTTAAATTTAACAAAATTATGTAAACCATTTTAAGACTTACCAACTAGATTTAATACGCATTTTCTTCAAGCTCATTTTCTATTTGAAATCAAATATATCATAAAACTTAGTGATTAAAACAATCCTCATTTTGTACTAGTAAATTTGGAATAAAAATTGCAAAGAAGTTGGATAAAATTTATGTTGATGGTGGTATTTTCTAAGGACATCATGAACCAAATTTCTTAGGCTCGACAAACTTCATGACAACATAGGACTCATTTAAAAAAAACTTTTCACTTTGAATTTTATATCAAAAGATTAGCCAAGTCATATCAGATTTGAAACTTCAATTGGATTTACAAAAATTAAAGTTTTAATATTCCAAATGAATGATCAAGGAAAAAGTTTTGAGAAAGTAACATTTCAAGTTCCTTTATTGAGGAACACAAAAAGAATGTGTTTTTTCTCTTTTTAATTGCTTCTAATTTCTAGGAGAGCTTAAGACAATATTTTTAATTTGATCAATAGATAATGGATTTTTAAAATGGTAATTTTTTTAGCAATTTTCAAAGGTGATGACTTGGAGGTCTTAAAGGGCCATTGCATCCATGTCTAAAGTTTGTATTGATTCTCATTTTTTGTTTCAATCAATGATTGGGGCCATACCTTAGTATTATAATCAATAAACCAAAAGAAATACAATGGTGCAACTTAATATTTAATGATAAGAGGTTGGGAATTTCAAGGCCCCATGCCAAAAACATTTTAAGAACACAAATTTCTTACTTTTGTAGCTTATGTAGGTGTCTACCATTTTTTCATAGCTTGTACGTAGGTGGGGAACACAAACTGCATGTGGTGCAAATCAATAATAATAAAAAAGAACCATTTTTAAAAATTAAAAATTAAAAATTAAAATAAATTATGTCCACCTTTTTTTGGATTTTGGTGAGGTTTTTATTTATTAATACCACCCAAGGATGGGTTTGCCCAAGAGCCATGACTAAAAAACCACTCCTCAAAAAACTCATATATTTTGATTTTCATCAATATTGAATTAAAAATGTCAAATATTTTTAAATATAATAATTTGAACTATCATATCTCTAGAATAATCAATATCATGTCCACTTTATGTTCATGTGTATGGTGAAACATGATTAGTAAAAGAGTACATATAAGGGTCATGTTGTGATGGAATATTGGTACACATTAACAAGTTTTGACCTAATAATAATTAGTAGCTACACCACTATTTTCATTGTTTTAGAAGGTAGGTGGAACATAGACACTATTTTAGGAAATTATTTAATTAGTTAAAGGGCATTAATGACTTGAATGTAGTGGATGAAATAGGAATTAACTTGATTTGCAATTGATTTTAAGAGGATTTTTAGAAGGTAAGTGAATGAAATTGCCACTTTCCTATGAGGAGAAAGGTGGTTGCCCCAACTTATTTAAAGGGTTGGTTTTGGAGTGTTGAACATGTTATGATCTTTTTATGATAATGTATTTGGATAAAACATTGTTAAGATACTATAGTGGGAGTAGGAGGTAATCAAAATGCACACAAAAATAATGTATCACCACAAAACCACATTGAACCTTAACTTGTGCAATTGATTTTTATGACTTATATAACCTACAAGTTTTTTTTTATATATTGTTTCATTAAATAGGAATTATGTTAGGATTAGTCTGGTTTAAAATAATCATAATTCTAATTACTAAAAAAATCCTTACTTGTTTTGAAATATAACTCAAGATCCATCACAATATAAAAAATATTAACATTAATTTTTATGAATGTTAAAATGCTAAAGGATGTTCACATCATGTTAAGACCTAAAATACAGGTATCATGTCTATGTAGACAAATACAAGATTGTGATCCATAATCATAATGTTGTTCATCAAGTAATTTTTTTCTACCATTAAATTAAATTTTTTGTGCCTCATTCTTTCAAGGTTTTTGGATCTTGAATCAATGTGCCATCAACAAACTAATACAACTTAATAACTCTTGCAACTAGCTATCTAAGATAACTCTTTCATGGGGTTTAGTCCAATGAATCTAATCTATAATTGTATGATTTAATGAACAATACATCATCACACAATACAAATTAAAACCAATTCCACATAAAAACATCATGTACATGGTCATGTTTGATATACAAAATCAAATTGAGAAGATGTTTTTCAAGGGTTAATTTCAACAACATATTTAATACAATTGGGTTCTCCTTTGTTATGTTGCATGGTTAAATTAAGATTGATCCCTAATCCTAGCATTAAAAATTGTTTAAAACCTTTTCATGGAACTTAACTTTAAATCCAAACATGATTTTAAAATTAAACATTCTACTTGGACATAACAATATATTTAAAACTAAACCCTAACCCTAAAACCTTTTTAAAAACCTTAAAAACTTAAAATTAAAAAGTTGATCATGAAAAAATTAAGACTAAAATTTAGAAAACCAAAAAGGTACATCCCAAAATTTCAACCTCAAAACCCTAAAGATTAACTTTAAAACCCCAAAACATGAATCATGAAAAGGTGCAATTGGATTGATAAGGTTCCATTCAAGTGATAACCAATGCTTAATTTTTTTTGTAATAAAATATTATTTAAATAAATGTTGAAATTTTTAGATGAACTGCTAGAACAATATTCCTAATGTATTATGGGAAATTTGGATGAAATTGAAATGATTATAATGAATATGAAATATTGAAATAGATTTTTTAAGACCATGTAACTGATGTTTTAAAAATTGTTTTCATTGCTTAAAGGGTTTTTTACAATGGTTTCAAATTATTAAAATGACATTTTTATGGGAAATTTTTTAAGCACACCTTCACATAGTGGTATAATGCAACATATTTTTGGGTCATACAAATTAAATTAAACAAAAAATTGATTCATAAAACATAATTTTAAAAAAATTCTTCCATTAAGGAGTTCAATCCTTGGTGTGAGTGGTTGTTGTTAATTAGTTTACACTTGAAAGTTAAATCCTAAAACGCTAACTCCAAAACCTTAACAATTCAACCCAAAAACCTCAAAATTAAAGCTTATAATGTCAACCTTAAACCTTAAACCTTAACGTTGAAACTCTAAATTTTTAATCTTATAACCTTACAACTTAAAAATTTAGAAAACCCATATAACATAAGGGTGTAATCACAATAACATGTACCATAACAAGTGTAATGTTTGGTTGATTTTTTCATGTTTTAAAGTTGTAATTTAATTTGATGTTGAAATTGTAAAATTTGTTTATATAGTTGTATTTTTAATATATCATGGGAACAGGTGAATTAATTTGAAATTAATCCAATGCGTAAAAAAATAACAAAAACATTCATTAAACATTGTAATGTTTACTTTTAAGTAATAAAAAAACTTGTAAATGGATTTGGGTTTTTTTTTAAATGACATTTTTTTCCAAAATTTTAACATAAACCTTAATCAAATAGTTTTTTCTTTCTAATTACATCTTTTTTAAAATATTTTTTCAAAAAAAATTTTAAAAAATTTTAGGAATATTTCCCAAAAAGTAAACATAAAAGTAGTCAAAAAGCATGCGTGTGTGCTTCATGTTATCTGTTTGCACCCATAAATTTAAGTTGGGCAGCCCTTAATTGAAAACCATTTGCATATATTTTGTAAATCATATATTATATTATTTTTTTGTGTCATGATTTTTTGGGACCTTGCAAATAACATCAAATAAGGCACAAAGGAAACAAATAAGTGGCCAATAGGTCATGAAATAGGGGTTTGATTAAACATGATTTTATGGATAATTTCATTGTGTTTCCTAAATGTGTAAAATATGTTAGCTATAACTATAAAAGGCCGTTGAATTAATCATAAAAATTCAAAGGATGTAAATTGTTGGGGTAGGGGGTCATTTAAAGATTAACACCAATGTTGGGTGGTTCAAGGTTTATGCTCAGTTTTGATCCCTATTACAAACTTGTTACCAAGGTAACTTTACCACCAATTTTACAACAAGGAAAAATAACCATTTTAGTGAAGAAGAGTTTGATGCAAAACTTGGCTTTGAACTAATTGGCGATGTTGATGTGCAAAAAAATCAAGTTGAATTGCTATGATGGGCTCAATGGAAAATTTGAAGGTCCACATACATTTAAGCTTTTACATTGTTTCAAACTTTTGTGAGACAATTGTCTTTTATGTTTTGTTTGTTTTGAAGCATCATCTTTGATAATGACTTAAAGGGAAACATTTTATTTCCCCATCAAACTTTAAGAACAATTTTACAACTTCCAAACTTTAGTTTTTGTCCATTTCTTAATTTTTGTTTTAATTTTTTGTCACAAACTTTTCATCCCTCAATCTTTTTGTTCATTTGGGTGTTTTTTGTTTTGTCACAAACTTATGGTATTTTAAGGTTTTGATTTCTCTAGGTGTCTTCTTTTGTTTTTTTCTCTAACAAGCCCAATGAAGAAACAAAAGTGGGTATGGTAGGTGTGGTGGTGGGTAGCTTGTGCATCACAAAGGCTTGGTGGTGTTTCACTACAAGGCGAAAACACATTAGGGTGTTACAATTTTGGTGGATCATGTAATGATAAACCTCTTACATATATAATTGATTTTTCTAGTATTTACTTTGCTATATTTATATTTATTGATAAGGAAATAGTCACATAATCTTGATCACAAATGATTCATGAATCAAAAGTCTTATTATGTTGATTCACCTTCATTTGTGTGGAATTGAATTAGTAGGTATAAAATGTTATCATGGCATTCACAAAGAGGTTGTCCTTATGTGACTCAAGAGATGATGGATTTACCTCATATTCCTTGGTAGTGTTTACAAAGTTACTTTTACCCAATTCATATAACAATTTTTATATTTTTGAAAACTTGAAATTGGTTCTAAATATTTAAGAAGATTAGGCTAAGAAATGGTTAAAACTAGCCCCATTTTGGTTCTTGAACTAAAAGTTTGTAATACTAAAAAAATTGTGAACCCAATGGAAAAAAAAAAGAATGGAACCAAGGGTTCCCTTACATTAAAAATATGTTTAAACTAAAATTGAAGATTTTGTGTAAAAGCCAAAACTAGCCAACATTGATTAATAATTACAAAGAAGGACTCAAAACATTATCATGAAAAGACACGACAAGAAAAATAAAATTTGACGATTTTCAACCTTTTTAATGGATCATATTTCATGTCCAAAATAGTTTTGAAACATTAAAGTGGTTTGGTTTTGGTAACAAAAGGATTTTTAATTAATAGATTGTAAAACCACGCTTGGATTCATGACATCATGATAGGATGTGCTCATTGGCAATGTTTTAGTAAGACAACAAAGGGTAAATATTTTGGATCCCAAATCATGTTTGTGGAAGCTTTCCATTTTAGGTTGGATTAAGGAATAATTCTTATAACATGAGGTTGGTTGGTTAGATGATATTTCTACACCAATTACATTTTAGTTGATCAATTGAAGAACTTAACAAATGTCCATACTAGAGGTATACATTTCGTTTTTTAACATATCACCAATTACATTTGTTAAGTTTTCATTCCACAAGAGAATGTTTCAAAATTACACACAATGGTGTTTATCTATTGACATATATTTAAAACATTTGTCAAATTTTCATGGAGTTCTCATTTCTTGATACACCAACTTCAAAAGCTACCTTTGTTTAATCCAATGAACCCCTTTACATGATGTGTTTTTAAAAAAACGAGCCCTCAAAAGCTAATATCCTTTGAAATTTTAAGATGCAAAGTAAAATCATTTGGGTCTTTCTAAAAGTTCATGTGATAGAAAAACAAGGTGAAAAAAAACATGTAGGTAGGCAACCCTAAACCCCCAAAAATGTCATCTTTGTAAAAAGAATTTATATGCTAAATTTATTGTTTGATAGAATTCTTTACAACTAAATTTAAATACTTGTCAAGATCTTTCTAGTGTAGTTGCAAGGTGCTTTACATTCATGAATAATTTTTCCTACACATGGCCATGAGTTTCAAAAAAATGTTACGAGTGTTAATTTTTTCAAAAAATATAATTGTGATACTTGGTGGGTATGATGGCAATAAATAAATAAAATCCTACAAGTTCTTTACACATGTGACAAATCCTTGGCCTTGGGCTTTTACCATAATCAAACCTACATTTGATTCTACCTCACATGGGTCCTTATTGTGCTAAAATTTGCAACTTCAAGCTTTACTCACCATGAATTGCAGTGGAATAAACACTACACCAAAACATGATTTTTACAACAAATCTTTTTGATTATATAGTTGAATTGAACTCATTGCTTATGCCATTTTAAGTTAATCATGGATGTCATACTAACAACACACAACCCATACACTCAATTGATGAAATTTCTATGAAGGCCATCAATAACCATTCAAATAGCTACCAAATTTGGAACATATCATTTTATCCCTACTCAACACCTAATTGAAATGTTCGAAATGTGTTTTTTCAACCTTATGGAATTTTTAATCCTCCTTAAACATCTTTCCCATGTAGCCTTTCCATAATCAAGCAACCTTTTTTAGATGAGATTTTGAATTTTTTGGATAGGCCACCAATTGCCATTGAAAACTTCTTCTTTTTTGGCCCAAATAATGCACAATGTAATGTCCTTTAGTAGAGACCATAATCTAGTCATTTTGAAGAACTTTATAAATACCTTTGCAATGAAAATGTCATGCTTCCATTGGGAGTGCATGCATGTGGAACATGGGTTCATAGTGTAAACAATTCAAAATTTCATGTGAGTGAACTCCCATGTTCTTTGAGCATATAAATTGTCCTAAAATTTCTATGGGATTGATTTTTTTTGCTTCACCACAAGGAACACATCTTTGGTTGATTGACTTATTTGCTTTGGCCTTTTAATTATGGATTATCACAATTTTGTTCCACATTAACCAAATAAATCCAACCTCTTTCTTGCTTCAATGTTTGGGCCATGCCATGTGTTTATCTAGTGCAATTTAAAGTTCGGATGGAGCAAGCTAGCCCATCTTTCTTAAACAATATTAACCTTAGGTTTGGTATTTCTAGGCAACTTTCGACCTAAAGTTGAAGAGTACAAAAAAAAAAAATTCATTCCTTTCCATTAAAACAATCCTAGAGTTTAATCCATCCTCCCTGCCTTTCCATTAAAAACCCATAAATGTATTTTCATTGGTTTCAACCCAAATGCTAACAAAGTACCAAAGGGTCAACAAGAAGATGTTATTGACCACCATCATTTTCCCAACTAGCAAAAGCTTAATCGATAATCAATATCTCAATTTGTGTTTGATCTTATTTAATAAGAAATTGTTTGCATTAGGAATTTAAAGACAAATTGAAGGGGATCCCTAGAAGCTTGGAAATCATATACATTGGTGCCCATATCCATTAGACTACTTGGGTCCATTTTAGATTTGTTAGTCCTTTGCCTCCAAACCAAAAAGCCATGGACTTGAAATAATTAAGTTTGAGGGTAGATGATTAACAAAACAATTTCAATTTAACCCAAACCAATCTTCTTGTGATAACTTGAATGGTGTTAATTGTAAAATTTGTGTCAAGTCATTAACATATTGCACAATTGGTTGTTGGCTTTTGGACCTTGAGAGTTTGACACCTTGTGACCTCATTTTCTATTGGTCCTTTTTTATTGTTGCATTGAGGAATTCCCTAAGAATAAAAAATAGGCAAAGGACCATGGGCACCCCTACCAAACACCCATGATCAATATCAAAGTTTTGAAAAAGCTTTCTATTAACATTGCCTTTGCACTAGAGGACAAAATTCTTATCTTGATCACAAACACACTAGGAATGTTTATTCTCTCTATGCAATTTAACATAAAATACCAATTGACTTTGTCATAAGCTTTGGAAATTGAGTTTTAGAATGATCATTGGTTGTTTTGATTTCTTTGCCCATTGAATTGTCTTGTGAATAAGGAAATGTTGTTCAATATAAATCTTAATGGGAAGAAGGTAGATTAGCCATGGTTAATTACCTCCATAAACATTGGTTGCAACTTTAATTGTAGTGTTTTTGCATATATTTTGTACAATATGTTTAGTAGAATGATGGGGTGCCAATTTGACAATAACTTTCTATCCCTTCTTTTAAACAATCAAATGATTAAGCCTCATATGACCTTCAATGGAAAACACCTTCATTGGAATGATTATTGCACCATTTATGTGTATTTTCTACCAATGATATCCCACGAGCTCAAAAAGAACTCAAAAACCACACCATCAAGATTGAGGACCTTATCCTTTGCTAAGGCTTCTAATGTTATATGTAGTTCCTTTTCATTCATGGGATTGGCTAACATCCTTTTTTTTATATCATGTATCCTATTTGTCAAGTTCTTCAAAGATAATCTTCTAATTTCATCCATGTTGGAGTCATTGGGTTGTCTCTTGTATAACTTCGATTAAAACCTTTTGCAACAATCTCTTAGCTCCTGCGGTGTTGCAATTGATGCCCCATCCTTTGTTTTTAGTTTAGTGATTGAAGAGTGAAGTTCATGTTTTTTTATTATGAGAACAAAAACTCCTTTGTGACAACATGACCTTTCTACAACCACTTCACCCTTGACCTCCTTTGCATGTCACTAAGCCTCCTCTCTTTTCATGCTCTCAATTCTCCAAGAGTCACTTCTTGTGGGTCTCTTGCCATGATATTTTGCAGGTCTTGATGCAACTTTATTTGACTACCTTCTAGGTATATCTTTGCTTATGTATCCCCTCAACTATCTTTGTTTCAATTTCTTTGCTTTTGTACCCCTTAGCTCTCTAAATGCAAATTGGTCTTATAGAATTTGACCACTTTTTTGGAGCTCGGAGAAGAATGGAGTTAAATTCTTTTGTTCCTTCCAAACCTTGGTCATGCTAACTATGATCTCTAGTTCCTTCAAATAGTTTGTCTTCAACTTGAAAATACTGCATGGTTCTCTCTGGTTTGCATGTAGATTGAAAACACACTGGACTGGGCAGTAGTGGGAGATGGTGCTATCCCCTTTGATTAGATATTGCTCAATGGGAACATCCTGACTTTGTTTTAGGTTTTGGTCACAAATTATGGCCCTTGGTAGTAAACTCTCTTCTTTTCTGAAACGTTTTCTCAAGAGATCCTTTGAAATGAAGGTTTAGGATTTTTTTAATCAGACAGAAGTCATTAATCAGCAGATTCAAAAAAGGGTTAAAGTATGAAATAGTGCCTTGGAATTTCCTTCATGCTAAACAACCAAAAAACCTGATTGAAGGAAGATGTGAGGGGTCAATGAATTTCCCTTGATTTGGTTTTAGGTTTTGGCCACTAAACCATATTATGGAAATGTGCCTCAAAATTTAGTTAATACTCTGTTCTTTGATAAAACCCATCGTCAAGGGATCATATGAAATTAAGGTTTAGGGTTTATGCAGGATTAGAAGTCATTAATGCTGCAGATCTATGAAGGGGTAAAGAATCATAAATTGTACGTTGGCATTTCCTTTAATGGGTATAGAGCTATAGCTATTGAAGCTAGGTAGATGTATTGAATTGAGCCCTACCCCCAAGAAACACATTAAAAGAGTTTTCTGACTCCGACCTGTGCGCCAAGTGCATTCAACAGCACTTGTGGGAGAGACACAAACTCTGACTGGACACTAATTTCTCATCACTGACACTTCACAGACAGAATTTAGACAAAGTACCTACATAGATACCAACTCTGTAAAATCTCTTGTAACCAGATTTACCCACACACTACACAAGTGATGAGCTGTGGGCCAAACACAAATTGTTTAAAAAAAAATTTAAACACTTTGTTCTGTCAAACAAAGGGATGTGTCACACTGTGGCCTTGCCATTTACATGGAAAAAAGTATCTTAAGGCTAAAGAAGAAGGATTCTGGAAACTCAAATGTTTCACCATGCAAAAAAAATTCT
>Ga0116228_10001770_pt1 | contig 18128 bp, 21 predicted proteins | sample S1TSphfallax_2_FD_89694 | JGI IMG/M metagenome (GOLD analysis project Ga0116228, IMG submission 89694) | Host-associated microbial communities from peat moss isolated from Minnesota, USA - S1T2_Fc - Sphagnum fallax MG | ecosystem: Host-associated > Plants > Peat moss > Unclassified | place... | reverse complement strand
TTTGAATTTACCCTTATCTAACTATATATTAAAATTTGATACACCGCCTAACACTAGTTTTTACACAACAAAAGGCTACCATTTTTGGGTAGGAATTTGGGGCATTCTTGATTTTCCAACCTTGGGGGGTTCTCATCTTCATGCAGGGGCCTTTTCATACTAGGAATTTCCTCAAAATGCAAACTATTTGCTATACAAAAAAGTTACCTTGTGACGCCTAGGTGAGCATTGGTACCCATGCCCAATTTAAGTTTCATTTTTGTTTTCCACATCACAACACTACCTTCACTTTGGTTGTTGTATTAGGCTTAGGAGTTGGGTAAATCGTTCTTCTATGAGACACTTGACACATGATTTTGGCTTGAGGAAGTGCAATCAATTGAGAGATGGGATACTCCACAATAGTGGTGCATTTCCATGATGATTCCCAGCTAGGTGTTAGCGAATGTTATGAATGCTAAATTATATGCAAATTGGGATCTTCAAGATGATTGAAACTTTGTAAAAATTCACCAATATGAACATGGAAAATGGTTGAAGTTCCATTTGGACAAATTACAATCCTACAAAATCTTGTGGCCTCAACTTTACATCATCTATAAACACTAAATTGTCATGTCCTCACATACAAGATTACAATTGAGTTCAAATTGAGCAATGGAAGCACCCATTTTGTAGTCTTTAGAAAAAGCTTTCCAGTGTTGTGTTAGTTAGCCCCTCTTTTTTCTTCCTCTGTGTGTCCATATCCTTGAGGTGGGTTGGCATGTTGAGCACTTGGTTCTCTGCTGGATCAGATTGGTCATTTTAAAATTCCTCCTCAAATCAAGAGGAACTATTGATGTGTGCAGGTAGAATCCAAAGGTGGTGAGGTGAGTATATCACCACTTGGTGGTGTTTACCGTGTTGACAGACAGAAAGCTGGCAATGTCCAAAGCTTTTGGAGACCATGCAATTAAGGAGCATCTCCGTGTAGAGCCTGACATCTCGAATAGTAGCTTGGGCTATGAGGATGAGTCCTTCATAATCACTAGTGACAGATTGTGGAAAGTCATGGACAACCAAGAAGCAGTTTGATCGTGTGCAGGTTTCAACCCTCCACAATGGTGGCTGACTGCCAAGGATTTGGCAGCTATTACCTTGAAGTGAGGCAGTTGGGATGAGATTTCTTCACTTATTATCTGTTTCACACATCAAAATCATCCTCTGGATGTGTCATATCTCAACTGAAGATTCCTTGATATGGTGACCTGAAGGACGTCAAATGAGAAAAGGACTAGGTCAACAGGGATGCCAAACAAGAAGACCCAATTGGTGAAAGGATTTGGATTGAAAGGGTGCATAGCCAAAAAGAAAGGTCTGGTAGCAAGTTTTGTGGCACTAGGGTATCATGAAGGCTTTGGAGAAACTAGCTGTATTTACATTTTGCAAACCGTCAACAACTAGTTTCCGTCTTTTGAGTTGTCTTCATTGTTCTGATACATCAAAAAAGCTGCAGGACTTTTTGCACAGGCTGATTGCACGGTTCTTTGCAAATGAACATAACCTAGAAAATGGTGGAAGTGCTTGCAGGTTGTATTCTTATAGAATATGCCTAAACAGTGACACGGCGAGCAGAAACTGGTTGATTAGCTTCAAATGCTAGAGTTTGTATTTCAACCACTTTAGAATCTGCGAATTTCCTTTCGATAGATGTGATGCTATCAAGCTCCAAGATTTTTTCATATTCTATCTTGGAGCATTCCAGTTTCCCTTGATGCAGGAAAAGTTCTGCAAGCTTGAAGCCTGCACTTACACGGCCCTCTTCTTCCTTCAGAGCAGCCATGATTGTCACCTCCATATCTCTGCCCAGCCATCACCAATGCCCAGAGTTGAGTTCCTCCCTATACCAAACTGCAGAATCGCTTTCCTGTTTTTGGGTGTTTGTGAAAACCTGGTTTTTGTACATGTACTCAACACAAAAGTGCCTCAACAGAAAACATGGATCATGGGTCTTGGGCAACACGACTTACCTGTAGTTCCCAACTTTTCCAAAAGCATCTGCAATCTCAAGAAGCAGGGTCACATTGGTGAGCTCCAGTTTCTGCATCTGCTGGAATGCAGTCTCGGCCTCATTGAAACGCTCTAGGGCAAGACAGATGAGGGTGAGATATGCCCAAACCTTCTGATTCTTGTTGTCAATGTGATTGCCTTCCACTAATGCAATTTCTGCTTGCTTGAATTCCCGCATTCTGAAGAAGGCAATACCAGCGCCCAGCCAAGTGCTTACTGTGGGACATGTGGTACAAGCCTTGAGGAAAACCTCCTTAGCTGCTTTATAGTTTTTCAGTTGAAGGTGACAATTCCCCATGTCGAGGTGGACATAAGGATATATTGCTTTCTTTCCTTGGTATCGCAAGTGCTGCACATGCAGACCCAACCTCAATACATTTTCCAAAGCTCATGTAAAAGATCTGCAAAATCAACAAGTTTGTATCAAGAGTGCAAAGAAGCTGCGAAAGGGACTTGCAGAAAGGGTTTCACCAGGACTGGCAGAAAGGTTTTCACCTGCTCATAAGCTTCCAGGGCTTCAGCAAATTGACCACTGATGTACCGATTATGACCCATGAGCAACCAAGACATGGGCTCATCTTTTCTGATTGACAAATTCTCCCTAAGCCAAACCTCTCCTAACTTGTAATCCATCAGCAACTCGTTGGCTTTCGCCTGAGCCCACTTGTTGTCAAAGGCAGTTGAAAACATATCACACTCCAACTCTAGAATCTGAATTGCTTCTTTGGGCAAATGCAAATCTAGGAACAGAAGACTAGTGTCAATCAAGGCGGTGCTTGGTTCACCCATTTCCTTCAGGAAGAGGTATGCAGCACTGAAGGGGAACTTGAGGAGACTGGATGTAAGGATGTGTGGGGTTGAATACAAGTTGTGGGTCTCTCTTGCAGATTTGTAAAGTAGCTCAGTTTTCTTCAGGCAGCTATTCATATTCTCCTTTTGCCCTTGCACTTGATGTATCTGCATACAATAAAACACAAATCTTGGAGCCTCAAAAGAGAAGAAAATAGATGAGAAATTTCCACATTCACACACCCATTTCCACATTCTTTTACTTCCATCATGTTTTATCAGATTTTGTTCCAATCACATTGCCAAATGGGTATTGGAAAAAGGGTAGGTAGTTAGCTCTGGAGGAGCATAGCATACCCGACTCAAAATGCACCATGGTATGAACTCTTGTTCAGGATGAAGCTCAATAGCACTGCGAAGCAAAACCTCAGCTTTTGTGAGATAGTTTCGGTGCCACATCAGGCTGCCCAATGCAAGCAAACTGAGAAGATGGTTATTATCTAGTGTGAGTGCTTCTCGGAAGCATTCCTCTGCTTTACCCTGATCCTTGGGCCTCCCTGCATTGTCCTTCACCTTCACAATTTTCCACACACCATATTTGCTTAATGTTAGAAGAAAGCTCACAGTGGACCAACTCATAGTTTAGAGATCCAATGCTTGAAAAAAAATCTCGTCATGAAATATTTGAAGATCCTAGGAGGAAGTCCCAAATTGAGAAGAGAATAAAAGCAATGCACCATACCCGCATGCAATAGCAACCATACTCAAACCAGATGTCAGGATCATGAACCATCTTTCCAAGTAGTCTTTCTTGGTGCATCCTGTTGGCACTTCTATAGTCTCCATCATACTGCACAGCACCAACAGACAGAATTTCCACATTCTTTGCTTGAGTTGGTGATTCCCAATTTTTGAGTGAGCATGTGCTTATTGATATAGGAACAGAACCATGTTTGATCTTGATGAATGAATCACAACCCATTTTGGCATTTCTGTGAAACATCACAGCAACATAGACCCACAACCTCATAATGCTAGGAAGATTGAGATGATTCCTCCCTCCTGTTGCAAACTGTAACTGAACCACCCAATTATTCTGCTGCCATTGGACTGAAATTGATACCTCATATTCATCCGCAAGTTTACGAAGAAGAAAAAGCTTCTTTTCTTGAGGAGATGATAGCTTCTCGTCCATGCTGCCCAATGGCAAGGAAGCCCGCTGTCGCTGCAATCAAAGGCAAGTGGTAACCCCAGGTGAGCATCACTCCAAGCAGGTCTGGCATTGGGGTTTCACTGCCACCATTTCACAGAATTTTTCAAAGGAAGATTCAGAGAGAGATATCATGCAATCATCTCTCATTCAATTTTCTCACCAACTACTGTTTCTTTAGCTCACCTTGAAGAACAGACCAGCCAGACTTGCGTGGATCTCCTCCATCAACTTCACATAGAGAGCATTGCAAAACTCAAACTTCCCACTGGTCATGGCATCTTTCTTCCCTGTCTTGAACTTCTCTGAAGCTACCTTGAAAACCCTGCTTTTCATCTCCTCTCGCATCTGTTGCCAAGCTCCCGATCGACGCAACTCTTGTGCAACTTGCTTTCTTATCTCTGCCTTGCTTTCAATCCTGCATCCAAAAGGAGAGAAGAGAAATAATAATTTGCCACATGTGGAAAACAAACAGTACTTTGGAAAGATTATTGTCTTGAGAAATTTCTGCAACCACCCATGATATCTGCTCAATACTCTGAAGCTTTTTGCATATCAAAACTCAGTCTAGCAAGCATGTGATATGTGCAAGAATGTGCAAGAAGCATGAATAGATATGCTTCTCTTTCTTAGATATAATATCAAGGAGACAAAGTGCAGAACCAAGAAGAAGGATGTGGGTTATCTTCAAGGACTTTCTGTGCTCATGACCAACGACGTACGTGGTCACCTGGACTTGTTGGTGCTTTGTTGTTCTGTAGCAGGAATTGTCTCTTCAAACACCTCACCTCCCACAACTCTCTGGTGCAAAAGGGAGATGTCAGTTGCAGCAATCACAACAAACTCCCTGAATTTCTCCATGGCAATCTTTAGAGTGTCATATATATTGGGGGCTTTCAGACGTGGGGGTATCACATCCTTCAGCTGCAACTCAGGTTCAGGAGGAGCTTTCCACACTGGCTCAATAGGCAGGCTTGTTTTGATGGTCACAAAGATGACTGAATCTGCTGTCTTCCAAGCATTTGGCCATTGCAGAGCAGCTTGAACCTCAATTTTTGCTTTCGGATCCACTTTGCTTTTGGCCAGAGTCACTGCTGTAGGTGGTGGTGGATCAACATCATCTTCAATGGCCTTGACTTTCTTGCTTGGAGCTCGTGTATCTGGGGGACAAATGGAGGGGTCTCCTCCTGCCATAGCATCATCTGGAATGGCATGGTCCTGTAGAGGACAAGCAATTGTCGTCTCTTTCAGCCCTTCTTTCTCTTGGAAAATGAGAAGGTCCAGCTGAAAGCTGCTGTGGTATCGCTTGAAATATGGATCTGAAAACATGTCAAAGCTCTCTTGCTTCACATACCGTGCCAATTCACCTTTGAATTGGATCTTTTTCTTGATCTTTGCTCGCAGCTCATTGGCACCTGCACTGGGTAAAAACCTTCTGACTGATTCCTTCCACCTGATCACTGCCTGCATCTCCTTGATCACCTCAGGTGCAGGGGGGTAGCCATATTCATCCACGAATGGCTTGGGCTTGGGAAATGGATCCTTGAGGTTCTCACCAAAGAGCAAAGTCTTGAGCTCACGTGGACCTGCTGCCTTATCCACTGGAGGCTCTCTCTCTTTACTGTATGTCACTTCTTCCATTTCAACAGCACCTGAAGCTGCCTTGAAGATGGCAAGATCTGTTTTCTCAGCTGTTTTGAAGCATGTCAAGGATTCCCACCATTTCCCTGACATTCCTGGAATTGAGAATCCACAAGAGTACGCAAAAGGATCTGGAGCTGCTTCTGCAGTTCCGAAATCTTTCACCTTGGGTGGGAGTTTTCGAACCATAATTGGCCCTATCTCCATCACAAATCCTTCCTTTCGATCAATGTCAGATAGAAGTGGGATGCTGGTTGACATCTTGATCTTCAGCTTAGCTTCCGGGAGCAATGCAGGTGTTACTTCTACTATTGGGGCAATTGGAGCAGCTGCTGGCCCACCTTTCTTTCCTTTCTCAGGAGGTGCAGCAGCCTTCTTCACTGGGGGAGCTGCAGGAGCAGCTTTTGCTCCTTTCTTAGCTCCAGCAGCTGGTGTTGTTCCTGCTGCTGCAGGAGGTTCAACATAAGCAATCACTGGGGACAAAATGTCCAGAGAGTTTCCATTGAGACTCAACAGCCCAGCGAGATCCACTGTTGTCATCCCAAGTGTTGTCTTGGCAGTTCCACTAGCAGAAATCCAATACAAGAGGATGACCATCTTCTCCTGCAACAATTTGTGGCACAAGAGATATTCAGGAAGCCTCTGAAATTCTTGGACCAGGGGTGTAGTACCCATTGTGAAGTTTGCAGGTTTTGGTGGAACAGGAGGAGATGTGGTGGCGGCCCCACTTTCAGGATTTGGCAATGGGGGTGGTGGTGGTGCAGAGGAGGATGGCGTACATGGGAATCCTTTTGGTTTTGGTTCTTCGTCTGGCGGATAACCCGCAATTTCTGCTGTTTGCTGCTCATCAGCCTTCTGATCAGCTGGCTCTCCTGGAAACTTGATAGAGAAACCCACTTTGGATTTCTGCTCACTTGCTTCTGATAACCACAAATTGAGAGCTGCAACAATCTCCACTTTGATGCTGCTCTCCTCCTCCCCCTCTTGGTATGCATCAATGTCTACTGCCACAGTCCCTGCAACATCTGTGACATCTCCTGTCATAGAAGAAGCTGCAGCCACAGCATCATCTTTTGTATGTGTTGCTGCTGCTGCCACTTCCATCTTGGATTGTAAATGTGACAACGATGTCAACCAACTACTCCTGAATCAATGGAGCATGTCATCTCAAGTTGCTCCTTCTCTCCCTCCTCAGCAATCGAGTTCCTCCTCTCACCTTCCTCTTCTGTTTTTGGAAACAGAGAGAGAGAGAGAGACACACACACTCACACACCCATACATACACAGAAACACACATGCCTAGACACACACAAGCACATTCAACTATGGACAGCAAAAGACAATGTTGCTATCAAAGAAAGCTCCAATGCCTGCAGGATTCAAACCCACCCTAATCACTGGATAGTCTGTCCACTCATCAGATTTTCTTTCTTGCAATTAGAGAAAATTTACTCTCTGGAATCATTTCTTTGAATTTAGCTTTCACAAAAATGGATTGTGCCAGGAGCAGCAGCAGACTTGGAAGATGGGAGCTCTTCAAAAAGGGCTATGTAAATTATGCATGTGCACAAGTACCTCATACAATTTGGATGCAGTTTAGATTCTGCTACCTAGTAGTCCTATGAAGAATCCAACCACCCATAGCCCCCTTTCAACAACCAATTTGCTTTCCTACTGTGGAATCCTTCCTTGTATTTATCTAGACATGCCCATATGAATCCTTTGAAGATTCAGAGTTCTCATGTCATGTCTGCTGTTGCCCAATTCACAAAAAAAGAATGTGATACCATCGCCCTTTCAGCAACCGATTTTGCTTTGCTGCTTGGGATTCCTTTCTTGTATGTATGTAGACATGCCCATATGAAGGAATTAGCTTTGCTGCTGCAGAATCCTTCCTTGTATGTATGTGTCCTTTGAAGGGCTCAGAGTTCTCATGTCATGTCTGCTGTTGCCCAATTCACAAAAAAGCGCATGTAATTGATACCAGTGGCGGCATTGCTGCTATGTGACAGAAGAAGAAGAAGAAGAAGAAGAAGACATGCTCTTGTTGATTGATCGAGCTTGACTAATGGACTCCCCAATGGGTATGACTCTTGTGGGTTCCCACTCCTGATTGAGGTTATGAAACACCTTCCAAAAAGCATAAGCACACAGACAGACACACAGAGAGGGACACAGACACAGGGAGAAGGAAAAGGAGAAGGAAAAACTTGTAACTGAATCCTAAGGCCACAAAAACATTGCACAGAAAAGGAGAAAAAGAAAGAGAGGCAGGTGGCAGAGAGAGAGAAGACTCATACCTGAAAGTCAGACAGTTAGAACTCGTGGGTGCCTGCCTGCCTTCCTCCCCACTCCCGGAGTACTCACATTCACCAACAGCACGAGAATTGAAGAAGAAGAAGCTCCTCAAGAGATGAAATGCTCTGGGAATGGAGAAAGAGAACAAGAACAGGTGGTGTCACAGTTGTAGTAGCCGCTATTTCCTTTGATGGTAGCTGAAACTGGAGGAGGATTCTACAAGCAAGCAAGCAAGCAAGCACAACAAGGTCAAAGTCCTCTTCTTCTCTTGCTGTGATGATGCTATTCCTTTTCGTTCTTTGCTTTTTGGGGTTGCTGTTGCTTTCAGAGCTTGCAAGTCCCGGGCCCTGTTGGGTTTCTCATCATCATCATCATCATCATCATCGTGTGGTGAATCTTGTAAGCATTGGAAGAAAGTAAGAATCCATTGCTGAGAACAGAAGAGGAAGAAATTCAGTGTGGGTGAAGCTCACAAGTGGGATTTTGGTAGAAGAAGAAGAAGAAGAGGGGGGAGGGGGGGGGGGGGGGGGGGGCGGTTGTTTATTGTCTCCCTCCCTCCTTCCTCTGACAGTCAGTGATAGTCCTTGCAGCTGAAAGGAAACAGTCTGATATCTGGTCAGATTGCAAAACCCTAATTTTCTGAGGTATGGAGTATGGACTTTGATGTTAGATTGATTCTTCTGGTGATGGGTATGAGTGTTCATCTTGCAGAGAGAGAATCAAGATGGCAAGATTGCAACTGCTGCAAGTTGCGAGTCTTTGGAGGCATGTTGAATCTTTGTCTTTTGGAGCAGGAGTGAAGACTTTGAGATCACCACGCAGCAGTTTGCCATCATCATGGAGCAGCAGCATGCAAAACCCATTTCAGTGTTTGGGTGTCTCCTTCTCCACACTGCAGCAGCAGCAGCAGCAGCGTGTGATGATGATGACCACTATGACTTTTGCCTCCCACAATCATCCAAACTTCCTTCCTTTGGCTTTGGCTTCAAGAGGTTTGCGGCCTCAAGAACAACTCCTTGTGGGATGTTTGCCAGTCATCAATTATGGTCAAAGCAACTCATGGCTCACATCACAAGGGTTGAAGTTTTTTTTCAGCAGCACCACCACACTTCCAGCAGATGCGAGCAGCAGACAAGAAGAAGGTGGTGTTGTTGAGGTGGAGAAGGAGAAATCATCATCAACAGGAGGAGGAGCGGAAATAAATACTGCTGCAGCACACAACAAAAAGGGGATGATGGATGGAGCTCCCAAATACAGCGTTGTGCGAATCAACAGTGATGGTTCATGGCTCTCTCTTTCTCTGACTTCTGCGCAACTGGTGAGTGCCTGCCACTGCCACTTCCAGAATCTGATGATGCTGTAGGGAATTGTTGTCTCATCACCACCTCTTGTGAAGCTGCAACTTTTCACAATCTTATTGCAGGTTGAATTTCCAAGTTGCCTTTCAGTAAGAATGTATTTGTGTTTGGGTACATTGTATGCATGCAGGGCATACATCCACGAGATATTGATGTATTGGCAGGTGGGAAATCTTTCGTTCCACAAAGAGCCACCATTGCTGTCCGCAATAACAAGGTGAATCATTTTCCCCTTTGTCCATCCATCTAGTGCAGCATCTTTGTAACCAACACATACTCCCATGAAAAGGGTCTCTAATCTTATTGGGTGAAAAACCCAATGGGTACCAATGTATTGGCTGAAGAGAAGAATGCTGTTGTCAGATCTGATGGTTCATTGTCAAGAATATTTTGGAGAAAGATTGCCGTCACAATGATAATTGGAATGACATCAAGCAATTGTCTGTCTGCGGGTGTCCTGGTCTGTGTCAATGCAGGTGGTGTTGCGAATGGAGAATGTGAGAGCTTTGGTGTGTAACGACTTTGTCCTCCTATTTGAAGCACGCAAACCTAGGTGTCTCTCATCTGATCCTTTTTGCATCCCAGCTTCCACTCCTGCTTCCTCCTGGACTGTTCTTTCCCCTTCTATTTAGGTTTCTCTTTCAAGTTCTTCTCAGGTTTTTAGAGCTGCTGTGGTTGGACACCCAGAACATAGTTTCATTACCCTTCATAAAAGGATCATATAGTTGGTAGAGCTTTTCAAGTTTTGAATCTGTGTTTTCACAGATACAAATTTGAAGGGAAAGATTTTTAATGGTGACTGTGAATGGGTTGTTGCAGGATATCAAAAAGGGGAGTGTTTGGGCGAGGCACATCTTCTCTAGGGAAAGCCCCAGAAGAAGTCATGAAAAAGTAAATGATCACATTGGCTTGTTCCTTTTGGATTTGTGTATTATGCTGAGGCAAAACCCAGCCTATTTGGGTGAGGAGAAGACAATCAAAGTTGGGCCAGTATTGTGCTGATGAAATCAGTTTAGGGGGAGAAATGGGTGATGGGAATGTCTCATGAAATGCTGTGAAGAATTGCCGGGGGTGGGAACAGGGCAAGGGAAATGTTTGCAGCATCAATGGCACATCAAGCAATGGAGCCACCAGGGCATGTGTTTGATTCGATGCCTTTTCACCTCAAGATGATTGAGTGCTTGCTGAAGGAGACCAGCAACTTCTTCCATCAAAGAGTTGAGAGGTAATTTTATTCAGAGAGCTTCAAGCTTGTTAATTAAGTTGGGAAGTAGGGACAAGATCTGATCAAGCTTCAGAGTGAGGTTTAGCCTTATTAGGGTTTCAGGGATTTGGTGGAGGATTGGTACAAAGGTTTCAGGACTGGGTTTAGGGTAGAGGAGTTGCTCTAAAAAGGATGGTGTCTTGCAAGGCTGAAGGTGGTGGTTGAGAGAATGCTAGAGGAGCTTACCAAAGATGTCAACATGGGCGGGTATGTGACTCTCTCCTTTTATCTTTTCTTGGAGCAGCAGCAAGCAATTGTGCTTGCCTTGAAGAGTAACTTGAGATTTGCAACTGTCTGTTGAGAATATGTATGTGGATCTGCTGTTCACTCCAGTTGCACCAATTGTCCAGCAATGAGATCATTGATGTGATTTGTGAATTGGGAATGGGATTAGGCTGCAGCGATTGCTACCACTGAAGAGGGCACTCACAGAAGTAGAGCACGATGTTCAAGACACTCATGTTGCCATGGATCAGGTACCTTTTTCCTACACTTTGGGCATTTCAAATTATTGTTTCTTTCTTTCAGATTGTGAGAAATCTGAGAAGCTTTTGGGAACACTGATAATGGTGGGTGCAGGTTTTGAGCAGTGATGATTTGCTACAAGCACTGTGTCTTGAGAATGGTGAGCTTGCGTCGCCTGTGGCTGAGAACTCAACCCACAGAGAGTAAGGCTTCTCTCTACTTTGGGCAGAGAGATTGCATTCCAAATCTGTAAATGCTGTAAGCTGCAGTGGCTGTGTAGATAAAGTCTTTTAAAAATGCAAGGTTCATCTGCAATGTTGTTGCAGGACTGGAGAGGAAGGAGGCTCTCCAAATTCAAATTTGCGTCAAGCAACTGTAGATATGCTTCTTACATACCAGCGTGAGGTAATGATGATGAACCTCACTTTCCCCAGTTCCTCAGGGGTGGTAACAAAGTCCTTTGTTTTCCTGATATGGTGATGCATAAACCAGTGTTGGGCAATTCTTGACTTTCTGAAGAAACTCCGTTTCTGGTTCTAAAAAATAAATTAGAGCAGTTCTAGTTCTTCAACAAAACAAAATCCCAGTTCTGTGTCTGGTTCTGGTTATAAAAATCAGACCTGGTTCTGGTCCACTTCTGGATAACCTGGACCAAAACCAGTGGTTCACTTCTGGTTCAGGGATTCTGGTCCTTTTTTTCAAAAATCCTGGATCTGGTTCTGTTTCCAGTTCTTAAAGAACAAGGACCCCAGTTCCAGTTTGGTTCCGGTTCTACTTTGAGAAATTCGAAACCCTGGTTCCAGCTTGGTTTTTACAAAACAGAACCAGAACTTGTGGTTCTAACCCTCCAAACCATGTACCTGGCCAGCACTGGTATAAACTTGTGGTCAAAGAGACATGGCCAAACAATTGCTGAATATGCCTTTTGTGGTGACATGATTTTAATCAGATACCAGGAGATCACTTAGAAATGAACAGGATCAGCTCTGTAGGGGATGAGAGAAAAGAGTGAATATAACATGATCTCCATGCATCTCATCTGAGGTGTGAGGATTTGATTGGGGTGGCTTTCAGGTGGATGATTCCGGGGGTGCTCTAGAGGAGCTCCGGAAGCACATGGAAGCTGCTCAAGAGGTTGTACTCTCTAAATTCAGCCTGTTTCCAGAATCTGGCTTGTAGAGGTTCTGATTGAAAGGATTTTATTGGGTTTATGATCCCAGTAGCTGCTTCACAGTCCCAGATTTTCTCTATTGATAAGGATTGTGGAAACCTGTACATCAGATATGGGAATTGGGGCTTGATACAACTCGAAACCGTATCATTCAAGCAAACTTGATGATTAGTATGGCTACTCTGTCAATGAGCTTGTAAGATCTCTCACCTTTCTCTACTTATAAGTATAGTGGGGTAGTTTGTGGGCAGATTAGACTTCTGCACTTGTAAATGTGGTGCAGTAATTGGCATGGCATGAAAGTCAAATCCCTGGGTTTCATTCAAGAATATCTTCTGCCTCCTGGATGAGATTTGTCTATAGATAGTTATAGATAGAGAATGGCGCAGCTCAGAAACCTCACACACTAAACATAAAGTAATAAGCTGTGAATGAGCCCTTCACTGGGACTGTTGAAACCAGTGTTGGGTGGTTCTTTGGTTTTTCAAAGAACCACTGGTTCCAGGTATTTGAAAGAATCAGGATCAAAGAACTGGCCGTTCCAGGTTTTTTGGGAACATCAGAATCAAAGAACTGCTGGTTCTGGGTATTTCAAAGCCTCCAAAGAATCGCTGGTTTTGATGAAAGAGCTACTGGTTCTTTGACTTTTTACATTTTTGCTGGTTTGGAGCTGGAGGCAGGTACCATGAAAATTTTATTTGCTGGGTCAGAGCCAGTGGCCACAATTTGACCTCCTCTGGTACATGCATATACAACCAGTCAAAGAACTGGCCCAACACTGGTTGAAACCCTCTATAAGAGACAAAGAATATTGCATCGTTTGTGTGCTTGTGTGGGAGGCTAGCTTATCTTCAAACCAGCATTCAACAATTTTGAATGACATTTTGTTCCACGTGGCAGAGAGGTTGCCTGATCTGTTGCATGCTGATTTCTGAATGTGACTCTATCTACAGGGCTGCTGTTGTTGCAAGTTTCTTTGGCATGAATCTTCCAAGGTACAAGAGTTCAGTTCAGGTTTCCCTTTGATCATCCATACAAACTCTACATGGGGGTGCTGTTGATTATCCTACAGACTCTCAGAAGGAAAATTACTGCTGACTACATGTGGTTCATGTCAAACTTCAAACTTGCAAAGTTGCTTCAGATTACTGATCTTTGAAAGAAGGAAACTGGGGACAGTGGGTATGAACAGCATCCAAGTCTTTTCTGGTGGGTTGTGGGAGGAGTGACAGCCACATCATTGAGTCTAAGTGCTGGACTTCTATTTATCTGTCGTGTATGGCCCAGAATTGCAGATCAGCGGCGTGCCCAGGTGTCTCACTATCTTACCTATTCTGGAAAATATACCATAATGGGTACCTTCTTATTGCATCCATGATGTAATGTCAGTTTCTGAGAAGTAGTGTTGAAATCAGCTAGTCTCTGTAACTGCAGGACCTCGCAGGGCTAAACGATCTCTTGCACCATTTTGATGACATTGATGACATTTTCCAAGTTGTCATGGATGAAGGTTGGTCTGACATCTTGCTTTCCATGTCAAGTTTTTCTAAGCCGAAATTCTTTGCAAGAAATTGTGTCTTTCTAAGGTAACTAAGCAGGTTTTCTTTTGTTTGTGTTGAATGGTGTTCAGTAGTTGCAGTGAAATAGGTTGGGAAATTGGGTCAGTCGTGAAATAGATTGGAAATTGGAATCATGCAGGGATGTGCTTTCAAACCCTAAACCCTTAACATTTGCATTCAGAGATTTCATGCTGAGAATTCCCTTATTCATTGCAGTGATTGTTTTCATCCTTTTGTGCTCATAACCTCTCTATTCCCGCCTGTGTTTGCATGGGCAACTTCCCATGCAATCAATGATGGGTTGTGTGTTTGATTAGAGGGCTTTGGTATGGTGTCTTGTCTTATAGCTAGAGGTAAGGCAGTGACACAGGCTGAATTTCAACGGATAGTCAAGATGCACCCTTCTGCTCATTTCATAAGAGAGGTTTGTCCATGCCCCCTTCTTCATGTTCAGTTCATTTTGCAGAGGGTAATTGTAAACAGAGATTATTATTTCTGTTTCTGAATAAAGATGGATTCTTGTTTTCCTCTGTGACTTTTATGACAGTCCACTTGCTTGTTGCTAAATCTACAGGTTTTGGGTCATTGAACATCTCAAAATATCAAAGCAATAAGTTTCTTTGTCCTTCTCTGTGATGATAATCTTCCTGTGTACAGAGGGAGCTCAGTCTCATGTTTCGACTTTTTGATTTAAACCACAATCAAGTTTTAGAGGTTAGTTTCTTTCCCACAGATTTATGAGTTTAGGGTTTAGGGTTTATAGCCTTTGGGGGTCTATTTATGCTCTGTCAATTTTGGAATTCTCATGGAATGGCTCATGACACAGCTGTGTGTAATGCATTCAGACAAACCATGTGGATATTCAATTCTTAAGAGGGATTTGCAGATCAGTGGTTTATGATTTGGGGCAGTCCATAGAATTAACTCTTGTGAATCCCTGTGATAATTGGCAGGTGAATGAGTTCCATTCAAATAGAAACCGTCCACCCTCAAGCTGGATGCCAACATAAATTTCACCCTCTATTTTGGGTCAGATTCCCTCTATTCAAAATTCCTCATTTGGTCATAGAGCAAAGGTTTTCATGTACAGTGTTGGTTGCAAGCTCTGGTTAGGTGTTTATGGTGATTGTGATTGTGAAAGGCCAGTTTTCCATTGCCAAAAGCAAGGTTGTAACTGTTCACATATGTAGAGATATCTATATTACTTAAGGAATTGTTTGGTGGAGTTCAAGGCTCCTGTTGCTCTGTACCTGAAATGGATCCTGTAATTGGAGAAGGGGAATGGAATGGCATATCAAAGGACCCACTTGGAATTCTCTCTCTGCAGAACTCTCTTGAGCAATGTGAGATTCTTCTAGCTTGACTTGGTTGAGAGTTGCTAGCCTCTAGATATGTTTCAACAGTGAACTGAATTGTCTAGAATTTCAGAAAATGTCACAAAACTTTGGAGTGGTTGCTTGCTTCCTTAGTGCAAAAGAAAGTGGCCACTTCCCACCATCAGGAATATTGTCTCTTCTGTCCACACATGTGAAGATGAACACATATCCCAACCCTGTGCAATTTGTCCCAGAAATTCATCAATGAAGCAGAAAGCAGTGCCCGCTAATATTCATGAAGTCTCATACTTCTGGAAAACAACAAACATAATGAAAGCTCCGAGCTTCTGCACCAGGCACCCAAAACCATGTTGGTACTTCCAGATACTTTTTTGTTCAGCATCTAGTTTCCCTGTGTATCACCTGATTTCTTCAAACATGCAAGGACAAGATCCAATTGACAGCTGCAAATTCAACAAAACACAAACTAAAGTCTGTACCAGCAGCCACTCATGTCTTAGTCCAGGTCACCTGAATCCACATACAGTTTTGCTGTCTCAAAAGTTGATCAAATTGTGGTCGTTACAGATAGCACAGCATTTATGGGTTTAGGGTTTTAGGGTTAATCATGATCATGGTCCCTCTGATTGTTACAAGAACCTGATGACAAAACCAACACAGATACTGAAAAATTCTGGTCAGAATGGGAGGTCTCTAATTGTTTGTACAGAACAAAACTGCCCTAGGAATTTTCTCAGATTCTATATCACACATCTATCAAATTCAACACAGAAGTTGATAAAATACATTGTTGTAACCTTGTGCTGCCTGTCACCAATTTCTTTTGAGGCTTTGCTAAAATAACAGCGGATAGAGATCACCTGTTATCTTATACACAAAGCTTGAGAGCAGTGAAAAGTAAATCTACTTATCTTCAATTTTCTCTTCTTCCTCTTCAGCCATTTCAAAAGTGTCAACAGACAGAGGTAGTGTTGTTGCATGTTCCCTTGCTGGTTTCTTTTTGTCATCTATCATACTAGAAGGGTGTTGTCTTCCTCGCAACCTTGAGGTGACTGTAGAATGGGACTCCACTACATCATCCCTCTGATTGTCAGCCTGCTTACTATCTGCTGCTGCCACAGTTGTTGGTGCCTGCTCCAAGTTGTCTTCCAAGCTTCCACATTGGCATCTTGCTAATTGTGCTTCCAAGCTTTTGACACGCAATTTCAAAATATATATTTCTTTCTCCTGTATAAGAAGGATCTGCAAGAAAGGGATGAAGGTGTTCAACAGTTTGCATTCATAGCCAGGGAAAACTTAGATGCTGATCACATTACTCTTGGTCAAAATCATTATGTATGCAGGAGAACTCCCAAAACCTCCACCCCACTTTGCTGTTGTTTCTACTAAAGCCAGGCTTGCTCTCTGGATGCATGCCATAATTAATTTCCTGTTTTGATGCCCACCCATGCAATGTAATTTTTCTTTGACTGGGTTGTATGCTAATATTTCATGACGAAATTAATTTTAAAAAATAAAAAATAAAAAATAAAAAAAATAAAAAAAATTTCATGTCTTCTGGCCTTTTACTAAAGTATGATGACTCTTTTATATGCTCAAATAGGTTATTTGCATTGTTGCTCATTTGCCAATTAATAACGAAATTGTCCATTATACAAACAATGTAATGAAAAACTATGTTAACATCACGATGTTTAACCAAGCTAAAAGGTGCATTATCTATCTGTTTATTTTGAAGTTGTCCTAAACCCTACGGACCTTTCCTTTGAGCTATTTATAGAATGAAGGGTAAGTATGAAGAAGTTTGAAAAGAGTAAGACCATTGAAAAAATACATATTAATATATAAAATCAAAGCAGAAGAACTTATCTACAATAAACGAGGTTATATAAAATAGCAGTACAAATGTAACTTAACCAAATGTTAACTTTATTAATATAGAGAAAGGTCTAAAATATACACATACACCTAGAACATTAATAAGCATATTTTCTCAAAATTCAATACCGAGGTCAAAGGGCCAAAACAAAATAAAAAGAAAACCTTACACCTTATTTTCTAATAATGACAAGTAAGCAAAACTCATATTAAAAAGACCTGTCCTGATATCCGATAAATTGAACTGCTTACTATATATTTATCTTAAAATGAACTTTCAAATTTCCTAATTTCCTGTATGAATTGTGACAGAATACTCACTTGTTTGTTCACTTTCTCGTGATTGCTTTGCAGTTGTTGTTGCTTACTTACAATGACACTGGTTCCCTCCGGATCAACCTTTGCCTCTCGTTTCCAATCAGACTGGCTGGTGAGAATGAGCACCAGCAACACTAACCCGAGAGCCATAGGGCGAGACATCCTAAGACCCTTCCTGTAAAAACCAGTCAAGGTCTTCTTCATTAGATTACCAACTGAGGTTTCATTCACAAAATTGCTCCAATTTTGCCAATGCCATAAAGAATAGTCACCATGGTCATTGCATGGTGGTACATGAATAAACACTTTTCTATAGACAATTAGAAGGTTCTCACCTCAGATCAAGCCTAGCATTTCAAGTGGCAGCACAAAAGTGTCTTAAGCACCAGAACCACATTAGTTTCTGAATCTCTCATGTCTTTTTCCACAAAAATATTGTGATAGGTGTGAGAACAGTTGCTCCTATTATTACTGAGGAACATGCCATAAATGGTAACTCTAATGATTTTCACCACTTTATGATCACCAGTTCCAAAAGGGCACTACTTTCTTCATCCCCACCTTCTCAAACAAACAATCCTTTCAATTTCGAAGTGTAACCATCATCATATCCTTGCCGTGACTGGAATAGCTAAAAATTCAAACCCTAAAAATTCTGTAATGAATACCATGACTGGATTAGCTAAAAATTCAAACCCTGGATTCCATAACGAAAACCATGACTGGAATAGCTAAAAATTTAAACCCTAAAAATTCCACAACCAAAACCATGACTGGAATAGCTAAAAATT
>Ga0116228_10001769_pt1 | contig 18132 bp, 10 predicted proteins | sample S1TSphfallax_2_FD_89694 | JGI IMG/M metagenome (GOLD analysis project Ga0116228, IMG submission 89694) | Host-associated microbial communities from peat moss isolated from Minnesota, USA - S1T2_Fc - Sphagnum fallax MG | ecosystem: Host-associated > Plants > Peat moss > Unclassified | place... | reverse complement strand
TTATGATTTTGGAACAAGGGAAACAATTATCACCAAATACTTGGGTAACTCTATCAATTGGTAGACCAATATGTTATGATAATATAAATTGCCCATGAAGTGTACCTATTGCTATTTGATGAAATCCACATAAGAAATTAAATTAATTTGAAATCATGTTGAAACAAATGTCAATACATGAGGATTTGATCTTCTTTGAGGACTTTATCCATTGATCACAAACAATTTTGTCATGTATTTCCTGAGTTCATCCTACTGAGCAAATTCATCATATAGTTTTGTTCTCAACAAATGATCTCTAATTTTATGGAGAACACAATTGCTCGACATTCTAACTTCTTGATACATCTTAAGGGTAGCTATTAACCTTGGGTTTATGAATTCAAACCAAAATGTGAAGTAAATCTCCAAAGAAATGACTAAATGAATGTAAATATTGGAAGGATGGGATGGTCATTGGATAGGACGTACATGTGTAATGACCATCCCACACATAATTCATGCAGAATGTAACCTTCATGATTTCATTCGTTGAATAGATCTATCATTGGCAGTTACAGTTGCATACATTGAATGTTATGTAAGCAAATCTACTAAAGCAACCACTGTGTTGTGTGTGCAACTCGCATTCTTAGAGGCTATGTTAGCCTTAAAACAAGGGATGACTTAAAACAAACTTTGGAGGATGTACCAATAGGAAATTGGGTTTGCCTTTTTAAGTGCTCCAAACTAAATGATAAAGTTGGGTGTAAGTGCTTGAAAACAATAAAGCTGTTGGGTTCTGTTTACCAGGAGTCTTCAAGAGAGCTAGAAAGTCATGGAACAAAGAATCACTTGTTCCCGCTCCTCTTGTGACTCTACCCACAACAACCTTCAACAGAGCACCAGAACAAATTGACTCCAGAAACATTTATGAGAGTGATGGAGAGAATTGAGCATCCTTCTTCACTAAGTAGTGGAGAATGACCAAGTAGCGCAACACGTAGAAAACTGGCTCTACACATTTAATTTTGCCTAACAGAAAATGTGGCATTTGGAAGCACAAATACTCTAATTTGTGAAGAGAAAGCGGAGATCATCCTCTGTTAGCCTCCCAAGTGCCTCTGCTGACCCTCCCACAGTCCTGAACCCACACCCATAAACCAGATCAGGTCTTCATTGTGGAAAAAGCCTCTCTTCATGTCATCAGCATGCAGCTCTCAAGTCCAGAAAGTGAGCTGAAACCACAGTTGTTCTATTTTCTTTCACAGCAGAGCTAACAGGTTTTAAGTCCATGAATATACTCTTTCAAACTGTTTGCAAATGAATTTCCAAAAAGCTCAAAGAACTCAAGAGTCAATTAGAGTGTCTCATTAACTTAAAATGTTAACTTTCAATCTCTTGATGATGGGACTGGCCATCGTGGGTGACAAATGCTTTGCAACTTAATTATTTGATGCATTCCATATGTGGTCTATGAAATGGGAGACAGCATAATACCCCTCAAAAACAAGTTGCTTCTTTTCCTGCAGCTTGAGTATACGCTCCTCAATTGTGTTTTCAATGACAAACCTTGTCACCCTGCCAAATACACCAATCACACACTTGTGTTAAGTAGGTCATAAGTTCACGGTACTCAAGTTCCTATTCCTGGGGAACCACTGTGAACATTGAAAGAGTAGACTCAAAGGAGATATCTTTGCCAAAAATGATGCCTCTGTCATACACCGCAATCTTATTACTGCATACATGCCATTAGTAACCTTACTTGATAGGCTTGTACTGCCCAAGACGATGAATGCGGTCCTGTGCCTGTTGTTCCACTGCCGGGTTCCACCATGGGTCCATCAGGAACACATGTGATGCAACAGTCAAGTTCAGTGCTACACCACCTGCCTTCAGACTCATCAGAAACACCTGAAAGAAGCCAACCACCAAGGTTAGAAAATTCACATCTGCAAGACATGGACAGTTAACTCCATCCATCACAGATAACAAATGCTCAGGAGCTCTGTGCTGCAACTTAATGGATATATTACAATTTTTAGAAAATAAATTCAGCAAGTCCTTTGCACACACCACATTCTTGCCCAATTCAAGGAAAACCTAACACAGCTGAAACAGACATGTCCTCCCATCCAAGTCCACAGAAACCCCTGTCTACCAAACATGATCTTCAGGTAATGTAACCAAATCAGATTCTGGAACAATATCTGTTCAAGAAACTTATCTAACCACTCCTCTACTGTCAATGTATTCTTACTTAAATCCTGTTCAGAAATACCTTACCACTGAATTCACAGCAAGAAAGAAAGAGAAGCCCCCAAGAACTTACATGTCAAGTCCACATCATGGGGTAGAGCAGTGTATACCTTGCAATCAGGGTCATTTGTGAATCTCTCAATCATCACATCACGGGCATGCATACTCATGCTTCCATCCAGCTTCACGCATTTGATTCCTGACTGTGCAAATTTTACCAAACCCAATAATAGCACCACATCAGAAAATGAACATAACATAAGCATAAAATCAGCTTCACGATGCAGCATGCACATAGAGGAGAAAAGCTACACAAGTAGCTGAAGAAACAATTGATACCAAACCCAAGCTCTTCCTACCTTTTGTAGGCAGAAACCAATGAGATCCAGCATTGAGGTGAACTGGCTGAACACAATACCCTTTGCAGCTGCATCCCTCTTTAGCATCAGGTTGATTTCCTCTCTCTACACAAAACCAAGTGAACGGTTAGATGAAGACATTGAAAATGACCACCAAACACAGCCAAGTTGCACAAACAATACTTGGTTTGCCTTGCCGTAAGACATATGCTTGTAGCATCATTTGTCAATACAGTTGCTTCCTCAAAGTCAAACCATGTCCTGCACAGTTGTGTTCTTGAATGCTACTTTACATTTTCCACACAAACTGTGCACAGCTTCCAATCTTCTTTACACTGAGTTTCAGTGCACCATTTTTCTCCGACATGACATTCAGTGCAGATAGCTTATGGAGGACTTACAAGAGCATCAATCTTGGTGCTTGTTTGGAACTGATCAAGATCAATGCGGCTCAAAATGCTAGTACGCTTGTAGCCCAGATCTTTTGCATTCTTCTCCTTTGCTTCTGCACTTTTAGTGCCAGTAAAGTCTACTGTTAATGGCTTCTGACAGGTTGGACACTGTGGTGCAGGTTCTCCTGCTGCCATAATATACTCTTGTATACACAGACGGCAAAAAGTATGACAACATCCCGTCCTCTGGCCCAACCCCAACACAAAAACATCCATGTCTAAACAGTTAGGATTGTTCTTGCATATATGCAGACCAATCTCAAAAACCATACCAACATGAAGTGTATGTTGCTGCAAACCCATCCTAGCTTTAGTCAAAGTGTCAAGGTCCACCAAAATTTAATGCTCTAATGCTACATGAACCCTTTCATGTATGTAGAACCAAAAGAGCCATCCAGGAAAATCCAAGATAGGTCCAGAACATATACTAGTAAAGTTGGATATCTGAAGCAGGGGAATTAAGGGACATGGCAGATATACCACAGAATCCTCAGCAGGGTCATGGCAAATGCCACAGGCTTCCTCTTCTGCTGCTGCATTGTAGGACGGAGGTTTTTCCCGAGCTGCAGCTGCAGCTGTAGCTGAGTACACTACCAAATATGGATGATCAACCGCCTATCATGCAATACAAATCAAGTATGACAATATCAGTACAATTCTATACCCGGCCAGGCATACTTGTATTCAAACAGGGAAATGTAAAGGAATGTAGAGTAAGTCTCCCTGCCATGTCTAAGGAGAGGCACTCAAAGTTCATCCATTAACTTGATGGCACGCTTTCAAAGAGTACAGAAAATGAATGTACGAAGTCAAGATTCATAGGATTAGCAGTACAATTTGCACAATAGAAGCACTTTCTACAATAAAAACCTAGATGCCTAAAACAAAGCAAACACATACCTGACGAAGGCGAGTGAGCAGATCAAAGATGTGAGCATAATTGTTCACCAATGTCCCAGCTGTCACATATCTGTCAGGGCAATTTTGGAACATCAAGCAGAGCCCATCAGGAGTATATAAGAAGCGCCCTAGTCATTGATTTGCTGCGTTGTGACCAAGGATATGATGACAATATTCCTCCAAAATGAAAACTGAAAGTAATCAGAAAAGACTTACGTGTTAAATTGTGACTGACTCTGGGTGTAAAGAGCTTGGTAGAAATCTTCTTCCCTGGTATCAAAAGCATCTCTCCGAAGATAAGTCTGACCCCATACCCAAGTCAAGTTCCATGAGATTTCATGCACTCAACAACTGCTGCTGGACAGCAAGTATGCCACATGCAGCAGTTAAGAAGTAACTCCCCTAAGTCAAGTTGCTAACCAAGGCAGTAGAGACCTCCCATGTAGTGAAGTGATGATACAGTACTTAGCTCTAGTCCATTCTCTTCATGTCACTTTGCAAGGAAAAACAAGGGCCTTGTGAAGAACGTCATTCCAGGAACAATCAGAACCTTACAGTTCTTGGGGGAAGGGCAAGGTCAGCAGCCCGCTCAGTCTTTGTTCGTCGGAGCAGTGTACTGTCCAACACCTTATATTTCAGCAGCATCATAGCCTTGCGTCCCTCATGCACATAACCCCATTTCTTGATTGGACTTGCAATGAACTGCCTCCAATGACAAGCCCACTGCACCATTAGAATGGATCCATATAGTCTTCCTTCTTCCAATTCTCACTCAAAAGTTGACAACCTCCTCCTAGAACTGGAGCCAGGTTGATGGTCATGCATCTCACAGTTACATTAAACCATAAGTAAATCTCCAACATCAACCCAAAAGTTTTGCAAAGAAATAAGTCAACAACCTAAAATGAAACAGTGAATGGAAGATGGGTAATCTAGACCAAAACATGACATGCCTTATTCCACCAGCAAAAGTGATGGAGCGGAGAATGGCCACACCCATCACACTTTCTCCAGTCATTCCCAAACCTGATGGCCACTCACCCACATGACCATCATATGACTTTTCCCCACATGCAAGCAAAGATCTAGACTACAAGGTCTATATCTTTGGATAAGCATAAAGCAACTGCACATCTTCAATGAGGATGCTGCTAAAGTTTACTTTGTCTAGGGTCGGAAGCACTTACAAACAGGCTCACAGAAGAGGCCCACCTGTAATCAAGAGATTTGCAGTCACAAGCTCTGCAAAAGTAGTAGGAGTATGGATATATTTCTAAGAACCGGACCTGTCAAAGAACCCAATCAAGTCAGCTTGAGGATGTAGCTCTAGAGATGTAAGTCAGAATGAAAAGGAACAGACAGGTGTAGCATAGAAAACAAAAGGATAGATTGATTGAAAGACAACTCAAATACCAAGGAGTAAAGTTCTCCAACACGATTTTGCAAGGGAGTGCCACTGAGAGCCCATTTGTACTGTGACTGCAGTGCAAAGATTGCCTTGGCTGTGCTACATCGTCGATCCTTTATAAAATGTGCCTGTCACAGCACATCACACTGTCCTGTCTTGATAAAAGGTGGGCTAAAGACCAGCAATATAACTAGAGAAAAGTTACATCCTTGTACCATGTCTCCAGATTGACCTTTTTTCTACATGTGACCATAACTGACCTATTAAGCCTCATCTTAACCTGCAGCATTCAAATGCACAGCTCTCCAAATCAACTGGCTAATAGAGCATCTGTGGAGAATTTTCCCATGGCAAGATAAGCAGACCTCATCCAAGACTATGCGCCCCCACTTGACAGAGTGCAATACAGAATTCCCTTTGCAGTCTTCAGAGGTCGTGATCACAGTTTTGAGAGCTTCTTGGAGTGCCTCACCCAAATCCTCAGCAGCAATCTTCCGACCTCTTCCTCTGCCCCCTCCTCTACCCCTCCAAGCTCCCCTAATCCTCCCAATCTTACTACTCTTATCAATATCATCCCCCTCACTTTCTACATTCGATTTGCCTTTGAGTGCCCTTGCTCCTCGCCCCCGAGCAGACACCTTGGCTTTCCCCTTTCCTTTCGACTTTGCAAAGTCAGAATCACTCTTTTCTTCCACTGCAACTGAAGCTGCCTTTGTCATACCACTAACTTTGCCGGCTGCTAGACTGCCTTTAAGTGTTCGAGGCTTCTTTACCATCTGCTTAGCTTGTTTCTCAGTGCGTTGGGCATCAGGTCCACAAAAATAGCGGAGATGAATGGCTAGTTTGTCTGGATAGTACAGCCTCTTGCACCACTGGCATGCTTGCTTGGAGGGCATGACATTCTTACGATGCTCCAACTCCACAATTGAGTATGTTGTCAATACAATATCATAGTTGGCAAGCTCATTGAAGCTTATGCCTCGACGAGGCCCATGGTATACCAATACCTTCATGCTCCCCTCAGCTGTAAACCTTGCAATTTCATTGCGCCACTGGATCACTGCAACCAAGGGGCACACCACAAGTGTCGCCTTCACCTGAGGCAAATCCCTTTTGCTATCACAGACATTCTTGAGCAATTGTCTTGATGGTGCAGTCCCTGACGCAGATGCACCTGCTCCCGCAGACAACCCTGGTTGATGATCACAACTATTCATTCTCTCATTATCCTTGACATGCTGAGGAGATTTGTTTAGATCCAGTCCTTCAACAGTCTGACAATTGACAGTCTGGTCCTGTTCTTCAGCACTAAGAGATGGTGCAATTTTCTGGTCAAAGCGGCTAGTTACAATCAAAGATATGGCTTGAATGGTTTTCCCCATGCCCATTTCATCAGCTAGAATACCTCCACACATCTCTGACCTTTCCTGTTTCAAACTCCATGCCAGCCATTCTTTTTGGAAAGGCAGAAGTGGCATAAGAAGCTCAGATGGTGGCTCTCTTTGCTCCATTGGAAGCTTCCGCTGAACTAAAGCTTCCATGTCAAGGTCACTATCATTGTCACCCCAGGGGCCCCAGGTACTCTCCAATTCATGCTCCCAAACTTCCCAATCCAGCTCTGCTACCCCTTCCACATTATTCCACAAGCCTCTGCCTCTTCCCCTTTTTTTCACCTTTTTTGCAGCAGCCCTAGAGTTCCTTGCAGCTACTGTCACCTTCTTTTTCACACTATTCTTTTTCTTGCCACTTGCTGCAACCTCCTCTGAAGTAGTGGCAGAATCATGATCAGAATCTGATGAAGATGAAATCTCAGAATCTGATGAAGATGAAAGCTGTGACAAAGATGAAGATGAAGGATTGGAGTCTGATGAAAATCCATTGTGCCTGCAAATCAACCAGAGATTTCAATACAAACCTCAACAATTGGACATACGCCTAAAGGATTGGTTGATCATAAGCCACAGAAAGACATCACAGAAATAAAAGATGCAGAGAACTACATGTTGTCTTCACTCTCTTCATGCACAGAAACATTCTTGCGCTTTCTTGAGGTAATTTTCTGCAGCTTCTTGACATCTGTTTGCAATGACCCCATACCCGCTACCTCAGCAGTGCTCTTTCTTGGAAAATTTCTTTTATTTTTCCTTCCTTGCTGAACAACCCTCATTTCTTCTTCCGACCCTGCATAAGTCCACCCCAGTGTTACAAAAAAAAACAAAAACCAGAGGCAACCAAAATATCTTCCAAGTATTACAATCAAAAAGTGGTGAGAAAGCTGGGAGAGAGCAAAGAAGGTGGCCACCAAGGAGAGAACCCTCTGAGAAACACCAAAAACATTGTGACTGAATTGAAAAGAAAAATACCACTACTACTTTCATTTGTGTCCTCTGACTTCACATTGTACTCCTTAAGGTCTTCATCACCAGCAAGTTGTTCCTTCACTGCACACACAAAAGGCCCCCCATGCACAATGGAGCAACAATTAAAATCATGAAGACAATTGCCGCCACAGACAGACAAATGCAAGATAACTGCTGCTTTACAGTCTGTGACATTCAAACAGGATTCCTCACTAAACTTCAAAGCTCTTTCCTTGCATCACCCACCTTTGTCAACAGTTCTTTTGGCAGCAACTCGTCGAGGTCGAGCCATGATCGATGCCACCAAAATATCTCTCTCTATGTGCCCCACCTCTGGACTTATTCCAGCTGTGTAGAAGTCAAGCCTTAGCTAGCTAGCCAGTCAGCCAGCCATTCATCAATTGAAAATCTTCATGGCCTTCTCTTTGAAAAACACACACATACCAAAGCAAGTAGCACATTGCCCTCAGTATATATTCTCCATTACCTCCATACCCTCACAACCACAATATAGATGACCAAGAGAAGGGTGCCTATATAGCAACAGTAACAGGGGGGGAAAACAAACCCCAGCATTGGACATCATGTGATCCCTAATGTCTACAAGGCAGGCTTTCCCCCTAAAATCTAATCTATAAGCCTGTGAAACAGTAGTAGCTCCAGAATCAAACAGTCCACAACATGGCTGCAAGCCCTTCCCCGATTGCTCGACAACAACAACAACAATAAAATGAGGCAAGGTTTTCTCCCTGGTATCTATCAATAGTGGAACACATTGCAAGCGTAGTGCAAGAAACTCTCCATTTCTTTCTTTCAATTCCTCCGAGTCACATTCTCCAGTCACAACATTAGTGTATGCAAAGCATTGATGAAACAAAATCAAGCAAAAGCTCATCTCGACAACGAACGACCTATCAATCGCGAAGCCACAACCGAATTGTCATGCTCATTTCTTTCACTGGTTAAGCAAGCAAGTAAGCTATCAGTACCTTCGTTAATGAACAAGTAGATCGCCGATGGAACGCCTGCTTTGCAATAGCCACGATTTCTTCCAGCAGCAGCCTCGAATCCAGCTCCCAGAAAGCACCTTATCCCCTCCTCCTCCTCCTCCTCCTCCCTCCCTTGAAAAGAATTGTCGACAATCCAAGCCAAGCACCGGAGAAACACCAAGCTCTCCGATGAAGGATGGAGTAGCAGTTTCACCGAATTCCAGAGAATCATCAACTGCGCATGCGCACACGAGGAATGAAAAAAAACACACAAGTCCTACGCAAAGTCCTAAGCGAGTCCTACCCCTTCTTCCGATTTTTCTAACACAAAACAGAAAAACAACTTGCGCTCTTTCCGAAACCTTCTGTTTCACCAGCTGCTGCTGCTGCTATAGAGATCTCACAGAACGCCTTTCCGACAAAATCTCACAAATGCAAAATGGTGCCGCCTCCACGATTACCTTATATCCACCACATGAGACACAAGACAAAAACCCCACCAAAAAAGAAAAAAAAGCAACCCCACCCAAAAAAATTCTCTCGAACTTGAAAATAAAATAAAAGCCCTTGATCGAATTCCGCACATCTAAAGTTTACCCGAATGTTGTGGTTGTATGCGACATTGAATTTTTAGAGGAAGAAGCAGATGGAATGCGCATTTTGCCACTTCTGCTGCGACGACGAAGGCGGCAACGCGGCAGGAGTAGCCATTTTCGTGCGAGAGAACGGTGGCCAGAAAAGAGAAGAGAACAAAGAGAGAGAGAGATCGAGAAAAGAGAGGAGTCGTATGGCGGAAGCTTTAGGGCGGCGCGGCTGAGCGGTGGTTGTTACCGCTCACATCGCACCACTGGTGGATTGTTAGTTGTTACTTACAACTCACACCCCCTCCGTCCATCCACCCATTAATCCATCCATCCATAGGGCGAGTGTGAACCAGCAGCACTTACCAACCTTACTTACCATCCACCGGATGATACAAGTTTTGAGTTAGTTGTGGATGGATGAATCTAAACTGAGTTAGTTAAAAGTTACTCTCTGGTTTCATCTTGGTAACCCAGTTTTGGAAGAAGTAGGTAGGTAAGTAGGTCCAATATATAGGTAGGTAGGTAAGAAAATAGGTGGGTATTACGCCTCTTAGCAGGTATTTTAGTAGGTAGGTAGTAAAAGAAAAGTAACTGAGCTAACTACCAAAGGTTTAGCTAGTGAAACTGGAACCTTAACAGAAAACTGTTTTTCATCACCACTTAACATCCATCCATTATGATGCCTGTAGCTGCTAGTGCGTGCTAGTTCAGTCTCTGCCGCTCACATCCAAGGCCGTGTGAGTTTCGTAAGTTGTTACCGCCGGCACTCCAATTAGGCCTCGTTGTCTGAAGAGGACCCAATTTGACTACCGACTGCGCTACTATTTGGAGGGGCGATCTAGCCATCCCCAGAAAAAAGGGATCTGCGATCCAACGGTCGTAGTGAAATGAAGAGCTGAGGACTGACGTGGGCCGTCGTTGATCACCCACGTGTGTTTGAGATCCAACGGTCTTTGTGAAATCCCGCCTGCAGACGAAAGTGGGCCGTCGCCGATGCCGTGAATCCAGATCGCGAGCTGAAATCGGACGGTGGACGCGTGAGTTACGTCTGGCTTTCTATTGGACTTGCTTGGGTCCCACTGTGGTGGATTTTTGTCAAAGACCCACTTTGTGTGGGGAGATTTTCGTTTGCGGCCCACTTTAGTTCCCAAACTGGGCTTTTCATGGCCCACATCTGAGCCCCAATGTGAACTCTGGTTCCCTAAACCCACCAAAACACCATCATCCAATGGATGCCATGTTATGGACTCAATTATGGATGAACCTCTCAACTGAGTTAATATCTGGTTTCACCTCGGTAACCCACTCTGTAAGAAGTAGGTTTTAGGGTTTAGGGTTTAATAATGTATTTATAGGCAGGAAAAAAAAGGCAATTATTATATAAATACATTATTTAGACATAAATTAAGGTTGTTTTTATTACCTACTAAAAACCCAACCCAGTGCGGGGTTCAGGGTTTAAACCCAGTTGGAGGTTTTAGGGTTTAAGGTTAGGGGTTAAGGATTTAGGGTTTTAGGGGCTTTAGAGTTGAAGGTTTCGGGGTTAAGGGTTTAGGATTTTAGAGTTTAACATTAGGAATTATAGGTTTAGGGTTTGAGAGGATTTTAGAGTTTTAAAGTTAGGGGTTTAGGCTTTTAGGGGCTTTAGGGTTTAGGATTTAAAGTTCAGAGTATTCTAGTAGGTAGTAAAGCAAAGCAACTGAGGTAACCACCACAGTTGGATGTGGAACTGGAATCCAACAGAGAATTGTTTGACCATTTATCATCCATCCTTTTCATGGTGTATTGGTGGGTATTTTATTACCACCTTTAGGGATCTTTGTACCTTGACCATGGTGTAGGCCCAGAGACCACTTAGGGGGGCTTTTATTTTTAATTGGCCACTTTTGAGATTTTATACCTGGATACAAAGTAGGGTCATGAATCCTTTTTTGAGGGTTTATTACATGGGCCACATCTTGGAATTTTATACAGCCACTTAAATGGTTTTTTATATAATTGGTTTTTTAATCTCTCTCTCCCACCCACCCTCCTCCCCTTGCTTTTTGACTTATGCATTTGAGCTACTTCCAAGAATGGTGGTCTCTTGGCATTCTCCTTTTGTTTTTAAGTGGAAATTGAAGATCGTTTGTTTCATAGAATTCATAAACAACTCAATGGAAAGGTCAATGAACAAGCTTAGTTTAGTTTCTTGACTTTTGACTCACTTATGTGTGACATTCTTGTTTTCTTGTCACATGTGATGTCAATTAGGGTTTTTGTTATCAACAACCATTCAACTTTATAGTGAAGTCATTTTTACTTGTATGGAGCGATTAATGTTAGCACTTAACATGAATGATTCAATTGATGTGTTGTGATGGGACCACTCACTTGTTAACGTAGCATTCATTTGACACTGATGAATACCTACTTGTCTACCTTTGATGATATTTAACAATTCTCCAAATTAGTTCACATTTTATCACATTGGACAAATTATTTGTGTAGACAAAACCTTAACGTCAAATCAAAGTATCAATGTTTAATGATTTTTACTTGTTCATATTTACTAAGGTCTTTTGAAATCAAACTATATGTTATTATTCTTTTGACACATTGTGGGGTATTTACATTGTGGAGCATCTTTGCAATTGCTTGTATTTTTTTTTAAATTATTTTTTCAAAAAATTTCAGTTGCAAATTAATCTCTTGGATCAACCATGTTCAACACTGAAACATGTTGTTTTTTTTTTTAAGAACAACAATATTTGTATATTTTCAATTAGTTTGGTGAGACTTTCAACAATGTGTTTCACCAAATGTTGTGTAGTTTTTCCTTTTTAAAACAACTTCTAATCTCAATTTTGACATTTTAAATATTTGGGGGTCTTTTAAATGTGGGTTTTGGTCTTGTTCCTTCAATTTTGAAACTTTTCAATTTTGTTTCATTTGCAGTTTTTCCAAATTCAAGGAGATTGTAACTTGGTTCCAAAATCGAGTCCAATTTCATGTATTCATTACATGCTCTTCAATGCTAGAAATTGTTTAAGTACAAAACTTTATAACAAATTGAAATAGGGGTTCATATAAATACCCAATTCAACAACTTTAATGAAAAGTAATACATAGATATAAAGTTAAACATTTTTTTAAAAATGAAACATGAACTTGTGTTCAATAGTGTTTTTTCATGGTTCCAATTTCAATTATGGATCTAACAAACGGTTAGTTCCATAGTTTTGTTCTTGTGTAGGTTCCAAGAAAATGAAAACAATTTAGATTTGAGTCACAAAAACTTGAACCTAGACCCCCAAATTTAATACTACAAATTGAATGTTTTGTCAACATTGTTTCACATGTAAAATAAAATGCAATGATGTTAATGATTTTGATTAATTTTTTGTTCTTTCCTTTCACAACTTGGAACCTCTTCTCTTCAATGCACTATAACCCTTTCCTCTAAGTAAATACATGAACAAATATCATAAATTTATTGTCAACAACTTTAATTACACTTTTCAATGTTCAAATTGAATTGAAGATTTCAAAATACTTGAGTTGAAATCAATTTTGAATGCTTACTTGGATCTTGATTTTTTTTGTATGGGATCTAAATCATCATTGTAATTCATCACAAGCATGATGTAGTACATAATCTATGTATATCATGATCGATTTATTTTTTAATCACAATTTTAATAGCAAGTAATAAAAACAAATAACCAAACACATTGTAAGCAAGCATGCACTAGAAACTCATGACTGGGGAAAAAAGTTATGGATTAATCGCACAATGGCAACTTTGTTAGGTGTACCATTATTCTTCACAAAAGAAATGTTTTACAAAAGGTTTTAAATGAATCAACAAAGTGCATTTACAATAGGGACTAGAGTAACGACGCATTTTTTTACTGATGGTCAAAATTGTTCTACTTTTGACATATGATCATGTGGGCTTTGCCATAATCAACTTGTAAAATAATGTTATTCTCATCGCTTCACAATTCCATAGAATTTTTTTAGGTTATTCACAGTCACATTAACCTCTCATATTTGTTTGGTCTTTAAGAAAATTAACAACCCCTCATGTGCAATAGCTATGGTAAGGTGAATGACTAGACAAATTAGCCTCATGTGTTCCAATAGGTAGAAAAAATGGAATCAATGAAGAAAATGATTAGTTGGCAATTTTGTAACTTGTTCACTACATTTACTTACATATATTGACAGTGACACAACAACAAAGAAAGGAAAATTGTGGTTTGCACATGCAAAGATTTTCATACCTTTCATCTATCTTCTTGGTTTGTTTTTTGATGATGTTGGTAAGTCCTATTGTGCCTAGTGGGTGGACACAATGTTATTGTGTTGGAATTAAGTAATCAGATCATTGAAACAAATGAATTTGTGTAGGTAATGCAAGTAAATTCTTCTTACATTGTGTGCTTGCAGTTAATTATGGATCAGTGTTAATAAAAACCAATGCAACCATTGAGGGAAAATGTCAACTTTGGGCAAATTATTTTTCCAAACCAATATATGCATGCATTTTTAGTTCACAAAAGTCTGTTCAACCAAGGTCACAGAATCAAATCAAGTTTTCCATGAACAATTCCCATTTTTATCATCATTTTGACTTAAATTTAAAAAAAAATAGAAGTGGATCAAATTTTTATGGCCTACAAGTTGTGTACTAAACAATAACATAATATAATTATACTTCCCAACACAAATTATGTTCACTTGATAACAAACAAGTACTCAACATTATAATCCTAGAAAATTGATCAACCATATCAAGCTTTGAAGGCTTAAAACCCTTAAATATTGAATAGAACTCAGTCCTTTACAATTCCTTATATAAATAAATTAAAACTTGTTTTTTGACAATCTAAAACTATAAAATAAAATTGAACACAGGTTACAACAAGAACAAAATGACAACACCATTTGCTTTAGACTAATGAACACTAGTACTTACAAGGAAAGAACATAATTAATAAGCAAATTTAAAAAGTGGAATGGAGACTAGACCTTGGGCTGATCACCACGGCCATGAAACAAATTAGGTAATTCCGCCCGAAAATTACCAACATGTTTCAAAACAAAATCATAGGATTGAAGTAAACCATTCCACATCACCTCACTACAAGAGACTTTATTCAACAATCAAAAAGCTCGTGATACATTTAAAAATCAGTCAGGTAGATACTTTTCCTTCCACATTTTACTCCATGGAAATAACTAATTTTGTTACATAAACTACACAATGTTGTAAACAAGACCTTTATAAAGAATATGCTTTAATATTATAGATCATAAAGGTCATATGAATGTGATTGCAAAAAGTAACTTCAAATAAACATAAGGTAACCAATCAAATGTTATGTCTAACCAAAGCAAAAAATAGACATGAATGGTGTCATTATGACCTTGTAAGTAATACTCCCAAAACATCAAAAAAATAATTGCACAATAATGATAGTAATTAGCTGCCATATTCCTTAATGACTTCATTGATTCTTAACAACAAGTACATGTAATATTTTTTTAAGTGTTGAAAATGTTTTCAAAAATGCAAGTTAACTTCAATATAATGGGAAAATAAATATAATAAAGCATAGATATTTTAAATTTGACAATAAATCAACAAAGAAAAAAAAAGGAAATTCAACCTAAAAAACAAAAAAAATGAAAAAAAGTTAAAACAATTAAAACAACACCAACCACACACATGTTTGGAGACCTTCACCAGCAACGAGTGGTACTAATTAGCTACCATAGCATCTGCATTGACTTCATCAACTCCCAGCAATGGGTGGAGGTAAACATACTGAACTTTTGTCCAAAGACTAATAATAATGGGGAAAATGGGCCATGATGTTAGCTAACTCAACAAAACCTATAGATAAACAGAAGATTCATGAAGAACTCAAAGAAACATTAATTAATATGATCTTTTGGAACACAAGGTGGGTTTTACATGAGAATCTGCACAAAACCTACAACAAACAATTTTACAAGAATATGCATCCAGAGTTCATGGCACATTTTTGGAAGTAACGAAAAGATTCAGTCATGATGTCAACTAACACCTAAGAGGCATAATTAATGGAAAAGCTCAAAAAATTAAATAATTTTCCTCATTCAAACTACAATAAGTTTGGCAAGGTAAACTTTATCTCATTTTAGCTTACCCTTACAAAAATAAGCACCCAAGTGGCATAGAGAAACCAAGATGGAAGGTAATGATAGGCCTTTCTACACTTGAACATACCAATGAAACATTCCATTGATCAACCATAAATGTGTGAATAAAACAAATACATATGCATTCATTTACCTTTTCCTACACACCATCAACAAGTGCCCACATGTATTTGTTTTCAGCTTTTAGTTTCTCCTCTCTTGCCCTTTTCTTTTCTTGCAAAATTTACAAACAAAATGACATCATTTTGACAATATGTCCAATGGAAATCAAATCACCTCTGCATACATTTTTTTTTCTCTACTTCTGTATTTGGGCCCAATCATGAATGGGAGTGAAGTCACAAAGCTTAAATTTCTTGATCATATGGTTCTTCCCAAGTATTTCTTTCCAATCTTCCCAAAAGTTTAAGCATAAATAAATTTACTCAAGGGTTAAACTCCATGCTAACAAATTTACAAACCCTTTAACACAAAGAATGTGCAATAAGATTTATAGAAACAAACAAAAAGACAAAGGATCTATGCCATATATTCATAAAAAGAAAGAGTGAGAAACACAAAAACAAAGATAGAGAGCACATAGATTGAACAAGGAGAATTTTGTACTGACAGATGGTGGCAAGACAAAAATTGATCCTTGTATTTTATAGAAACGGCAATTGCCAAAGGCCCAAAATTGTGATACTCTTGCACCTAATTAAATAATCAATCAACATCACAACATTAGGAGCCATAGCATGTCAAAAGTAGTTCAAGTTTTTACACTATTTATCTATGGGCAATGCATGCAACATTTGGATTACTTGTTGGACGATGCCACGACTACTGTACTACATCAAGGAACTTTTTTTTTCATTTGCTTGTGGATTCTATTATAATCTATCTGTTGGAAATGGGTTTTGTTCTTTTTTTTCTTGGGTTGTGTACAAATCCCCAAGCCCTAAACATGTTAACCTTGAAAGTTCTCCCAAAAGCACATATGCATTTTGTGAAATGAACATTATCATGAACAACCTTTCATTGAGATTGGTATGTAGAAGAAAAAAAGGGTTGGGGGGGGACGAGAAACAAGAGATAGGGAATCATCTTTGTAAAAAATAAAATGTTGTGAATTCCTTTTCCTTATGGCCTCCTGGATTTTAAAAAACCTCCAACTTTTGCTAAAATAAAGCAAAGAGATTTGAAAATTACCTTAGTCTTGATGAACACACGTTAGGATGTGATTATGATGTGCACAAAGAACAACTATGAATTTTCTTTGATACCTTTCCAAAATTAAATAATCTTTGTTTTCTTCTTTTTCTTCATGTTCAACCTTCAAGCCTTCTATGCTCTAACAACACTCCAATGGCACCAAAGTTTTAGAGAAAAGCAATTGATGACCATGATGGTGAGAGCAGAAAGTTGTGCAAGTGATGGTTTGTTGTTGGAAGGGAAGAAAAAGAAACCTTTCAATCTTTTACAAATATTAAGGTTTGATTGCTTTGAAGAAATAAAAACTTCTTAACAACTTCCTCAATTTTTTCTATTTCAATTTTTATTTTTTATTTTTTGGGTTATAGTCTTAAAAAAAAATCAAGGACATTTTGAAAAAAATGAAAATCAAACAATGCATCTTTTGACATGTAATTAAGTCCAAATGTGTCTTTTCAAAAATTAATGCGGACAAATATATGAAACTTGAAATCATAGATTCTGGATAAATCCAAAAAACATTCATGTTTAAATGTCATAATGATTAAAGGGTGTGAACCAAATGGTGATGGTGATCTATGACCTATATGACTAGGTGTGAACAAACTTTTATGTATTGAGCTTATTTTGTGAGGTCATGGTTTTTACACTTTAAAGTTGAAAGACATCCACAAAATTGTTTCATATATTTTCAAAATGGCAAAAATAAACCCAAGAATTTTTTTTTTAATGTCCATGACCCATTCTTTCATTCACCATTAACTATTTCAAAACACCTAAACCATAGCATCATATTTTTAAAAAGTTGCCAACAAAACTTAAAAACACAATTGTTTTCATTGAATCAATCCTTATTCCTCCATTAATCAATTTGTGATATTATTGTAGAAATTTATTTTTAGAAATTTCATTCATTAATCCAACAAATGTTAAATGAGGACCAATATATACAAAAGTTTCAAACCCTATTAATTTAATGTTTACAACCTATACAAATGTATTTTAAAAACATATACCCCTTGAAATAACAAATGCATGGATTGTATATATTTAAAAATACATAAATTCTCTTGAATCTACTTCAAAATACAACCATGCAATTTTGAATTTGATAACAACAATGAGTGGAAAAATACAAATATATCGCAAGCACAAATATTGCATTCCTCCTTATCAAGATGTTTATACAACAATTAATAATTTATTTATTGAATGAAAATGAAATATAAATGATGTTTAATGTGAACCTAATCCAATGTGAAGCAAATTCGCAAAAACAAAAAAATACACCAATGTTGTTCCAAGCTTTAATCATAATGACATTATTATTTTGTTACATTTTGAAAAGTTGTGTCATCCTTCTTGTAAATTTGTTAATTTGCAAATGGAAATATATAAACAAAATGACAAATGAGAATGGACAAGAGTAAGCATTATAATTTATTGCATAATA
>Ga0116228_10001768_pt1 | contig 18133 bp, 12 predicted proteins | sample S1TSphfallax_2_FD_89694 | JGI IMG/M metagenome (GOLD analysis project Ga0116228, IMG submission 89694) | Host-associated microbial communities from peat moss isolated from Minnesota, USA - S1T2_Fc - Sphagnum fallax MG | ecosystem: Host-associated > Plants > Peat moss > Unclassified | place... | reverse complement strand
TTTGATAACTAAAGAAATTTAACAAATTTTAGTAACTTTAACTACACAATTACATTGCACTTCAAATTTTTAACTTATTAACAAAATCCATTGCTGACCTTGCCCCTTCCCCCTTTCTTATGTGACACTAATTGTTCATAGTTTGATTCTTCGAATTTGACCATGTTTGTTGATGGGGTCAAATGTAAAGCCTTTGAAATGGATGATTAGGTGGGACCCCATCTTGATGTTTTATAGATTATGAATAATATTATTTGATCTAACCGTACAAAATTAAAAACATTAGCTTTGGTTGGTGTCACTTGTGTGTGTTTCTTTCAACTGAATCAAGACCCAAATTTGAAAAGATGGTTGAAAGTTCATATTTTTTCCATTATCAATTTTTTATAAATGTGCAATATTGTAGAATTTAATCATAAAATGGAAGAGATCACATAACAAGAGTAAAATATAATTCTCTAGCTATGCCACCTCATATTTTTCCACAATGACAAGTCTAGTAAAATATACTATAAAACATAAGTTTGTAACATCCATATTCTTATACAATAAAATAGAAAAGAAAAATGTCAAGGTAAAACAAGTGGCATTTCACATGTGACAACATGATGAATTTGGTAATAAAAAGGGTTCATTTTGACAATATGCAAAAAGCCATGAAAAATATCACTTACATTGCCATCTTTACAAGCTTTTGAATGTTCCTCTTTCCCTTTAGGGCACCTCACAAGGGTTACAACAATCAACAAATGTCATATAATACCACAACACCTCAAGGAAATAAAAAACATTTTGACAATTAAGCTTGATAAAATGGCCTTTTAATTACCTTTTAAAACATCTTATCAGATCAATAATTAAGTGCAGCTGAATGGCTTCTATTATCTTATAACACACTTTATATATAATGCTAAAAACTAAAGATGATTCTTATTGTCTTACATAAAAAAAAAACTTTACAAGGTTAACAATTATGCATTATGAGTTAACTCTCGTTATCCTCCATAACAAATCTTGTTAAGCCAAAGAACTAAGCATGCTTAAGGCTAAGATGAATTAACTTGTGTTATCCTCCATAACAAAGCTTGTTAAGCTAAAGAAGTAAGCATGGTTAAGGCTAAGATGAATTAAATCTTGTTATCTTGCATAACAAAGCTGCTTAACCTAAAAAATTACACATGATTAACCCTAATAACTAAGCTTGATGAAATGACTTTTATTACTTTACAAAACATTAAACCACATAATAACGGGCTAACAAATTAAACACACAACAATTGATTAACTTCTTACCCAATTGGCTCATCACATCAAAACAACCAATCTTGTCTATAGGAATATTTTTTGCCTTTCCAAGGTGGGTCAAAAAAAATTTCCTTTCTTATATGGGGGGTTTTTTTTTTTTTTTTGGGCTTTTGGGGTTGGGTGAAAATTTTTCCCTTTCCGAGGTGAATCACCTTTGAGTAGTGGAAAATAGACCTGAAAAAGAAACATTCATGTGCCACCATTTGTTATAGTACCTACCACCTCGCACCTACCCACCCACCTCACTTGGTAGGTTCTTAAAAATTCTTCATGCAAAGAACCCAAGTCCCCACTCCCACACAAAAGAAGAAGAAAAAGCAAAAACTCCAAAACAATAAGGACCCAAAAAAGCACATAAAGTGGGAAAACCAAATAAATGAAAAAAAAGAAAAGAAAAAAATGAAAATGTATATAGGATTTTCTTTAAAAATAAAAAATAAAAATCATGTAAGTGACAAGTATTCATTCCAAGATAGTTTTTTCATTAATTTTAAATAATTTATTAAGAAAATTATCCGAACATTAGAAAAAATGACATTTAACTACCTTGAGACACACAACAAAAATGATAATAAAAAATGTAACAACATTATCTCCCAAAATTATTATTATTATTATTCCAATTTTTGGTGATTTTTTCTTCTTAAAAAACCAAAGAAATCTGCAACAACAGATTATCTATTCTTGTTATAATTCTAGATTTTTGTTTTGGTTGTAAAAATTGGCCATGATAATAAGAAAAATAATCCTTGCAATGTGTGTTCTAATGAAGCTGGATGGATGGAATGGATGCACGCAGATGGATGGATGGATGAACAAATATTGGGATACACATGCATGCATACATGTATGTATGTATGTATGTATGGATGGATAGGATGGATAGGATGGATATTTGCATGCATGCATGTTTGTGTGTCATTGAGTGGATGGATGTATGGAGATGGACACATGTATGTAGATCTATGTATGCATGTCTGTAAGAATGCATGGGCGTCTGCATGTATTATGTTATTTATATGTATGTATGAATGTATGTGCTTTGGGAGTGTGGCGCTGTTGCGCGATGCGTGGTTAGGGTTTAGGAATTTTGCTTTGCTTCTCTGTCGTTGCTGTGTCGCTGCTGTGGCGCATCTTCTTCCTTCCATCGCGCGATCTCTCTCTCTCTCTCTCTGGTCTTCTACTACATACTTGTTCTTTTTTTTTCTTCACTCCATCGTATGCTCATCATGCTTTCTCTTCTCTTTAATACGCAACAGCTAGTAGCTTCGGCCGTTTGATGTTGTGTCTTCCGTCTGCCCCCCACTTCTGCAGTTGTTTTGTTTCAGTGCCGTGTTCTTCGATCTTTCCATCATCTCCGATCGGTCAATCCACATCGTAAACAGTCCTCCTCCTCCTTGTTCTTCTTGTCCTTGTCCTTGTCCTTCTGCTGTCTTCTTTTTTCTTTTTTCTTTTTGTGTTTTTGTGTTTTTTTTTGTGTGTTTCTCCTCTCCGGTGATTGTTTTTATTTTGGCTTTGGCCGTTTCTCTTTTTTTATACCCTTTCTTTGTTTCATTGTGTCTTTTTGAGGTTTCTTGCCTTTTAAGTTTCCTCCCGCCTCTCTCGCCCCCGGTCTGTGTAATTTGAAGCAGCTCTTTTTTTTTTTGGTTCCTGGGTTTTTAGGTCAGGGTTTCGTCTTCATCCCTGTACTTGTTTGTTTATAAATTATTCTTCGAGGTTTCTCCATGAGCTGAAGGGAGGAGGAGCAAGGCAATGGGTTGAGGAGAGGAGGACGGAGGAGGAGGAGCGCGTTGAGGGTTGTGGGGAAACCGGGGGCTTTTCTGGGAGGGTGAAGAAGAGGCTATTTATCATTTGTGTGCTGGTTCATGTCGTGTCCTCCTCTTCTTTTCAGTGTTTCATTTCCATTCGGACTCTCTCTGGAGTATATGCTTGGGTGCTTTCTGGAACTGTTTACTAAATTGAATTGTTCGCAAGGGACCAAAACCATAGTGAAGTATATTCAGCAAGCAATATGGTTGTGTGGAGGTTTTCCCGTGCAATGGTTTGATCGATGCAGCAGCAGGTAAGGTCGGTAGGAGGTGTGCTCATTGGAAGGAAAGACTGGTCCTGACAATTGCGGAAAATCCACATAATTTTTTTTCAACCTTTTGGCAAACAACCAACTATGTGCCTGTTTCTTTCAGTCAGCCATGGCGGTGGGTGTGAGGGCGAGTTCATGAAATTCGAGGATTACATCTGCAGCTTGTCTGGAGGAGGAGTGAGAGCACGTTACTAAGTGAGCAACTCAGTCTTCACATCTGTAAAAACATAACATCTGGGGTGTCAGGTGTGCAACTCAGGCTCGAAGTGAGTAGCTTTCTCTCCTCTGTGGACTTTGGATGCAGACCAAATTTTTCTTTCTTATAAACTGTATTTTCTGACTCGTTACTCTTAAATTTTTTGCTTGAATGTCCTGGGAGTTGTTACTTCTTTTTGAAATGTGAGTTCAATGAAATCTACGACAATGACATGGGAAGTGGACTTGATTAGTAAGCGTCTCTGGACTTGATACATAAATCTGTTGCCTTTGGATGCTTTTCACATCCGATTATCCCCACACAATTCCAGGCCAAAGAAATGTCTGATGTAGTGAGGCATTGGTGTGGCAGATTGAACGTGGAGTGGAGGAATGTGCTATCTGATGTAGTGAGGCATCAGTGTGGCATATTGAACCTGGAAAGGAGGGATGTTTCTTTGGGAAACTCTTTCACTTGAAAGGTTAACATAGTGACACTTTATTTGAAAATTTTGAAACCCATAAGTGAAGAAGACTGGCCTTATGTCAGTTTGACATTAAAGATGAGGGTCGTCAGTCAGACATCATCTTGTAGACACTTCTTGTGACAGGAGTATGCGAGTTTCCTGATGCCTAGTCAAAGTAGATCAGTTGCAATAGAAGAAGCAACCCTCAAGGCTCCCTTCAACAGGCCCTGTTGTATGAGCACCGAAGGTTGCTATTGCCATGTGGTTCTTGTACCCCATGAGGTCTTCGATATGGTTGGGTGATGTAGCTGCTGGTTACACAAGGAGGAGTGGAGGATGAAGGCATCTGGCTCCTGCCATCACATATGACTCATGTTATCAGATCCCCTGAGAACCAACAAGGAGAGTCGAGGGATGTGAACTGGTGAGGAGTCCTCATGCTTCTTTACAAACAAAGCCAGCAAGCAATGTTGTCTGCTTCATTTCTTGTGGCAAGAGTCTTTGGGATTTTTTCATCAACTTGTTGCCTTATGTCTATGGCATGCTTAATGTTATGGTTGCTGGTGGTGAAGTTTCGCATGATTGCTTTGATCTGGGATAGCTGTTGTAGCTTTTGCAAAGTTGAGTACTTATACATTGTGATTATGTATCATGGTGGTCATTCAGCCATGCACAACAATCCTGACCATTTTAGGGTGAATGCTTTTTTGTTTAGTGGTTATAGTTTGAGTTCTGAATGTGCCAGGCCAGCCTCAGCTTCAGGATTGTTCTCCAAGCCAGCTTTTAAAAGTTGGTTGATGTGTAGCAGGCATGGAGACGTCCAGAGACACACAGCACAAAATGGGCAATGAAAGAGAATCCCAGCTGACAAGTTCCCTGCCCTTGCGGGTGGTACCCCACAGGGACCAGTCACCAAGCCCTAGTGAGAGTTTAAGCAACATGAGTGATGATGAGGAAGATTTTGAGCAAAAGAATGAGCGATGCCATCAAGATTTAGACTATGAAGATGAAAGTGGGGTGGACTTGGATACTACAGACCTCAGACACAGTATACTGGATAGCTCGAGCCGGACAGCAGAAAGTAGCAGTGACAACAAGCTTTCTGATTATCAGCTGAGCAGGGATGCTGCCTATGATGGATCTTCATCACATGCCCAGTCATTTGATGATAGTGAAAGCATTAATGGAGAGTATGGTGAAGTTGAAGGGCCCTCAAAAGCACAAACACTGTCAGAGGAAGTTGAGCATGTGATAGCAGAGCACGTGTGGAATAATGCTGCAATCTGGATACCTCCTCCTCCAGAAACTGATGATGAGGAAGTTGAAACAAACCTTGTTGATGAGGATGAAGATGATGATGATGAGGCAGAATGGGGGTCACAATCCTCTTCTGGGAATATCAGCAACAATAGCAACAAAGCCCAGAGGAGAGCGTCCTTACGTACAGTTGTGAGTGGTCATTTTCGAGCACTAGTTGCTCAGCTGCTTCATGAACATGGCCTCCCACTGGGAGAAGAAGGTGATGACAATAGTTGGTTGGACATTGTGAGCACAAGAAGCTTGCAAGCTGCAAAGCTGGTCAAACCTAACACAAGTAAGGGAGGGAGCATGGATCCAGGGGGTTATGTGAAAGTCAAGTGCATTGCATCTGGGAGGATTGCAGACAGTGTAGTGGTGAAGGGTGTGGTCTGTCATAAAAATGTACAGAACAGGCGAATGACTTCTCGATTTAAGAATCCACGACTGTTACTATTGCGTGGAGCATTGGAGTACCAGCGTGTCTCCAATCAACTGTCCTCATTGGAGACTTTATTGCAGCAGGAAATAGACTATCTGAAAGAGACTGTAGCTCTCATTGAGGCTCACCACCCCAATGTCTTATTGGTGGAGAAAACAGTGGTTGGGCTGGCCCAGGATAAGCTTTTGGCCAAAGAGGTGTCAGTGGTGCTGAATGTCAAGCGGCCACTGTTGGATCGCATAGCACGCTGTACGGGGGCAGAAGTGGTGCCATCCTTAGATAATCTTAAAGGTGCAAAAGCTGGGCACTGTGAAACTTTTCGTATTGAGAAGTTTGATGAGGAGCACAATTTGGTGAGTCAAGCAGGCAAGAAAACCTCAAAGTATCTCATGTTCTTTGAGGGTTGTCCACGACCCTTGGGATGCACCATTTTGCTGCGAGGGGCAAGCACTGCTGAGTTGAAAAAAGTGAAGAAGGTTGTCCAATATGCTGTGTTTGCTGCATACCACCTGGCACTGGAGACTTCCTTTCTGGCAGATGAGGGGGCCACTCTTCCCTACCTTCCTATACAAACTAAACGGTCCAACTCAGACAGTTCCATTCCTTTCTTGTCTGGTTCCACATTCTCAACAACACAGGTGTCCAATTATCACCTGAGGAAAACCAGTGCTCCTGACCTGGGTTTTCAACCAACGCAGCAAAGTAACTCACAAATAGAGAGGATGGAAGGTGTGACACCTCTGGAGGACAGCAGTGATTACTCAGAAGCTCAGCAGCCAGCAAAGGTTGAAGAATTTCCTCCATCGCTGCCAGATCAGTATATTCTGGTGTTAGTTTCAAGTCGCATCTTTCGTAAAGGAACACAATGCAAGCGTCCTGAACTCACACGGATTTACTATTATGGCAAAAATGATAAACCACTTGGGAGGTTTCTGAAGGAATTTCTTAGCCAGACAAGTGGCAAGTGTGTGTCATGTGACGAGCCACTGGAGATGCATGAACATAGGTACACACATCCCCAAGGCAGCCTCACCATCTCTTCAAAGCTCCTGAAAGATTCTGTTCTACCAGGTGAGAAGGAGGGGAAGATATGGATGTGGCATCGCTGTCTTCAGTGTGCACGTGTGAATGGGGACTATCCTGCTACACAAAGGATTCTGATTTCAGATTCAGCCCTGGACCTTTCATTTGGGAAGTTTCTGGAGCTCAGTTTCTCTAATCATGCAGCTGCTAGTCGGAGTGCTGCCTGTGGCCACTCGGTGCACCGGAATTGTCTCAGGTTTTTTGGATTGGGAAGTGCAGTGGCATGCTTCCACTACACCCCAATCAAAATGCACTCTGTCTATGTTCCTCCCCCACAATTGGAGTTCAATCATCCTGATGAGCAAGAGTGGCTTCGGAATGAGGCCAGTGAAGTTGCAGAGCTTGGAAGTTTGCTATTTGTGGAAGTAGCAGAAACATTGCGAGAACTTGGAGAAAAGTCTGCAAGCTTAGGACCCTACCAGAGCATGAAAAGTCACAAAGTTGCAGAGCTAATGGGCGTGCTAGAGAAGGAGAAAGGTGAGTTTGAGGCGGAACTGCAAAGTGCAGCGCCAGGCAAGTGCCAGCCTTTTCAGCCAGTGGCTGATATTCTGGCTCTCAACAAGCTTCGACAGACCATTGCAGATCTTTCAGGTGACTGGGACATGCGTATCAGCAAGCTTACAGAGGCATATGGTGCAGCTGGTTCAAATTTGGATGCTGCAATGAAGAAATTGAATGTACTGGAAGCCCGAGCAGTTGGTGAAGACCTTGGTGTTGCAAACAGCAGGTTGGAGCAGCTACCTGCAGGAGAGGATGTAGGGGACATGAATCCTTCTGTTGCCTCTGGAGAATCAACAACAGGTACAAGAGGTGTTACTGAGGAGGATACTGTCTCTGATTCCGAACAAAAATCAGAGTCTGAGGCTTTGGGACAGGCAGTGGCACCAGAGAAAGTCATTGAAGCTAATCCTGGGGATGTTGAGGAAGGCAGTGAAGCTTCTGGACAACTGTTAGTGAATGCGATTGCCTTGAACAGGCAAGCATCAAGCCCTCTCCCTTCAATAAGCAATAGTACGGATCAAACTAATACTGCTCTTGGGGAACCCTCTAGAGATAGTGAACACATGCTAAACAGGGGTGCTGCAAGCTCACTGTCCCCTGCAGCTGGAGAACTGGGTGAGCGGAGAACTTTATCAGAGGGACAGTTTCCAAGTTTGGTTGATCTCCCAGATATGGTGGGGGCAACCAGGGGAGGTGCTTTTGGGTCTGATAATGTTTCCTCCATGCATGTGACACAGCAAGAGGATACTGAGGGCAGTAGGGACACAGAATCTGTACCTGGAGGGGAAGCTGATCTCAGTGATCTGGCACCCATGCCAGTGTCAACAAGTGGGAGTGAGCCAGTCCAAGGTGATGAAGTTGCTGGAGATGCCATTTCACAGGTGAGTGTACCAACTTCACCAGTGAAAGGAAGTGACGAGTCTGGAGCACCTGCAGGAGTTCCTTCCATGAGCCTGGATAAAGGGTACAGTCGATCCAGCTCACTTTGGGGTGGTAGTATGGATAGTTCCCAGAATAGATGGAGTATCTCACCCACTAGATCACTTGTGCAGCTGGTGGCACATGGGACTGCACGAGTCCGTCTGCCTCCGGGTGTCAATGGCACAGTTGTTGCAGTGTATGATGATGAACCCACAAGCATTATTGCCTATGCTCTTACATCTTATGAGTACCAGAACAGGCTTCAAAATGTGGAGATGGAAAAGCCTAGGTTGAAAGATGAAGACAGAGGGGAGATTGCAACTGCAGTTGAGGGATTACCTGTTGCAGACCAGGGTGATGAGAAAAAAAGAAGCACTACTCCACCTCCAGAACAATTAGCAGCTTCTAAGTCAAGAAGGGAGACCTCTGTGACTGATTCCTTGAAGTCCCCAACTCCTACCACTGTGAAGGTGCACTTTGCAGAAACTGGTCAGCAAGGGAAGACAGAGTTTCGTGTAACGTGCCATTATGCCAAGCAGTTCCAGGCTCTCCGGGTCAAGTGTTGTGGAGGGGAGTTGGAGTACATTCGATCAATGAGTAGGTGCAAGAAATGGGGTGCTCAAGGGGGCAAGAGCAATGTGTACTTTGCAAAGACTATGGATGACCGATTTATTGTGAAACAAGTGACTAGCACGGAGAAACATTCCTTCTTGGAATTTGCACCTCAGTATTTTACTCATCTCTGTGACTTACTGAATTCTGCTAGTCCCACATGTCTAGCCAAGATTCTGGGTATTTATACAGTGCAGTTGAAGCAGGGTGGTAAAGCGGTGAAGGAATTGGACCTGCTGGTGATGGAGAATCTGTTCTATGGTCGTCATACTACCCGCCTGTATGACTTGAAGGGTTCCAAGCGGTCACGCTACAATGCTGATGCATCAGGGATGAATAAGGTGTTGCTGGACCAGAATTTGATTGAGACCATGCCCACTGCCCCAATTTTTGTGAACAACAAGGCCAAACTTGTGCTTGACCGTGCTGTGTATAATGACACAAGTTTCCTTGCAAAGGTGAATGTAATGGATTATTCTCTATTGGTTGGAGTTGATGAAATGCACCAGGAGCTAGTGGTAGGAATTATTGATTTCATCCGACAGTATACGTGGGATAAACATCTTGAGACATGGGTGAAAGCATCTGGGATCCTGGGGGGACCCAAAAACGCTCCACCAACTGTGATCTCTCCAAAGGAATACAAGAAGAGATTTCGTAAAGCCATGTCCGACTATTTTGTTGTGGTTCCCGATCCACTAGTTAGTACAGGGAACCCGTCTAGTAGTGAGCTTGTCGCATCTTCTGAGATTCTTCAACAGTCTGCAGTTGCTCCAAGGGAGATGCAAAGTAGCATGTAGTGCAGAAGGGCCATATTGCAACAATATACCAGGCATTGTCTCTCCCATTGCTGATATGGGTAATTGTACATTTCCAAGCAAAAGTCCAGTTAGAATGGTGACTATGATTATTAGGCAGTCATTGGCTCTCGTCTCCCTTGCCTGCCCACCTCCCCAGCGACAGGTTTTGCCCTCCCTCACAGATGTGTGTTTTCTGTGATGTTCAAAAACCACTGTGATCTGTTTCTTGGGGCTGTTCAGAGTTCTCTGGTCTAATGGATTAGGCAGGTTAGTCCCTTATTGCCGTTTAAGGATTCTTCAATCTGCAAGTCATGGTTAACACCATGTGACCTGTAAGATGTTACATTCTGCAGTCTCAAGTATCTCTCGCCATGTAATGATCTTTCATGTTTTTCACATCAGAATCTAGTATTGTATTGCCAGAAAGCAAGCTGGTAATCTTACATATTATGAAAGTCAATCATCTTACAGTATGACATGTCACTGAACGAAGTGAAGACTACTAATTTGCAGTTTGCAGACTAAAATGACTTCATCAAGGGGGATGATTTGTTGGGTGCATCATCAGGCGCATCTGGTTAGGTTTCCTGAGGACTTATACTTCCAGTGATTTCAAAATCTGGTAGCTGCAGAATTTCACATGTGGAATGGACATGCGAATCGCAAAATTGGGTAGATTTTAATAGATGGACTAATGGGAGCTGATGAAGTCAGTGGGGGAGTCCTGGCAGCTAGTCAAATGCTATTTCACAGTGAAGTTGATAGTCTTTGTCATAGGCTATAACTGCACTCACTCTTGTTGGTGTTAGTTTTTGGTTTTTCCGAAACTGACACAATGGTGATTGTGGAGTTTGTTTCTGCTGCAGTCTCAAGAGATATGCAAAATGGTTATTGTGGAGTTTTTGGTGCAGTTTTTACAGGGTCAGTATGGAACTGTCTGCCATCAAGAATGTGTGGATCGAATGTGTGTAAAGAAGTTATATATTTTTGTTCTACAACTATTGAGGGCAATAATTGTTGTGTCTAGAGATGAGGGCAACAATTGTTGTGTCTACCAGGGTCTCTAGCAAGGACCATCATTGTACTCGTCTCTAGTATCTCTTCCATTTCCTTTGTTGACTTCATCAACACACTGCATCAAGGCAGCTGAGAGGTCTCACATCAATAGTGTTGAAATACAATCAATTTCTGAGTCTTTTGGTTGTCTTTGATGCGCCACTGTATGCTGCACATGTGGCATGCAATGGGTGAATGCTTGCCACAGATCTGCCAAATAGTCTGTAAGATGACAGGTTCAGTAGTTTTGCTTCTGACTCTTGAGTGCGGTAAGTGATCTACAGTTTCTTGAACTTTTGTTAGGTTCACTTTCGATGAGTGTTCTTAGTTTGGAAGTGCTGGATGTTGGATGTGATTGTTGATAGAACACACAAAGTGGTAGTGAAATTGATGGCCCTGTGGATAATACCTTCAATGATGTGTGCTGAATGTAGGAGCATAGAAGATGTCATAGAAATATGTGCACATTGTTAGAACATCCACCCCTTGGATTGAACCTTCTGCATTTTAACTTGTCAATGGATTAGTAGTTAATTACTCAAAGTTTTCTTTACTTGTAAATCTAAATTCCTTTGGTTTTTCCTTTCATTGAAAAATGACCTATAACATGTTAAGTTTCAACCACTCATCCTTGTTTTTGTCGAGCTTGACCAAAAGTTTACTCTTCAAATTTGTTACATCTCAAGTGAGGATATGCAATTCAAAGATTTGAGGGGACATAAATTTGGCATGTTAGGAAAGCTAAGAGAGAAACAATGTTAGGTTCCCTGCAACATTCAAGTTAAGTTGGACAAGAATTGGTAGAATTGTAAGAATAAAAAAAAAAATGTTGCCTCGGCTAAACTCAGAGAGTCATTAGGTCTGTTGAAATTGAATAAAGCTTTTTAGGCAACTTCATTGTTTTAGTGCTAGAATCAAACCATGGGTAGTCTAAACCACAGAGTATTTACATAGCCCTTTTAGAATGGTGAAGCTTTCTATCTCAACTTTTGTAAATAACACATAGCTCTTCTTTGAGCGAGCAATGTTGCTCTAGAAAAGAACACAGCGCTGTTTGATGAGCGCTTTGGTTTAAGGAAACAAGATGACACTGGTTACCAGAAATAACTTGGGCACTCCTAGTCCATAATGGACAGGGGCTTGACGGACTCGACCATTACGTAGTACATAATGGGCAGAAGCTTGAGGGGCTCGGACCATTACATAGTACATTGCTGCGACGCCGTCAGCGGCACACCTCCCGACTCCCGAGGTAGGACGGAAGGAGAGAGGATCACAACATGCATGCAATTCCGACAATGCTTCACTGCTTGTTTCCGCGGATCCTGCCTACTATTGCGTGGCCAAACCCCCCCGTAACTCTGCTTGCACTTCTCATCTTGCATGTGTTCTCTGTGCTGCTGCGTGATCTGCTGCTGTTGTTTCTCCTCTCGCTAGCTAGCTAGTACACTGTTGGAAGTTATATGTAATTCCTGTCTTCTTGTCTTTGCATCTGCATCAGACTTGTGTACTGTTGTTGTTTTCCTGATAATCTCTTCCTTCACGCCTAATTTATCTTTGCTTTAATAATATTCTTAAAGCGCTGCTAGCTGCAATCGTTCTCGATCCGATCGAGTCCGATCGATCTCGACTTTTGGTATTTATTTATTCTGATACACGTGCAGCTGGTGTTCTATTTACAATTTTTTTCTAACTTGGGTTATAATTATAAGCTGCTTGTGGTTGATTTGGGAACCTGTTGTCTCGAGATCTCGATCAAGCTTATTTTTTGTTCCGGTTTTTCTTTTTTTCTGTACATCGCCAGCTTTGTCCAGAGAAGTATTATCCTATTATATCGGGTTGCGAGTGATCGTGCGGGAAGAATTTCCTAAGGAATTCGTTTCCGAATTGCAAGAAATATATTGCAGAATCCAGACCGGGGAATTTCGATGGCGCGTTTATTATTTGGCTCAGCTAATTCGTCAATGCGGCACTCGGTTGGGGACGTCGTGGTCGCATTGTTCGTGTTTGCTACTATTATGTGTGGGAGTGTTTCTGTGTGGGGAGCTGCCAGACAGGTTCCAGCTTTAGATTTGGCTTCGCGGCTAGCTGGTGGTGGAGGAAGAGTTGTGACTTCCAGGGTCGATGAGGCGGACGGGTGGGCGGCATTCAACGTGGGGTCCAGGTAAGTTTTGCAACTCGTCATTGTTTGTAGATTGCGCTCGGATTCGTAGTCAAGACATAAATTGTTTCTCGTAATTCTTTCATCTTGCAACGCGGTGAAGTCGTTTCCTATACATACGAAGTCGTCTTTTCTGCAAAGAGAACAGGTTGTCGCTATCGGTTGTAGTATAGATCAATACAGAACCGAAAAGTATGTACCTGCGCCGCTGCAGTAGCGATCAATTGCGATAACAGTGAGAATTACAACCATTATGATCCGTATAAGCTTCGATTCAACACGAGAAAACTGCACAAGATGCGATATCATTCAAGAATTACAGACAGTTGCAACCTCTTCATTGCGCGTGCTTTCGGTGGTTCCTTACAAAGTGATATTTGTTCTAGTGCTGCATATATTAGATTACAAGCAATTCTTGCATTGAACTTGCCATTCTAGGCCTTGTATGCGACCGCTCATCGATTCTCGTACTTCATCAGGGATTTCGATGTCCAGAGCACCAAGTAGGTAGTTTACCTGCAATCAAGGATAACATTCGAGTTTATGTGCAGCAATGAGCAGACAGAGGGAACGATTCGCGACTACACGGGAAGATCAGTTCTCCAAAGCGGCTGTGGATCTGGAAATCCGATCGATGATTGCTGGAGATGTGATCCGAACTGGGGAAATAACCGGCAAAACCTCGCGGACTGTGCTCTCGGGTTCGGCAGTAAGGCCGTCGGTGGACAAGGAGGGCAGATCTATATTGTTACCGATAACAGTGACAATGATACTGTGAACCCCGCACCAGGCACGTTGCGCTACGGTGTTACTCAGGCAGAGCCTCTGTGGATCATCTTCGCCAGGGATATGAACCTGACTCTCAAAGAAGAGCTCATCATGTCCAGTTTCAAGACCATCGACGGCAGAGGCTTCGATATCCATATCGCTGGTGGCGCTTGTCTAACGCTGGAGTACGTGACTCACGTCATCGTTCACGGAGTTCACATCCACGACTGCATCCCTACCGGACCTGCGGTGGTTCGAAGCAATAGCACACATTTCGGGCAAAGAGGAACAACCGACGGCGATGCTGTTAACATCTTCGGGTCTCAGGACATCTGGGTTGATCACTGCTACTTCGCCAATTGCGCAGATGGACTAGTTGATGTCATTATGGGATCAACTGATATCACCGTTTCCAACAACTATTTCACCGACCATGATAAGGTGTGCAAGTCCAGTGCGCAAAACCTTGTCCTCTTGTTCTTCTTGGTCGTCTTAACTAAGTGAACGATTGCTTGAAAGCGTGATCCGGTTTTCTTTCTCGCTGAGGACGTTGCTCTCAAGTTGCCAGTCAGAAGGAAATCGTTTATTCTAATCACGGTGTTGTTCGCAACCACGCGTGCAGGTGATGCTTCTTGGTGCACATCCAAATGACACTATGGACGGCAACTTGCGGGTCACAGTTGCGTTCAACCATTTTGGAGCCAATCTCACGCAGCGCCTGCCAAGGTCAGTCAGTCAGCAATTTGTCATGCTCTTTTGCTCACTTCTTAGATCATGGTACATACTAATCAATCTCAAGATCTGGCTTGTACAAGGCGCATGCCATTGGGATGCCATAAAACAGCAACAAATCACATGATTCAAGAATGTTGTGAAAACCAGCTCGATGAGCTTGATAAACCCTAAACCCTTGATGAGCTTTCAAATTAGTAGACTTTCCTCCCCCTTTCTTTCCGACATTGCAGATGCCGACATGGGTTCTTTCATGTGGTGAACAACGACTACACATCATGGGGGATATATGCAGTAGGAGGCAGTGAGGCTCCCACCATCAACAGCGAGGGAAATCGTTACTCTGCTCCCAATGTCAGCACGTCGAAGGAGGTAAGAATTCTTCTTCGTGATCAAATCAAGCTGGTTATGATCTTTAGCTACCTAGCGCTCTAGCCTTGAAATGACATCCATAAAGTATAGATATTCCACATACTAATTTGGATTTAACACATGGTGATTAGCATGGTGAAGCCTAAGTGGATCCTTCAGTTATGTTGGAAATGTTTTTTAATAGTGCACTTCCACATGACACTAGAATATAGCGATACCAAACTTTGGCCCGTTCCTCTGGGTGCTTCACAATGTCTCTACCCTTAAGGGCAGAGTCAACTAACTACTATAATCTATAGCGTCAATCAAGTTGATTCCACAACATAATATTATATTCTCTTCCAGCTCAGGGCTCTATTTTTCCTCTGCTGCAATGATCTGATGATGACAACTAACTTAGGGTCCATCGCTGATGAATCCATAAAACACACTTTGCAGGTGACTATGCGCATCGATGATGGAGGCAGTGATTTTGGATCCGCAAACACTTGGAATTGGACATCATCCGGTGACCTATTCTTGAATGGCGCTTTCTTCACACCCTCGGGTGCAACAAATTCCTCCTTTTGGAACAGTACGATCTACGACACCCAAGCCACTAGTTTCGTTGCACTGCCTGCTACCATGGTGGGAAACATGACAGCAGATGCAGGTCCCATAAGTTACTGTCAAGTGGGTGGAGTTTGCTGAATTTCATTGATTGCTCATTGATTGATTTATTCTCTCATCTCATGAGTGTGCTACCTTTCAATCCGGAGTCAGGACCTCCTGCAATGTTTCTCAGATCTCTCCAGGAGATTGAGTTCCTGGAATTGCAGTTGAAGAAAGTTTGTGAAGCCTGGTACTGTGTTCAGAGGTCTGGTCAATTGTGCATTGGTCGGCCTGGCATCACACTTACTAAGAGCTTGGTGAACAAATTTGCATGCTAAACTATTGTTTGCGTTTCGTGTAGACTCTTTGTTGTTATTTCAATTCTGAGTACTCTGCCAGGGACTCAAGATTGTGAAACTGTAGCTCGAATGCCATGCTGGAGTGCAGGAGTTTGCCTTTGATTTTGTTCAAAAGACTTGCATATATTGGTGCATTGATACAATGTTATTGCATTTGTTGGAATTCATTCATAGAGTTTGCCTTTAATTTGTTTAAGACTGGCTTACTTCCACACTTTGATTTCAGATTTTTTATTACTTATTGATGTTTGATTCATATTATTAATCACCACATTTTGCGTCTTTAGAACTTTCTTTAGGCAACTTTTACTCTACCATTAGTTTTCAAATCTGTGTGCAAAAAATGATATTTGATATTCAATTTCAATATTTTGTTTAAACTTTCACTAAATGTTTTCTTCAATTTAAAAATACCTAACAATTGAAGATGAAACCATGGATTGAACTTAGTGAAATTATTGTTTAAACTTATGATCACTTTAATAATAACTTTATCAATCCATGATTTAAAAAAATGGCTGATCTTATGATAAATGTTAAAAATCAATTGGCAATTCTATGAAGCAAATATTTTTTCATGACAATTCATAGACATAAAAGTGTGTGAATTGTTTCATAGTGTATTGAAAAAATCATTTCATGTTTGCTTACTATTTAGTTTCAATTATAAGTGAATGAAAGATGAAATAAAATTGTTTAATTATGTGTCCTTTATGTGTTATGCTCTTTGAACAAACCTATTGAATATAAAAAATGGATGATTGATATGTTTTACACTAATGGTGGACATTTGTTTGTATCAAACAAAAATTTAGGCCACAATTGAATGGTCGAAAATGGTCAAATCTTTAGTGTTATTCAAAGATCCACTATTGGATCAATCTTTTAACCCTTAAAAAATCTATAATTAAATGGTGTAATGTCAAAATTTCAAAATTCATCATTGGATTTTGAGTTTGGTTCCTATTTGAGATTCACGATTAAATAGATTGGATCAATGACAAATCCAATGAGATTGGATGGTGAATTTTATCTAATTGTTTGGCGAAAATGGTTAGATGTGCATTGTTTAATAGTGACACAGTGATGAAGTTTTGATGATGTAAATTGCTTTGATTGAACATGGTGAAAATCTTTCATGGATGTTACACATATGTTCATTGCATATTTCACCTTCCCCTTTGCTACAATAGTGAAGTTCTACATAGCTACAACAACAAAACTTTTGTTTTGTTGTGTTTTTGTCTTAACTTTTGTTTTCTTGATGTGTTTTAAATTGCTTCCCATTTGTAACTTCTCCATTCCATATTTTTTCACATGACATTCTTGGTGAATCAATGTTTTGAAAAACATTGTGTCTCTATTGCTAGTTGCAAGAATTCTTTGGTTTTTATTGTAGCAAAAGTCAACATGCCTACACCACCAAGGCTCATTGTCATTTTATCCTCCTCAACATTCTTTTCTACTTTCATGCCATTTCCTACACGTTAATTTCATTTGTTCTTGTGTTTATATTTATTCTTGCTTGGTTTTTTTTTTGTTGCCATTCCTTTGTAATTGCTTCAATGGAAGCAACCTTTTTGTTGAGACCAAATATAACCTTTCTAAATAGTTTATGTCTGTTTGTGATTATGTTTTTGAATTAACACCTTTGTCTTTTCTTTCTTTTTTATGTGTTTATTTATGTTTATGTTTGGTTACACTTAATTAGTGTACAATGTTGTGATGTAGTATTGCAAGTCTATTTAAAGTTATAGGGTGAGTTATTAGGTCTTGGGAAAAATCTAATGTTGTTGCTTTCGAAAAGTCTATGGTAGGGTTCAATATTCACATAAATATTGCATATTGACCAGTGCATGAAATTTGCTATTGATGAAGTCATAAGGATGCCATATATCACTAGTCTTGGCTGAAACATTAAGAAGTCAGATGCCTTAACCATGTTTGAAGAGTAGATGATTTTAGATAAAAAATAATGTCAAATTAATACACTTGCGATATTATTATAAGATTTGAATATTTTTGTAGGTATAATGTTTTTACTGTAGGTGTTAATGAGTTCAAAAAGGTGGATGACATAGATTTTTCATTACATTCAAATGAATTACATGTGTTTTTAATTTTTTTAAAAAAATTAAAAACTTTTTTATGATTCAATTTGTTTTACAATTGTTTTAATTTGTTGTTGTTCATGGAACTCATGATGAGTATGTGCATATTTATATATGTTTTCTCCTCTATTTCTAATTTTTACATTATCCTTTTTTATACCCTTTTTGTATGTATCAACTTGGGGGTTGAATAAAAATTAGAAGTTTGAAGTTAGCCACTACAAAGTGAATGACCATTGACCACCAATTAGCTATTATGTTCATGATGTGATTAACACTTT
>Ga0116228_10001767_pt1 | contig 18135 bp, 12 predicted proteins | sample S1TSphfallax_2_FD_89694 | JGI IMG/M metagenome (GOLD analysis project Ga0116228, IMG submission 89694) | Host-associated microbial communities from peat moss isolated from Minnesota, USA - S1T2_Fc - Sphagnum fallax MG | ecosystem: Host-associated > Plants > Peat moss > Unclassified | place... | reverse complement strand
TAGGATGTATCTAGGGTTATATAGTCTCACCTTCATTTACCTGGGCCTATCTAAAGGCTACTTAGGAAGAATTTAGATCCACCTAAGCCTATATTTAAAGGTTAGTTGGGACTTACATATAATGTCTATTTAGGCCTACTTAAGGTTTACCTAGATTTTTTATCCTTTTTATTTAGCCTATTTACTTAACCTAGCTTGTTTATTAATAGCCACGAATAGCCATTAATAAAATAACCATCAATAGCCACCAATAGAATTGATTTCCATACTAGTTAGTTAATTAATTAGTAAGTGAATGGTTTAGTAAATTAATGAAACAACTACAACAACTAATCCTTGTTCAATAGGGGGTTAAACAATTTCACCAAGTAAAAATGTCTAAATTCATTCAAAATCTGATGAAACCCATAGTGAATTAGGACACATTTCCTAATAGTGTTATTATGCATTTATTGCTCAAAAAGTGCCAAAAAAAATTGAATGGATTTTCAACCAAAAATTTTAAACTTTTACATGGTCTTAAATTAGTTGATGTGTATCAATATCATTCACCACAAAAAAAATTCACTACAAAATTCCACTCGTAACTTTAATTTTCAAGTATATATTTTTAAAAATTCATACTTTGTGACATATTTATTTTGACACAATATAATTCATATATTCAAGTTCATAAATGTTTATTGAAGTTTCATTTTTTTTAAAACTGGTTTAAATCTACAATTAATGAAAAATATACTTGAAATTAACAAAAATAATCCAAGGTGTGATGTACACATCTACCAAAAAAAACCAAATGTATAATTTTTATGTTTGTGACTAAAATTTTTGGGGGGCATAGTGTGTTTTCACCCCTTTATACAACAACATCACACATAAACATTAAAGAAGGGGAGGGTGAACATGATTATAATTCATATGAACATGCTAGTGACAACCAATAGTGGGGGGGAAACCTATAGCCATAGAGCTTTTAAAATATGATTAATTCATGGTTTAGATGTCAGTTGCAATCCTATAATTGAACTAAATTTATAACAATGTATTACTATGTGGATATATATGCATAGTAGCCCTATTATTATGGTAGTTGAAGAAGGAAAGATGTCATCAACCTATATGATTTAATGTTAATTTAAAATAAGAAATCAACACTTGAAAGGATTTAGCTTAAGAGGTGATGAGTTGCCACAATTTGTTGTCACAACCCCATTTACTTGCAAGATAGATACGAGTAAAAGAAAAATTAGTAGATTATTCACAATCACATGTTGTAACTTTTGCAAATATTTGAAAATTCTTTTAAAAACAATGCATAAAGAAAAAACAAACAAAACTAGAAAAATTGAACAAAAGGAGAGTTAAAAAAAGGATAAAAAATAACAAAAATATTATCTATGGTAGAATGCACAATTCGAAGAAAAGTTGAAAGACATCACATGCCATAGATTTTGTCAAATTGGTTTACAACAAATGTAAAAGAAGTAAGTGTTTTTTTTCACAATAATTTTCAAGTTGGCTTCCAAGCAAATCCATTCAAATATATGGGTTGAAATTTGGGAAACACAATAGCAACGCAATGGGAGGCAACGCAATGGGAAGCGAGACAACATGCAAAAGAAAAATGCAAAAGCAAGGGCATGTTGCAAATAGGTTACACCTTTTTGACCTATAACAAACAAAATAAGAGTTTGGGGGTGAGTTTGGAGCAAGGATTGAACCAAGAAGAAAAACATCATGAGCAAGAGCACCAACATTAAGAAGAGGAAGATGATTAGATCAGTAATAATGATCAAACCAGGAAAAAAAAATTCATGAAGAGGAGCACCAACACTAGGAGAGGAAGATAAAGCTTGCATTTCCACCAATGTCAAGTTGCTTCACAATTACTTTGGTGAGAGAAGGAAACTTTGACAAAACTTTGATATAATAAGAAGATCCAGAGACCAAGGAGGTTCTAGCAGATAAATGTACAAAGCAGGGGTTTTGAAAAAACACAACTACCATGCCCACAATTTTTTACATCGCATATGTATGTTAGGAATTTTAGGGTTTAGCAAATGGTTACCCCCATGTCCATTGATTTTGTACTTGATTTTAGTTTAAATCATAACCACACACAAAATTGTGAATGTTTATTTAATAAAAATTGTTCACTTTGCATGCTCACGGTGTTTGACGATGGGATAGGTGTCGGATAGTTGTCAACTATTGGCTCTTTGGTTATAAGAGACCCATTCACATAGTTTCATGTGTTTTGAGACTTTCCATTTTCAACCAAGAACTCCCAGACTTTGCACGCCCATATCTTGCTCATTTCTTCATGGATTTTGAATGATTCAACTTGGGTTGGATGCACCAAGAGATAAGCTACATGTTCTCTTTGGTGGACACCATTGTGATTCCTTCACTCCCCTAAAAATTCAGAGAACACCGAGCTGCTATTCATTCCGACACTAGCCAGCTTACCCTCGCGATAGCTGTGCATGATTCCAAGCAAAATGGAATCTAATGAGGCTAGTTCTCTAAGAAAGGTGTTGCAGTCTACACTAATGAAGAAGGGGAGACTCTCACACTGAAAGCAGGGATCGTTGCAAAGGCGAATTCCAACAGAAATTCGTCTCCTCCCTCAACAACATTATGTTCATCCATCCAGCTTATCAATCCCACAACTACTCGAAAGAATCTCGAGCTGGTCTTTCCACAACGGAAAATGATATTCATCCAGCTTTCGTTGCCAGGGAATGTCCTTTTACATCCCCACTCTCATGGCTCGTTCTCCTGACGCTCCCAAATGAAACGGGGGGACGGGGTGGGATTCACGCACACTGCACCTTCGTCGTCGTCGTCGTCGTCGTCGTCTTGCAATTACGATGTCAGCGGCGTGCGAAGACATTGCTCATCAGCTTCGCGAGCAACTGAAAAACGCTAAGCGAGGAGCTCCGTAAACAGCAAGACCTCAACAGAAAAAAGCAGCTTCAGAAATGTGCAGCGATAGAATATTGTTCAACAGCGTGGATTCGATACTTACTACCTGCGGAGCTTTACAGAAGTATCTGAATGAACAACAGAGAGGGGGGTGGGGCGTCACGGTTTCCTATTCCTTGGATCCTCGTAATTTGAAGGTGTTTCGAACTTCTCACGTGGATTTTCTGCACCCTCTTCCATCTGCATCCTGCATTCCTATAAAGGTTTAGGGTATGGTGCATTCCTTGAAGGGTTTAGGGTTTTTATTCAACATCGCCAGCAACCAATAATCTTCGCTTTGATCCAACAAGCCAAGCTTTCCTCAGTGTGGGTGGGTGCGTGGGTATGAGAGATGGCGGCGGGGCGGCAGGCCATCATGCTGGATCCCTTGCCCATGAAACGTTTACTGGCTCTTGAAGAATCCGGCACTGAGCATCTCCCGCCGTAAGCTTCTTTCTCTGGAACCCACGATACGTGTTCCTTATTTTGTTTTTCGACGTAGATTTGTAGGGTTGCTGGTCTAGTGCTGTAAGTGTCATCGTCCAAATTAGGGGGTGGGTGATTGATGGCAAAATCTATGGGTGGGTCAGAGAACTCAGCCAGGAAGAGAAGCCTCTGGCATTGCTTGGGCGAATTGATTTTGGGCAGGAGGCGAAGAAAGTGAAGAGTGAGAGCAACGGTAGCAGCAAGGAAGAAGAAGAGGTAGTTCCCCCCACGTGGCCATGGCAGGGACTGGTTGAGCATTTGCAGCAGGCGGACCAGGAGCTAGTCGTTATCCTTGACTTAATCAGCCAGGTTTGCTTCAGAAAACTATGTGTTCGTCTCTGGTCTCTTCCCCTTCACCCTCACAAGGTGGCCGTTGTTTGGAAAGAATGGAACTTTCTCCTCTTCTGCACTGCTATGTGAGTTTCTTGTTCTTGTCTTGGAATGACACTGATTTCAGAAGCCGAACATGAGCAGGTGGAAGCAAATGAGGCAGTGACTGTAGCAAATGTGGTGCGGCCAAAGCTGCTTCCACAGGAGACTTGCTCAGATCTAGCACTACGAGCCTCTTCCAAGCTCCAACACTTCCGGGTGCGTTTGCTGCCCTGCATGTTCTGTGATCAATACTCATTACCCTACCAAAGCTCAGCAAATTTTTTAAAACCTTGATGTCCAGGAGGAATGCTGTTTGCCCTAGCTTTTGTCTTTCAGGGTGTTGCATTGTCTTAGCTTTAATACGATAGTGTCATGGGTGTAGAGAATGACCATGCTTGAGGGGGTCTACTGCACTTTGTTGATGAGAGGCAATGGGCAACTTTGTTCTAGGATGTTGGAAAGTATTTGAAGCGATCTGCACAAGCATTGGAGCGCCAGGTTGAGAGGGAAGCAGTCTTTTATGGGGCACTGATGAGGTTAGGGGGCCCTAAGCCTTCAATTCCCACAGGCAATGTTAATGCTACATGCTAGCTCTTCAGATTGTAGGTGGTTGTGGTCATTTTAAGCAATTTCAACTGAATTCAACCTGTTCTTTTACCTTATTGATTTTATAGAACATGTTGCCCAACAGAACTCTAACTGATTTTGTCTGGGAGCCTGAGGGTTAAGCAAACTTCTGCTGCTTTTCTATTCTGAGTTTCAGTGATTGGACGGTGAGACATTAGCTTGCTTATACAGCAACAGGCTAAAATGAAATGAAGATAACCCTCACAAGCTTGTTGCAGTTTGAATGAGGATACTATTGAACTCTTTCTGGTTAGCTGTGACTCTTGAGTAGTAGCCAATGTCATGATTGAGTCTTTGCATTACTTCTGGAAGTTTGTATAATGGTTTGCCCAAAATTTTCGGCAGATTATTATACAGTTCCCTATACCCACAACTGGGAGCTGATGAAGTCAGTGGGAAGTCATGGCAGTTCATTGCTGCTATTCATGAAATTCCTGGAGGTGATTGTCTGATACTTTGTGAGTGACTCTCATAAGGCTATGATTGCGCTTATTGTCATTTTACCTTGAAAGTGGTGTATTTATAGTTTTCTCTGCAATCTCATAGGTATGATTGTTGATGGGGTGGTGCTGAAGGCTGCAGCGTAACTGGAAGGTGAAAAGGCAACGAGGGATTGCAGCAGGTCCAGGGGGAAGTGCAGGGTTCTCCATCGAGGTGGGAATCACTGAAGGTGCACCATGTGGTGTGATGGTAGACCAGGATCCAGCGGGCCTGCTTGTAGCCCGTCCTGCTACCTCACACCCTCTTGCAAGTCTACATGTTTCCCTCCATTCTGCTGCTCAGTCTTTTAAGCTGCGGAGAGAAGGGAACTTAGTGGGCAGGCCTGTAAGCACAGAAAATGAGGAGAAGCCAGAAGCAGCAGCTATGCAAGATGCACCTAAGGGAGTGGACAGGGGCATCGGAGAAGGGGTGGACAAAGGGGCAGTGAGTGCACAGGTTGTGCTCCGCCGAATTCAGGCATCCAACTTTGATGAGCAAGTATGTACTCTAACAACTAATCAAAATCTATGCAGATTAACTTAAATGTCTGGTGCCATGACTTGTGAGGGCTTGAGACAAATTGGAGAGGTGGTTTAGTGTGTTGTAGATTATGTTGAGACAGTCAGGCTTTATGCAGTCACTTGGTATTCCAGTGGGTACTACTTGTGTAGTGTTTTTAGCTACCTTCCTGTGCACATATGAGTTCAAATTTTTGGGTTGTGTCATCAAGTTTAAGTCTTGTCTGGTTTTTCTTTCTAAGTAATTATTAATACGCAGGTTTTGCACAATCTGTTACTGATATCTCTTATTTCTCCGACTTCATTATCTAGGCAAGGACTTTATTGGTGGTGGCAGAAAACCCTAATTCATTCTGTGGGCTTAATTTCCTTCTAATGGCTTCTCTTGCAATATCTTAAAATCCAAAAGGCTTAAACATTGACATTGCAAAAAAATTCAGCCAGAATATATGGGTATTGACATGATTTGTATGCCTCAGGATAACATTTTGGATTCTGCCAAATTTGGAGGAGTAGTTTCTTAAGTTTTTGTAGAACAAATGAGTTCTTTATAGCTCAAATTTTGAGCTTAAAGTGGTCTCTTAATCTACAGTGAGGAGATTTTCAAAACACACTTTGTCCTCAAAAGATCAAGCTTTTAATGTTCTTTGTGTTGTTTCTCTCTTTGCTTCTGCCTTCCTTGTTTGGTCTTTTCTTTTTCTTTCTCTTTTTGTGGTCCTCTTCCTTCTTAATTTCCTTGGTCATCTCCTCCTCTTTTGGGTTTGTTTAGATAACCAGCATCATGACTTTGTTTTCGCAATACTGCTGGTTTTGTGATGGAAACTCAATGCATTTGTATATGTATTACATGAACCTCTACCCACCATTGGAGTTGATGAAGGTGGTGGAGGATGTTATTGTAGCTGGTCACTGCCATACACAATGTTGAAAGGCTCTGAACATTTTCCGGTGATCAGAACCTCCTCAGGTTGTCTTTAGATTCTTTGGGGCTAAGTTTCCTGTTTGCTGATATGTTGCCAGATCTCAAATCTCTAGATTACCATGTCATCTCTCAATTCTTTTCAGGTTGACTAACTGTAAGTCTGAAGAAGCTCCAAGTATTATGAAGATATTCATGGTGAATAGGAAGCTCATAATTTAGTTAGTGGGCTAGTGACCTCCATCTGGATGACTGTTGCCTAGTAGAGTTTAGCCTGAAGGATAGATGTGATTGTGCATAACCGTACACAATTGGATGGTCATCATTATAGATGATCTGTAAAAGGGGAAGTTCCAATGTTTGATGGAAGGTTGCTATGTTCCTTTGGCTGCAGGTGTTTGAATGGGTTAGTCAGGAGGCTTTGCTTTTAACACCAAGCATCAATGTTACAGGCCTCAGTGACACGAGCCTGCAACTTAGTCTTGGTCATGCCACCACACTGAATCTTCACCTAGCTTCACAGTCTCCTGATGAGCTTCACACTCAGGTGGCTGATCCACAGAACTCAGGGCCCACTATAATGCCACAATTTGACCATTTTCAATCACCACAAACGGAGGCAAGTCTTGGCATCTGTTTACAGCAAGCCTTTCATCAATTCACATTTGGAAGATTTGATGGCGCATCTTCAAAGGCACCAGGAAATCCTAAGGAGGGACCTAGTGAAGCAGCAGGAATGTTGAAGCATTTGTCTGCTATGATGCGGCACAAGATGTCTTGTGCTAAGATTTTTGCTGAGCTTGAAAAGCAGGTCTGTAAAACATTAAATGTCAGCTCTTGCCTAGAAATTGGAGAAATCATGATGCAGTGGTTTGTGTAGTCTACTTAGAATGTCTAGTGGGAAGTATGGTAATAGATCATGTATGGCATAATGGTGTGAAGAAGAGGGCTCCATGAGCACAACTAGGTTCATTGTAGTCTATGCTCTTCAGTCTCTCCTGTCGGCTGTACTCTCCCAGTTGATTTGAAAACCCTACCAAGCATATTGATAGTTGTTTGCAGTTTGTGTAAGCATCACACTAGACAAACTCTGCTTGACTGTTGTACTCAGTTTTGGATTGTTTCCCTACTGGGGTGCAGGTTCATGGTATTCCCCTGTTACGGTTGTCAACTCACCCCACATGGCACTCTCGAGTGTCTGCCTGGGACCTTTGGCTGGATATTCCTGAGACTGCAACAGTTGGTAGGTGGCAGGCCCAAATTCTGCTGCAAGAGGATGCTCTCAGTGTAACAGTACTGCCAGCAGTGGATGGCCTTAAGCAGGCCTTCACTGCAAGTTGTACTATTTCTGAGCTCTCACCCTATCTGTTGTATCAGGTTTGTGAAACCAATACTTGGCTTCTCTGCAATGTAGATGTTGGCAGTTGACCATGCCATTTTATGATTCCATGAGGTGGGTTGAAAAATCAAGGTACATTTGGATACTATATCCAGTCACAGAAGGAAACTCCAGTTCTGCGTCTAGGATTTATCAATGCATCTTTCAGTCTGAATGGGGTTGACAAGTAGCGTATCCTTGACAGCACCCATGGTAAACTGATTATCCCGGAGTTGGGATTGCAGGTAGCAGGGCAGCTGGTGGCATGGCTGCATTCCAAGGCAATTGGCATGGGTGCAGCTGTTGAGCGTGATTTGCTTAGTATCACTTTTGAGTTAGAGGACTATGAAGATGTAGCCTTGGTAGCTTGTCCAGATTGGAAATCATGCACTGTGAATTGGTCATTGAGACTAGCAGGCAGTAGGATGGACGATTCTGAGGACTTGGAGCGATTTTTGGGACCACTTGCATTAGATGATTTACATGGCATCCTTGTTGACCTTGTGAATTGGAAGATAGATTCTAGAGCACAGGGGGACTCTTTCATACAAGGAGACACCCAGCTTGAACCTGACAGATTTCCTCGTCATGCAGGCCAATAACCGACATGGCCAGTGAAGGAGACAATGATTTGTTCAAACATAATTTTGGAGATGAAGTCACTATGCACCAGACAGGCCCCAACCATAGAGCCAATGAGTTAGCTAGTCTGACACTTTGTGAGCAACTCCCATAAAGTTGTGACCCCATTTGTTGTCATGTTGTTATCTTACAAGGTGTTTTGTGAAAGTGTTTTGTGGAAATTTCTCTGCAATCTCATAGCTATTGATGCTTGATTGCTGTGAACTCCAAACTGGACATTTACCACATTGACCCTCACACACCATGTTGGAGTTCCCGCTCACCTAATTGGAAGCAACAGGAGCAGGGGCGTCACACAGGTTTGGAAGGCAAGGCCACCATGCAAATACTGCACCCATTCAAATTCCAATTATTCTTTCAAGTTGAGGAATTATAACAAATTGCAGTTCAATGTATAGTAGTCAATATCAAGTCGATACATAGGTCGCCGATCAAGTGGGTTTTGAATAGTGAAAGGCCTTCCTTTTTTTCGTTATTCTTTCCTTATGATTTTGCCTGTAAAAGAAAGTAAAGTAAAGAGTAGGTAGCCATTGTGTAGTAGACTATGACAAGCTACATAGGTTGCCAATGGGATAGTGACCAAAGACCAAAGTTAGAATGTGTGAGGTTACTATGCTTTAGGATGTGGCTGTTATTATGGTACTAGTCTCAACCTATATATTCAAATATTATATGTACCAAGCATGTTGGGGTATCAAGGGTATCATTGGATCACAATATGGGAAAATAAGTTTATCATAAGAATATTACAACAAGGTTATATCAATTTGGTCAATTTTATAATATCAAGATGAGTATCAATCTTTACACTAAGGCCCCATTGATATAACCATTAGTATTGACACCCATGTTTTAAATTGGAATTGCCAAAAATGTTTAAAGATTAACCCCCCAAAAAAGGCTATTTGGTAACTCCATTTTGAATATCTAAAATTTCAATAGTTTCAAAGTAGTCCATGTCCTAAATAAAATAATGTACATTAAATGAACCCACTTCCTTTGGAGCCCATATAAGGCCTTGGTTTGGGCCTTGTTTAAAGACACTTTTTTTTCATAATGGTGCAACCACTTCATGAGGATTTTTCTTACATGTGCTTCTTCCTAAACACATGTTTTAAGTTGTAATACCTTTATTGCTTGCCAATGCATTTGCCATATCTCATCCAAAGCTTTCTCAATGGAGTAAGAGAGATGTGAGGCCAGTTCAATAATCAAATTATGCATTGTCATTATTAATGAATTTGTACATAAAGACATATTTGACATTTGATAATGGATTTTTTTGAACCAAGGATTGAGAAAAAAGTTAGTAGAAACTTGTGGTACATATCCCCATAAATGTTGCTAGGATTGCAACCCCATGTTGTGACAATCGGTACAAGATGGAAATTAAGTCTTTCCAAGAGAAGGCAACAAAATATATTATAACTGAAACTATTTCGTGGGTTTGGTTTGACATGATGAACCAAAATTTAAAAGGTATGACAAAGGTGGATGGCACATTTGGTGGTTTTGATAAGGACATCCTAACATTAGATTTTCTTCTCAAACATCAATTATTGAAGAAGACTTGCAAGATGTTTATGATGGTTTAACTCAAATTAGTAATGCACCTTCAGAATTTATTTTGTCCATAGTTCTTACATTTGGCATTTCCATCCACACATGCAACACTAACATTCAAGGTATCAATGCAAGTGAATATTTCCACACAAATGTAACAAATTTTCTATTTTTTTTTGGCAAAATGATGGCAAGGAAGAAATGCAAGTTGAATGATGACACAACAATTGATTTTAAGAAATTAGTTGATATTTTTGAAATTTTTGAGACTTTGAAGCTTGAGTTGTAGAAGGAGGCAATTGAAACTATGAAGTTGATTGCTCGATCTATGATTACAATGGAAAAAGGTCTACATAAGATAATAAAGAATAAACTTTGCAATTGGCACAAATTTTTGTTACAAAACTTAGAGCTAGACATCATCCTAATGCTAAAATAACATAAATATGTTTTGCATTTCTATTATGCATGAAATTAAAATTCACATAACATTCATAAAGATCAAGAATTTCAATGCAACAACATTATGTTTATTCATTGGCATGCTTTGTCAAGGTTCAATCCATATCACATCATTTTCCTAACTTTCTTTCTTTGCATAAGCAACAAAAAGTATGGCATGAAATATTGCAACACAAAAACATTTACATCCACCATTGTAATTAGCATGGGAAGGAATTTAACATTGGCCTTGGGGATGAATGTTAGCAAAAAACACTCAAAAAATAAATAAAATAATAACATTTAATCTTGAGCCATGATATGTTTTCAACAATTCTAAATGAGAAACATGAAATTCATTGGGATATGTGTGATGTTTATAAAAAAATTTGGCAAGCTAAATTTAGATTGACCATTATAATTATATTTGTAAAACTTTTGAGGTCAAGTGACCTCAAAAAACTTAAGACTAATTATCATATAAACTAAAGGGTCAAGGGGAACGGTGTGTCACCTTGCCATTTTTTTGTTTAAATGAACAATTTGTGAGAAGGTGGGAAGACCAAAAGGTAAAAAAATGAAAATGGTTGGGGTTGACCCCAAGTCAAAAAAAATGGGACAAAAGCTAGTTGACTGATGAAACATTAATGAATTTTAGCCAATATGTTCAACCCTAACATGAAATGGTGGCTTTGAGCTCAACAATTTAGTCAGGTTGAAAGGCATGTTGTAGCTTGAGAAGTATAGGTCAATGGTAGAAGAACATTGTGCAAATAAAGTTGTGTATTAAAAATAAACAACCATAGATCAAAAAGTAAGAATGCATGTGCATAGTGATGACCATGACATCTTGAACAATTGTAATATCCATTTAGGGATGTGACAAGAAATGGGACGTAATGCAACAATTGAGAAATCCATGGTACATTCTTACATGCTACTTTTCCTTCATAAAACTCCACAAATACCTACATGCAAACATGATCACTCGTTGTCAATGTACTGTTCAAAACCATGTAAACTTAATCACAAAAAACTAATGCACTAGTCACATTGAGTCATAAGATCACAATGACCCTAGTCCTATCAAAACCTCAAGAGGTCCGTGGGTTTTTCAAGATCAAACATAAGGAGGTCCATATTATTTTCCATTGGCAACTAAATTGATTCCATGGCTCTAGTCTTCATTGATAGCTCCACATTACCTTAAGGGTAACATGTTAGACCCCAAAATCAAGGCCATATATGAACACCTTTCATCTCTTTCCAACTCTACAATCCTCCCTTGGCCAAATAGAAAGGAGAAGATTGAACTAGTATTAACTTCTAAACACATGTTCACATTGTAAAGCACATCCATAAAAGTGATGATGTTTACTTGTTATATTGTAATTTAAACAAAAAATTAATATCATCAATGTTGAACAACTCAACCTAGCCATGTGAAAAGTTCAATGAACAATAATAAGCCCCAAATAAACTCAAACAACTTACAATCCAAGCATCCCAACTACATCCCACAACTCCAACTACTTCTTCCTCACCCTTTCTTTGTCCCAATCCTACAATGCCCCAAAGATTTGGCCAAACAATCCTTGCATGCTTAAAGCACCTTATAGCAAGGCAACGAATCAACTTACAAGAATTGTTAAAACAATAAAATGAAGAAACATGGCGCTTGTGGAATCAATAAACCACATACATGAGGTGAATATTTAAATTGAAGATAAGTACATGCAAACATAAGAAGACATTTTGCACAAAATATTTCAAACTTTGCAACAAAAAAACAAAACAAAACATAAAGGGGAATGGTTTGAGCAATATTTGGTTTCATAAAATTGATCACATGTCATTTGGGGTTCACAAACCACTTAAAGTAGATATAATATGTAATGAATTGTTTTTTTCTCACACAAACCATTTAGTGTAAACTAAATCCCTAGAGTGAAAACATTCCCAAAATAAAAGGCCCATTAAAATGAGGCAATAGTTGAATATGGTAATATGACAAAAAAATGTGTTTATGTTTCTTAGTGTGAACTTAGGCCAAATGAGCATCTAGATGATACAATGACCTAATGGATGAAAAGTTGCGTGGATTTGGACTAGTAGAAAATGCTAAAAAATGGACAATTGGTCATCATGAAGCTTTGAAGGCGCATATCGTAACCCTAGCCTTGGGTTCGCGACCAAGGAAAGGGCTTACAAGGTTGTGGGCCAAGAGGGAAGCCTGGGAGTCACACCTCATGCTCTTGGGAGTGTAGGAAAGTGGGAGGGAATGAACCCTCACACTTCCAAGGGAGCATCCACTTTGGGAGTTGGTGATGCACTCCCAACTCCTTGAGGGACTCAAATGTGACTTCCAAATAGAAAACAACAAAAGAGCAAGGAATCAGGGCACACTCCCTAGCTTGCAACACTTTGGAGGGGTAAAAGGGCATTGTCGCAACCCTAGCTTTGGGCTCACAACTAAGGCAAAGAGGTTGCAAGGGTGCGGGCCAAGAGGAAGCCCAAGAATCACATCACATATTCTCGGGAGTGTAAGAAAGTGTGAGGGAGTGAACCTTCACACTCCCAAGGCAACTCTCACTTTGGGAAATGGAGTCTCGGTGGACTCCCGAAACTTCAGAGAGCGATTTCAGGGGTCAAAACTTAATGTCTTGTGGCGTTTTTTATATCATTGGAAAGCTCTTGAAACTTAAATGTCTAAAATGGGCTCTAATAGCTCATTTGGACATCTAAAACATAAGTTATGGCCAAAAGAAGGGCCGGGAGTTAAACTACTAGTTTGACTCCCGACTAGAAAAAGTCGGGAATCAACCCGATTTACTTGGTTGTAGACAACGTGTGACATACCGTTGGAAAGCTCTCGATGAGAGCTACAACTTTGCTTCAAACTGCACCTTGATCCAAGGTCTGCTCGCACAGTTATGGGGCTCCAAAGTCGCAAGAGTCCTGGCTGGTGCGATTACGGGACTCCCATTCAGGAGTCCCGGGAGAGAAAACCATTTGGATGTAGGCCTCGTGGAGAGGTGCATAATATACTATACGGGGGAAGGTGATGGCAAGTTTGCAACTAAATGTGCAATGCAAGGGCCCATGAAGTCAAGAAAGTATGTTAAGGTGTGAAACACACTTTCACAAATGGGGGAGAGTGTAAGAAATGGAACCCAATGATTCCCAAGTGCATTCCCATTTTGTGAGTTGCACTCATCCAAGAGTCCTGAATGTTTAAAACTTTGGTTGAAAAGGGAAAAACCACCAAATTAAACTTTCATAATACCATTGGAAAGGTTTTGAAATGTTGATGCCTAAACTGGTTCGCATTGTTCATTTAGATTTGATATGCATGAATTATGATCACAAGAAAGGCCGAGAGTCAAATTGGGAATTTGATTTTTGACCACAAATCCCTTTATAGTATGGGTGAAATGATCTTTGATTTAGGCATATAATACACTATTGGAAAGATCTTTTCAATGGCTACAAAATATTTCCCTTGCATGCTCCAAATAGTTGAAGAAAATATGAACGTCCAAAGTTTCGGAATAACAAAAGTCCTAATTTTGGGACTACATTTGGGAGTATCAGGAAAAAATGTCATTTGGATGTAGCCCCCATGGAAAATCACAAAGTATACTATAGGGAAGGGAGTGGTGTTTTTTTCCCAAAGGTTGTAGGCTGTGTAAAGCTTGTATTTGAGGTTGTCGTTATTGAGTTTGTCACACTATTTGTGTTCAATTTGCATTAACTGCCCTCTTTTTTTGGTTGTGTAGGTTGATTTCATTTTGAACTTTTGCTTGTGAATTCATCTTAGTCCCATCCCAGAACTCTAAGACACCTTCCTACCCCAAAAGTGTTGCGAATTAGGGAGTGTGCCTTGATTCCTTTCTTTTTATGTTATTTCACTTTATTTGGGCCTTTCAAAAGATTTTGGGGGCGCGTTAATTGTCATTTGTTTTGGGATGTAATAAACTTTAGTGTTCATGGAAGGAGTACCCATAATTGTGGGAGCTTTAAAGAAGAATACCGGGAAATTAGACAACTTTGCGGTTTGTCAAGTCTTTTTGTCAAAGAGATATCTGGGTACTTGTTTCCTTTTTGTCCAACTTCCTTGAAAATCATATGTGGTATTTGGGTGGGTTTCATTATGAAAGACTAAGATTTGTTGGTGGAATTGCCATGCTAGACTATTCGAGTTCAAGAAAGTGGAGTCGGAGAGACCTAATTCCTCATGATCGATAGCTCAATTTCATTAATAACTTAATTTGATTAGGGTAGACTAAAGGTTAATTGATTAAAACTTTGTTTTGCCACTTTGTGTTAATTCAAAATTTCATAGAACCACATTTCTTCATTGTTTTTTTAGTAGTAGAAACAACATTAAGTAGCCCTCTTTGTGATAGTACCACATTTTGGGAACATCACTTGCATGTGGGCTCTACCCATCGTAAATGATGAAGGTTATCAAGGTGTTTCAAGTTAATATTAAGTTAAAAAAAATGTTTTGTCATCATTCCATGGTTCTCTTAGGTGTGAATAAATAGAAAAAAAGCTTTAGGTCAATAATAACTAAATTAAGTTTTTTTTAAAAAACATGATGTTAGAGAATGTTAGCTTACTTAACGTTGTGGGCATAGATATCAACATCAAAAAGAGAGGGTTTTTATACATCTATATATGAAGTAAGTAGTTTGTTTTGTTTTGTTACATTGAAATCTCCCAAATCATGGTGCTTCATGCCATGCTCTTGGTATCTTCAGAAAGCTTTGAATGAGTACGGGTGCATTGACTTGGTTTGAGATTGTTTGGAGCTACGATGTGAAAGCTATTGATTATTGAACCATTTTTTCAATGGAATATGGGAATGTTCTTGGTGTTCTTAGAAAGCCTTCAGCCATAAAATTTAATAGAGTTTATTTTTAAAAATTCAGAGTTAAGCTGTGATTTATGAGTGGATTTTGTTGTTGGAAAATTCAAACGAATTGCAAAAGTTGGATTTAGGAGGAAAAATTAGTTGAGCCCTCAATGTGTTCACACTTGGGCCAACAGCATGTGCTACACTAGTATTATTTAAGAGTAGGAGGGATTAAGGCCTAAAAGCAGGTGCAAGATCCCTTCCATTTTAAGGAGTAAGCGTAATAGGGTAAACTCGCCCATCACCAAACACTAGCCTATCACCAAACACTTTTGGCGGATCTTTCTCAATTCTTGTCCCATTTGAGTGATTTAAAATGGTATAGGAGCGCCTTCTCAAGCTTTACAAATCATCTTTGAAATGCAAAGCCAAAGAAGCAGCAGCCAAAAAAGAGCAAAAAAAACACATCAGGTGTGAAGGATAGAAACATTACACAACAAGCCCCTTGTTTCTAAATTTTCACAAGCCACTTTGGGAATTATGTGCTGGACATTGAACTAGAATGAACTATGTGGATGGATAATGAATGAACATGAAACATTATTTTTAGTATTGGGGTCTGTCCCATAAATAACCATGGTGATTAGATATATACCAACCATCCATATGTATCTAAGTAGTCACCAAGTGTCTTGCCTACTTACCTACCTACTTACATAGCAACCACCTATATTTCCTACCCTATTTACCTATGATACTCACCCACTTTACATGGGTAGTTAGTAGTTACCTAGGTAGTATGAGTGGGGGGAGTTGGAGGGTTTACCAGATAGGTTACCAAGGTGAAACCTTGGTAACTCAGTTGTGGATGAATCCATCCACAACTGAGTCATAACTTGTAACGGATTTCTAATGGATGACAGACGGACTGGTAGGTGTTGGGTCACGTTGGGTGGTAGGTACAGGTTACTACAGTCTCTCAAAGAAAGTCATTCATTGACCTACCATTCTTCATCCACCGCTTCTATTCCTCATCCCACCCATGCGTACGCCGAGAGTGTGACAGTGCGGGAGCGCGGTTCGGCGCAAAGAGTTGTTTGTTTGTTTCTCGTTTATGGTGTCTTGTTGGAGGGTCGGATTCCTTTTCACTTCATCACAAGAGCACCTTGCTTGCATAGAGCAGCTTGCTTGCTTGTTTCTGGATTTGAGAGCCTTCGATTTTGGCGATGCGATTTTGCATGTAAAATTTTTGCCCTGTTTCTGGTACCATTGTTGGCGATTCGGCGGGCTTGGAGTGTGTTGTTGAGAGAAGGAACTGCTAATAAGGCCTGCCTATTTGTGTTTGGAGTGTGGGGTTTTGAATTAGGGTTGGGTTGAGGGTGCTGTGAAGAGGAAGGAAGGAAGGAAGGAAGGAAGAGGAGGAGGAGCAATAATGGCGGATGCTGCTGTCGGGATGTCGAGAATTGGTTTAGCAGGTTTGGCAGTCATGGGGCAGAATCTAGCGCTCAACATTGCAGAAAAGGGTTTCCCGATCTCTGTTTACAACCGGACGTCAAGCAAAGTGGATGAAACCGTGGAGAGAGCGAAGGAGGAAGGGGATCTGCCCCTGAAGGGATACTACAGCCCACAGGAGTTTGTGCAGTCGATACAGAAACCTCGCTCTGTGATTATCCTGGTCAAGGCTGGTGCTCCTGTGGACCAGACCATCGAGACTTTGTCGAAGCATTTGGAGCCGGGTGATTGTATCATCGATGGAGGTAATGAGTGGTACGAGAATACCGAGAGACGTGCTGCTGCTGTGAAGGAGAAAGGACTGCTGTATCTGGGAATGGGAGTATCTGGAGGAGAGGAGGGAGCTCGAAATGGACCTTCGTTGATGCCTGGAGGTACTTCTGAAGCTTATTACTACATAGAGGACGTGGTGAAGAAAGTTGCAGCTCAAGTGGATGACGGTCCATGCGTGACATACGTTGGAGAAGGAGGGGCTGGGAACTTTGTCAAGATGGTGCACAATGGTATTGAGTATGGCGACATGCAGCTCATCTCCGAGGCGTACGATGTTTTGAAATCTGTTGGTGGTCTCACAAACGAGGAATTGCATGAGGCATTCACAGAGTGGAATGAGGGGGAGCTTGAGAGTTTCTTGGTGGAGATCACGGCTGATATTTTCTCTGTGAAGGATGACAAGGGTGATGGCTTCCTAGTTGACAAGATACTGGATAAGACAGGGATGAAAGGTACAGGCAAGTGGACTGTGCAGCAAGCTGCTGAACTCTCCATCGCAGCGCCCACCATTGCAGCTTCCCTGGACTCCCGCTTTCTTTCTGGGTTGAAGGAAGAGCGCTTGGAGGCTGCCAGAATTTTCAAGGAGGCCGGGGTAGGAGACATCTTGGCAGTCAAGAACCTAGACAAGAAAGCTCTGATTGATGATGTCCGAAAGGCTCTGTATGCAGCCAAGATTTGCAGCTATGCACAAGGTATGAATCTCATACGAGCCAAAAGTCTGGAGAAGGGATGGAACCTGAATTTGGGAGAGCTTGCACGAATCTGGAAAGGAGGATGCATAATCCGGGCCAAGTTTCTGGACAGGATCAAGCAGGCATATGACCGCAATCCCAACCTGGCCAGCCTCCTCATTGATCCTGAGTTTGCAAAAGAGATGGTGGAGAGGCAAGGTGCATGGAGACGCATTGTGAGCTTGGCAATTGAGGTTGGAGTGAGTACTCCAGGTATGAGTGCAAGTCTTGCTTACTTTGACACATACAGACGGGCACGACTTCCTGCCAATCTTGTGCAAGCCCAGCGTGATTACTTTGGAGCTCACACATATGAGCGAATTGACATGCCAGGCTCTTATCATACAGAGTGGTTCAAAATTGCC
>Ga0116228_10001766_pt1 | contig 18139 bp, 8 predicted proteins | sample S1TSphfallax_2_FD_89694 | JGI IMG/M metagenome (GOLD analysis project Ga0116228, IMG submission 89694) | Host-associated microbial communities from peat moss isolated from Minnesota, USA - S1T2_Fc - Sphagnum fallax MG | ecosystem: Host-associated > Plants > Peat moss > Unclassified | place: USA... | reverse complement strand
CATGTTTGAACTCTGAACTAGAGGTTGCACCACTAGGTACTCTACTAATTGGAATGTACCAAATTTAACATCCAAATTTAACGCCCCAACCAGCACTTAATAGCTAGCTGCAAGGAAAAGAAAGATCATTGCATAGCCTTGAGAAAACAAAAACACTCATTTCACATCTTCAGTTTAGGAAAATCATCTAGATGTCAGGCTTAGCAATGACAAGAACCCAAAACAAATTAGGAAGCTCAAAACTTGAGACAACGCTTCATCACAAGCAAAATCATATAGGCTTCACAACTATTTGAAACAAAATATAACATCCAGTCTCATCCACAAACCAACTTGGTTGGCCCTAAGCTTTGTTGCAAAGATTTGCATAGGAAGAGCAAAATGTTCCCCCAGAAAAGATGTAAAGAGACATATTCATATGCGATATTTTTTGCACACGGGTGGCCCAATGTTGTTGTTGACTAGATCAAGAGGAGATCCAGTCCAGCTGAGGTAAATATTTACCAAGTCATGTCTAGGAAAGCTCACTCGATGTCCAAGCAAATATAGTACAAAGAGCAAACATTATCATAATGCAAATTGCTCAATACGATACAAACTTTGCAAGGAATCATACCCCCATGTAAAGTGGGGTTGGACTTTGTTTTATGAAAGAAGAAGGGTGGGGTGGGGTGGGGTGCGCATGGGCGGCTACCACCCAGACAATTTAGCCTTATTAGCTACTTATAAATTAATTAAACATTTTAATACTTATAATGTGTCTGAATTGTGTGGGGTTTTTTTTTTTAATGCTTTCCTTTTTGGGCATAGAGAACCGACCATTTTTTCTTCCATTCCATAAATGCCACCTTTCCTTTCCAAATATTTGGAAGCTATTATTATTATTATTATAATTATAATATTTTGGTTGCTCAAAAGGGGGGGGTTATGTGATGTTTCTAGAGATGGCAGAAGAGTGCAGCTGTTCAGAAACTAAGTTTAAAGCCAGCTGCTATTTGTGGGTGATTCCACCCGTCTGTAAAGTACAGGATTCAAGCACCCTTTGCCTTTTAAGACGGCGCCTTGAATGATTCAAAAAGCTTACCAAAGTGCCACCAAGGGGAAGGGACGTGGGTTTAAGTTAAATAGGGCCCCCAGAATAGGTAGACTCTTGTCAAACTTGTGCTTGTGAATGAGAAAAAGTGCTTTGGAGTTTGGGCGTGACTCATGGTTTCTTTTATATTTAGGTTTAGGGTTTAGGAAGGAGAGAAATGGGGAGGGGACTCTACCTAGCCTACCTAGGTCCATTTACATGTTCATGAATGGGAATGAGCAAGTGAAGCGAGGGGAAAGGGTTTGTGCTTGAGTTTTCCAAAAAAGGAATGACCCCTAACCCTTATCCATGCTCTTTCCATCTTACATATCCTTTTTTCTATCGGCCAAAACATTTCATCTCTTGACCACTTACATTTTCTTTTTTCTTTGGTGTCCGTAGACACATTCTCATACCTAGTCTCTACATTGCTAACTCTCAACCATTCACTAACCACCTAACCTTAAGTTTCAAGGTCTATTAATACGTTCATGAATTTGGAATGAGCAAGAGAAGAGAGGGAAAGGGTTTGTGCTTGAGTTTTGAAAAATACATGATACTCAAACCTTAATTCTTGTTCTTCCTTTCTTGCGTACGTTTTGTTTACATGACAAATGTTTAATTAGTTAAGCACTTATATTTTAGGGAAAAAAATAATACTTTATTTATGTATTGTTTAATTCTTAAATTTTCACTTATCAAATGCTTGTACATGTTTCTCTATTTATTATACACACATATTTTATACTCGCTTACTTATTGGGTCTCAAAATATTCAAAGAATCAATTTTGCTACATGAGTAAAGTTCTAAAAAAACATGAAACAATCAAAGAACTAGCTAAAGGATTATCAAATTTTTCAAGAAAACCATGATCATTGAAAGCAATTGAAATAATCAAAGTGGATTTTTTATATAATATTTAAAAAATTAAAACTAGTAGTTTTTTAAAAATACAAAAATTCACACAACACCAACGTCAATGTATCTTCAGATGGATTCTCATTTTTAGAGTTGAAATCATGTTAAGTCTTGAATTGTTGGAACAAGGTTTGGAAAACCAAAACTTGTCCAAATTGGCCATTCCTTAAACTATTGCAAAGTTTTGAAAAAAAATCTATGACATTTACATTCAAGTAATATTTTATATAAAAAACATTTGTCCAATTTGTGTTAAAAAAGGCTTCTTTAACGTTCAAATTGTATTAATTCCTCCAAACAAAGCCTTAATTATTTTCTAAAAATTAATTGGAAATAAATATTCAAATCCAAACAAAAGATTGCATGACCACTATGCATCCCATTATTTTGCATAGTTTTCATAAAAGAAAAAAAAAAGGAAGAATGTAAGCTCCCCCTTTTGACCATGGGGCCAAAAGGAATTTGCAATCCACTCACTCACCATGCAAGATGGATGGTGTGTGGATAGCAAACATTTTTTCATTGTATTTTGTTTTGTAGTTAACCATAATAATTAGTTATGTGCTAACCATTCACATATTCCTACCTATTTAATAGCCATCAAGGTGTCTTACCTACTTGCTTCCCTTGATAATAACCATTTATATCCCATCCTACTTTTTTATATATCATATTTTACTTTCTTAAATAAATAGTTACCTAATACATAAATAGGTAGTGGATAGGGTGGGTAAATGATGAGTTACCAAAGTTCTTTAATAATTATTTGGGTTAATCCATAATTAAATCATAATAGGTTTTGAATGGATGGTGAAATGGTGGGAATTAACTAGGTTGTGAAATATTCTAATGTAATTAGAGGACATATTAACGAATGGAGCTTTTCCACTCCACAGGGTGGGGTCTTTTGAAAAGCAAAATGTTCATTTCAACAAGCATTTTGTTTTTATTTTTTTCCATGTGATAAAGAGGAGACATCCACCAAATATTGGTAGATACTTATATACAATGGATACTCAAAATATCAACAAATATTCATATATTTTATGGATATTCATTGGATATCACAAGGTTGGGAGGGGGAGATTATTTTGTGTTGGTGCTTTATTTCATTAGAAGAATTCATGTTCTATGCAACCACTTCTTAAACAACTAGTGATCCTCAACAACTAAATAAACAACTATGAACCATATTTGCAACTATTTAGCTTATGTGACAATATATGTAGTTGCAATCTAGAGGTTATTACTAATGGATTAATGGAATGAATGTTTAACATAATGTGAACATGTATTCAATTTTATATATTTTCAAGCTAAAGATGTAAAGTTGTTAAAGTGAATAACCAACAATAACAACTATGGCATTATGGGATTGCATATAATATTTAAAATATTCGGTATTTTATGTAACTACTTATTAAACAAATTATAATATTTTTTCAGATCTATGATGTGAAAAATTAATGCTCATCACTTTACATTGAACATGTGCAATTTTGCCACATGGTGTAAATATGTGATCAAATTAACATAATTATAGTCATAATTTAATTGTATATCATCAATTATATCAAAAATGTAAATAATAATTGACATCATACGTCACAAAATATAATTTAACATATACATTCATAAAGTTTTTCATAAGTCATTTTGTAATGACAAAAGTCATGTTTGCATTACATGAAAACACATGTATATGTGATGTTCAAATGGAATCATTTTTTAGGGATTTATAAAAATGTTATAGTTTAATTCGTTATTTTTACAAATCACATGCATACATGTACAAAGGTTTAATTAGAAAAATTAAATTTACTTTCTAAAATTAAATCATATGATATTTATGTTAAATTTACAACTAAAACATTTACACTAAAATTCTTTAAATAAATATTCTAAATTGATGTAATATATTTACATCTGAAAAATTTGAAAATTACAATTTTTATAGAAAGTAAATAATTCAAAACATAGAATAAATTTAATTCAAAATCTTAATTTTAATTTATGGCCCAGAAATATTAACCCGATATAACTTAATTATTAAAAAATCCAAATTTCTATATTAGATATTTAAATGAATTAAAATTTATAATTAAAGTCAGAATTATAAATAAATAAATTTCAGTATTGAATTAAGAATATTTATTTAAATAAATTATAATTATGTAATTAAAATGTCAAAATTATTTATTATGAACTTACATAATTAAATAATGATATGAATATGCACAAGATTTGAAATATACATGTTTATATTTATGCAATGACATAATATATTACAAGTTGAAATATTGGTTAAATGGTTAAGGAGTTGGTTTTTGGGCATGGAGATGAAAGTTCAATTCCTTGGAATGACATTCTGAAATTGGTCTTAAATGACTACAATATGACTACATGTGTCCTAAATGATTATAAAATGACTACATATTTTTAGTTATCCATGTGGACAATACACATAGTTGTTTTGGACACAATTTGACACATGTCATGTTGAAGTGCTTAAGCAAGCTATCTAGCACAACTCTAATGAGAATAGTTGTTTAATCCAAAATTACGATAAACCTAGTTGTAAACATTGTTGTTTTTTTCTAAAATCCTATTAATGTTTAGTTAACACCAAAAAGTGAATGTTCCCAAAATTAACACCAACCTAATGTGGGAATTTATTTCAAAAACGCTTTGATCATCAAATGATACCTTATTTCAAAAACCCATTTTGCCCCAACCACACCCCAACCCAATACCACCTCTATTGAGGTGATGAAATAATATGCCACATATTCTTTTAACGAGGGCTTATGAGTTTACATGAATTTGAAATTTTCAAACATTGGAAATCTAAATGCATATTTATGCAATGCCATTAAAAAGTTCAATTGTGGGTTGTTGTTTATAAATAGGTAGTAAGAAAAGAAGGGAACTAACAACCACAATTAATTATAGAACTAAAGCAAGTAGGTTTTGAATAGGTGGGTAGTAAAAATACCATTACCAATTTATAAACCATTTTCTTACTTAATTGTCACCTATTTGTGATAATGGGTGTTTGTTTAATTTGGCACCGCAAAAGCATATTCAACAACATGTTCCAAAAGCCCTTCTACTAGGAAAAACTAATTGTTAAAGGCAATCATTGTGAAAACATGACCCCACCAATCATGAAAAATATTTTGATGCAAAGTCTCATGAAATTTTGTGTCAAGCTTTACAACTTGGTGCATTACATAAGGTTTAATAAAGGGGCGGTGAAAGCTAGAAATGGGTGGGCATGATGTTTGTCATTGTAAAAGTTTACAAAGCAAAAAAAAAAAGAACTTGGAGTTTCAAGCTCTTGCAAAACTTTCAAACTTTGTGAGAACTCAAAGTTTCAAGGTCTTACAAGCATGATGGCAATGGTAATTTTTTTATAATATAAGCTTGAAACTTTAAGGTTACACATGTGATGGTGGATTCCTTACAATTATAGCTCCAAGCTTTAGAGGTGATGAACATGATGGTAGATTCATTATTGTTGAAGCTTGAAACCCACATGAAACCTTTCAAAATCCAAGTCACAATGGTGGATTCCTTTATTACTAAAACTCAAAACCTTAAAACCCTTGCAAACCCAAAATTGGGTGTTCCAAGTCTATCATCATTAGAGCTCACAAAACAACATAAACACCCCAAATTCTAACCACTATTGAAACTCACAAAAAATGAAAAACATATTTTTTTACACCATTGACACAATTAATAAAAAATCATAAACACCTTTAGATTAGGTCTAGTGTTGAATCTCATAAAAATTACAAGCACCTTTTTTATTAGCCATCACTGAAGCTCACAAAAAATCACAAGTCATGGAAAACAATTAAAACATACACAAACATACCATGATTGAAACATGTAATTTTATTTTTCTCAATGTTCAAGCATTTTTAGGCCCACAAATGTTCCACCAAATCCACTTTCAAATTAAAAAGAACTATAATTTTTTTAATTCTTGTGTGTATCCATGTATGTTTGGAAGGTTAAACCTCTTTTCAAGTGTGTTACATTTGTTCCATCAAACAATGGTTCCAAATTTTGGTCTCACTCATCTTCAAAAATCATACATGTATGAAAAACCACACAACACATCATGAGGTCGAAAATTACATCCATTTATCATAACTTCATGGGTTTTAAATGATCTAGAAAATATTTCCATCCTTTTTCATCCTTTCTTGGGTAAAAACACAATCAAAAGAACCACCCAAGTGAGTGGATGCTTTTTAAAAGTATATTTTTGTATGTTTGAAAGATCACAAGTGAAGCATAATAGTTTGGATTGTCATAAATTTTTTGGGAATACTTTTCATTAATTACAAGGTTTACATTCTTAAAGCTTAACAAAAATCAAAAATGTTTTTGGATACATTCAAAACATTCAAACCTTGCAAGTGAATAATCCTTGTTTTTTCAAACATTGTTTTTACCATATCTACACCATTTTTTTTAAAAACGGAGAGGATTTTAACATTGATGGTTAGAAAGGCAAAAGGACTTGAACTAATGATTTTTTTTTTAATGACTAATTGAACACATTTGGTTCAAAAATGTTTTTGATCGTAAAAATTATATATGTGGATTTCAAAAATGTGATTTTAACAAATGTTGTTCATATTCATGTGATAGAGGGCATGAATGCATAATATACATTATATAAAATCAATTTGTAATCAAAATGTATTTATATCTAAAATGTAGTTTTAAAAGGGGCACTTGAAATATATTTTTTGAAATTATAAACCACAAAATGACATGTGTCATGTGTAGTCCTTGGAAAAGGACTTTTACTTTGGCACCCCTAGCTCCTTTGACCATGCAAAATGATGTTTCTTTTCATCTTGAAGTTCATGCATGGTTTGCAATTGGTTCTAAAATTATGGACCTCTTTCCATCTTCAATTTGAATTTTCTCTTGCCATTCAGCTAAACAATTCTTCCATTTGTAATGCATACAATCAAGGCTTATAAACATGCTTCAAAAGCCCTTTTGCATTAATCTTGAGTTAATAATCTATGTATGGTTTCATGGGTTTTCAAAGGTATTTTGGTCAAAAATTTACAACTACAAGATGCATAAAAGTCTCATGCATTCAATTGCCATAATTTTGGTAAATCAACAATATTTGTTTATTGCATTAACCCTTGTTCCATATGCATGCATGCAAATTGCAATTGTGCATTTCTAGATTGAAAACAACTTGCAACTTTCCAAGTTGTGTAATTTCATCTTTGTAAGAAAAAAACCATAGACATAAATAATTTGCATTTTTCTCAAAAAAGATTACAACTCATGTCTTATATTAGCACCTCAAGAAAATTTCACTGCACATTAATGAATGAGCAAAATAATCCAAAAGATGCATTCATGCCCAAGTTACTTTTCTTCTAGCAAATTTTCCATGTGCCCCACCTTATTATTACCATGCTTGCACCTTTCATCTTTTAAAGCTACTTGCAAATTCTCCATGTGCCCCACCCTATTCTTACCTTGCTTGCACCTTTTATCTTCCAAAGTTTGAATAAGCTCTTCTAAAGTTCACTTGCAAAATAACTCCTCCCCATTGTCATCGTCAATTTTTTTTTCAAATTGAATAATTATAACCTTTCAATTTGTTAGCATTGCATTATTTTTGTGCATGAAAAAAATTTCAAGAAAAACTTTTGGAGCTTAAGAACAATGATGAACTTGGAAGATGTGAAAAAATCTAACAATTGCAATTGCATGGTTATAGGGCATGTTGTTGTACAATTACTAATGAATGATTTGCGCAAATGACACATTTCATGGTGGGGTTCAACAAAGCAGTTTAGATATTAGCATTGCAATTTATGTTTGCAAGGTAACTAAAGATGTTTTAATTATGGTAAAGAACAAATAATTCGGAGTGACATTATAAGTGACTATGATGGGGAGCCATGATTATCCTTAATGACACAAATGAACATCATTTATTGCAATTATAATAAGTATCAAATCAATTATGATTTCAGTATTTTCTCCAAAGTTATTACATTTTGTTCCCAACTTAAATTAGTTCCCAATATACGTACATTTTTTCCAATCTAACTTCCTTAAGGCATTCCTTATGTTCCCATGATAGGTTCCAAAACATATTAATGTGTTTCCAATTTGTTCTTCCTTGTCAAGTATGCTCCACTTTCACCATTTATAGTTCAAAACGTTGTTCCAATATTTCCATATCCATTCCATTATTCTTCAAACCATTCCCAAGTAATTATGAATAGGAACAAGTGTGATAAAAAGAAGTAATACAACTAACCATCTATTATTTTTCATTAAAGAATTACACATTTGTGAGAGATAATGAAATGAAACACAATTTACAATTTCCTACCCCACATGTATTTATCTTTTTTTGTAAGTTGCAATGTTTTTGGGTCATTGTGGGCCCTCTAGTTCACTTGATTTTTGCCCAATTTACACATGGTTATTATATTCATTAATCCTATGTTTGCCATATTGAGCTTTTTAAATTCGTTTGCAAATTTCAAATTATCAAATTTTTAAATTATTCAAACAACCTTCAAAGAATTTGACAAATTGATAAAAGAAGCAAGACCCATATGTCCCAACATGAAGACCACAAAATCCAAAAATTATAAAAAACTTCCTTCCCAAAACATTACCTTTGGTAGGGTGAGTTGGCATGGTATTTGGGATGACAAATATATTGATTTTTTCAAATAAGATTGAACTCCATAAAATCTTGTAATCAACAAACTTCAATAAAAAAATCGTAGCACATTATAAACATTCCAATATTTGTCATCTTCAACCTATGATGAAAAGGTCTTCATGTGTAGAGTGGAACCAATCAATCAATCATTGTTGGGAGTCATTATTCTCTATGACTCTAATTACTCCATGTTTAATTTATAGTGTCCCTAGTAAACCAAATTCACATGTTTATGTGAATCAATGTGCTCAAGACACTAGACCCCACAACCAACGAAACATGTTTAAAGTTGTAATAACTCTTTGTTTCCAAGTGTTGAATAGTTCAAAATGTTCCTTGCTTCAACAATGTTGATAAGATACAACCAATCATATATTTCATCCCATCCAACTTTGGTTGATTGTGAATTATCATGCCAACAATGACATATGCTGTAAGATTAGCTTCAATGTTGGTGCAAAGGATGTTGAGAACATCCATGACATGTTTGGTGTGCCTTATAATAGGCCAAAAAATGATTTAAATGACAAGTTTGTTTTGGTAAAGAAATGACAAAAATTAATTGAAAATGTAACGGGAAATATTTAGGGCTGACATTTTGTTATGGGCCTTTAAAAAACTTGGTTTTTTTGTTTTTCTAATTGTCCACAAATTGGTTTGCCTTAGATGAAGAATTGAATGTCGGAGGTTCATTGTAGCCTCTGTAATTGCAAATGTGAAAGGCAAAATTGACTCTTTGTTGGGTAGAAAGTTTGTCTTTTTTTTTTTGCATGTTGTCACGAGGGGGTGGGGTGGAGTTGATAAGTCTTTCTTGAGCTTTTTTAGCATCACTACATAGTTTGGAGTTTTTGGTAGGGGCATTTCAAGCACACAAATATTTTCAAAAGGCCGATTTGGTTTTGTGCAAGCCACAAGAAAAACTATCGTTGCAATTTTGGGTGTGTAAAAGTCTATAGCATGATGAATAGTGGTAGTGGATGAAGGTGGGTGCAAAGTATGTAGTGTGAATGTTCACCCATTGCAATTTTGAAGATGGAGAAATATAGTCATATAGTGTGGGAATGTTTTTTTAGGTGGATTGAAGGTTGTGTTGGCATGGAAGTGAAGTAACGAGAATGGGTCATCTTGTTGTTGTATGTGGTGTTGTTTATAATGACAAGGTCAAATATTTTTTTGTTGTTGTGCAAAGTTAGTTTATGTGTTTTTATTTTAGTTTTATTAAGGATGGGTGAGGGTTTTGTGTGTACTAAAGTTAATGGTTGTTTTGTCTGGGATAAGAGTTTAGAAGGAATGGAACAATGACAAGTGAAGGTTTTTATTTTCATTTTATTGATGCACTTTGAATTCACAAAATTAACTTGAAGGGTTTCATCACTAATTTATTTAAGGTGATAGACAAACGGATGGAGTTAGTTTTTTGATGAAAAGAAATCTTAGTTCTTTTGTGGAAGCTTGTGTGGTCCATTTGATCTAAACATGCCAATGCAACTTCTAGGTTCTTCATGGAATTTGCATACTTCAAGTTTGTTTTTAGAAATTCAATGATCCACACCAAAAAGATTTGCTCTTTTGTAGTTTTTAAAAGAGCATGGCAAGTGCACATGTGTATGTGATAGCACAATATTTTTACATTAGGGGGGTTAATTCTTTTCTTGTTTTACAACAACCATCTGAACCAAAATGAACAATCAAGGGGGTAGTGACATTCCTTATTTTTCTACAATGTTGGATCTTGATGCAATTCTACTACTAGGCAATGGAAGTATTCATGTTACTTCTTACTGGTCTTTTATTGCGTGAACCATTTCTTTTTGGTTTATATGGTTTAGGAATATGTAGTTCAACTTCCTTTGAAATGATTAGTTTGTACTATGAAGCTTAACCTTAAAGTTCCCTCTTGAACAAAAACTTTTGCAACAATAGCATGTGGACACTTGAGACTAAAGCTTATCCATTCCTATTAGTTTTAGTTATTGATGATTTACAATTTTTTCTCAATAGTGAATTTGTTTGTAGTATGTCTTATAGGGAGAAAAACAAATCAAATGTATTAGCACTTGGTTTCTTGTGATTGTTTTGTCATTTTGTGTAGTTCTAGATTGATGTCACATTCTTCCTTATTGCGTTCGTTAATGGTTTTTTTGCAAGAAACATGTAGAATTTATCTTCATAAAGCCTTGGCATGATCTATGAAATTGTTGGAATAAGTTTATGTCAATTCTTTGTATAGGGTTAATGATATCTTCATATTCATTCTTTATCACATTAGTGGTGGTTGGTCATTTGCAATGATTATGCTTTCAATGACCAAAAGGACATATTGTTGTAAATTCAAAGCCTAATTAGAGATATACTAAAATGGGTCCAATGTCACATACTTATGATTAAAATTGTCTTGCACTGTTCGTTCAATGTTGTCATCCTTTTTCATCATGACATAGATTGTGAATTAGGCAAATAACTTTTCTGTGATCATTGTTCACCTAAATATTTTGCTAGGTGTCAAATAGGTAGACATTCTTTGATGAATTTAATTACAATTATAATTACACCCATGAACATAGGTTGAAGTTATTAATACTTGTTTCCCTTCTATTTTTCCAAGAATTGTTGCTTAGTCTCAAAAGAAGGGAGGCAAATTCAACTTTATAATTATGCTATGAAGTGTGGATCACACAAAAGGTTATAAACCTACTACACTTGCAAGTTGAAGTTGATTAATAGAAACAAATCATGCACTAGTTTTTGTTGCAAAATCCATAGGTTTTTAGTTAATTGGATGCCTATCCTATAGTTGATTCTTTTCCATTTCTATCATTTATTCTAATGGCACCAATTTGTACATGGAAACTAGTATGGCTTGCTAGGCTTTTAAGCTAGTTGTCTTAGAATATGTTAGTGAGTTGGAACCTCCAATCATTCCTTGCTAGTCTTTGCTTTTCACTATGCATCTCTTTTATTCTTTGTGAGAGTTTGTTCTATTGAAATTGGACAAATTTAAGGATGCAATCATGTTTTCAAACATTGAAATTAACAAATGTATATCAAAATCAAGCATAAGCCACCATGCATGTATTTATTGCAAAGACTTAGTAAAAAATCTAATGTGGCTTTTGTTGTAGAAGGTATAAATTTGTGATCTTACCTCCATCATTTTTGTGTCTTTTATCATCTAACATTTTTAATGGTGTGATTTGGGTTCTTGCTTTCATAATATGTGTTACATTCGTATTTGATATTTATTATGGATGTTAAGCCAGTTAAAAAACAAAGGCTATCACTTTTTAAATTTCATTGTTTTTTTATTACCATTCTTGAATCATGTAGCCTTTTTTGTTTTGTTTTGCGTTTATGGGTGTGTCAAATAGATGTGCAAAGGAAAACTGCTTATCTAGTGAACCTTCTTGGTTGTAATTTTGAACCTAGTTGATCAGGTAGTTTAGTGACCTTATTAAAAGTGAGTTTTTTTCCTTTTGAAAGACATATGTGGCATTGCCCTTTTGTTTCCAATTCAAAATTTATCTTTGTTCACTATTATAATTCATAGTTTTTTTTATAGGTTCTTCAATAAAAAAAACCCAAAATGACAAGCGTAAAAAAAATCACCCTGTTAATTTGGACAAGTCATTTTGTAGATGTTTAATGCAACTAGGCAATCAAATTGAACCTTGTCATTTTGTCTAGCAAAGTGATTGACAAAATGACTAACTATTTGACTAGTAAATAGTGAACTATTTGATTGGGTCAATTGTGGACCATTTGACTGAGTCAATTTTATACCTAAATTAAAATTATTTTTTTATATTATTTAAAAATAATAATAGGTGGGTGGGTAAATAGTAAATAGGATTAAGTAAGTTGAAAATGCACTTAGGTAGGTAGGTGTTAGCCTAACCTAAATTAGTCTAACCTACCTACTTTAGGTTTTTAAGCATACACATAGGTTGTAAGTATAAGGAATTGAACTTCAAATCTTCACAATGATAAATCAAGTCCTACCAGTGCATTACACCATTTAAGGTGTTCCAACTTTTATCAAGTTTTTATTTGATATGTTTATGTCATCATTAAACATAATGGTTAAACTTAAATGACAGTTAGTGCTTAAATTTAATGACTTAAAGTAATGGCTAAACCTATTGGCTAAACTCAATGATTTAAAATAATGACTAAACTTAGTGGCTAAACTTAATGACTTAAAATGATGGTTAAATTTAGTGATTAAACTTAATGATTTAAAGTGATGATTAAACCTAGTGGCTAAATTATTGTAACCCTAGCCTTGGGTTTGCGACCAAGGTAAGGGCTTGCAAAGGTGCGAGCCAAGAATGAAGCCCAAGAGTCACATTTCATGTTTCGAGAGTGTAGGAGAATGTGAAGGAATGAACCTCACATTCCCAAATGAGCTCCCACTTGGGAGTTGAAGTCCCAATGCACTCCTGACTTTTTAGACGACAATTATAGGGGTCAAGGGTTTGATTCTCGACCACTAAAAGTTAGGAATCGCCCTAATTTATTTATGTGCAAGTGAAGTGCTATATATCGTTGGAAAGCTTTCAATGAGGTTACAACTTTGTTTTAGACCTCACCTCAATTGGAGGTTTACAAAAGAAGTTATGAGCATCCAAAGTTGCGGGAGTATTAATTTAAAGAATTTTGGGACTCCCAACTTGGGAATTTTAGGACAAAATGACATTTGGGTGTTGGCCCCATGGCCAAATATAAAGAATACTATAAAGGGGAAGGTGGTGATTTCCCCCAAGTTCAGGCCATGATAAATTTTGTGAGTCCAAGTTTGCTCATGGTTCATTCGTGCACCAAAAGTGCTCCAATTATGCACTAAAATAATGATTAAACATAATGGCTAAATTTAGTGGATAAACTTAATGATTTAAAATAATGGTTAAACTCAGTGGCTAAATTTGGTGATTAGAATAATGGCTAAACATACTAGCTAAACCTAATGGATAAAGTTAATGACTTAAAATAATGGTTAAACCTAGTGGCTAAATTTAGTGATTTAAAATAATAACTAAACATAATGGTTAAACATAATGTCTAAACCTAGTGACTTAAAATAATGCTTAAACATGATGGCTAAACCTAGTGGCTAAATTTAATGATTTAAAATAATGACTAAACATAATGATTAAACCTAGTGGCTAAACTTAATGATTTAAAATAATGATTAAACATAATGACTAAACTTAATGATTTAAAATAATGGTTAAACTTAGTGGTTAAATTTAATGATTTAAAGTAATGCTTAAACTTAATGGTTAAAATTAATGATTAAACTCATTAATTTAAAATATGGCTAAACATAATGGCTAAACCTAGTGGCTAAACTTAATTATTTAAAATAATGGCTAAATTTAATGGTTAAATTTAATGATTTAAAGTAATGGTTAAAATTAATGATTAAACTTGTTAATTAAAAATAATGACTAAACATAATGGCTAAACCTAGTGACTAAACTTAATGATTTAAAATAATGATTAAACTTAATGGTTAAATTTAATGATTAAATTTATTAATTTAAATAATGGCTAAACATAATGGCTAAACCTAGTGGCTAAACTTAATAATTTAAAATAATGCTTAAACCTAGTGGCTAAACTTAATGATTTAAAGTAATGCCTAAACCTAATGACTAAATTTAATAATTTAAAGTAATGGGTACACCTAGTGTTTAAATTTAATGACTTAAAGTAATGGTTAAACATAATGGTTAAACCTTGTGTCTAAATTTAGTGATTTAAAGTAATGGTTAAACATAATGGCTAAACTTTGATTAAACTTAATGATCAAATTTAATAGTTAAATATAAACTTAATTGATAAACATAATGCTTAAATTTCATAATTAAACATAATGATTAGACTTATTTGATAAACCTAATGGCTAAACGTATTTCATGAATAAACTTTCGCTAAACATAGTGGCAAAATCAAGTGGTTAAATATAATGAAAAATTATAAATAGATAGGCAAATAGGTAAATAATAAATGGGTAGATGGGTAATAGGTAGGTGAGTAGCTAACTAAATAAATAGGTGGATGAATAGGTAGGAGATAGATACATAGGGTAGTAAACCATGTTGCATTTGATTAAGGATCATCGGCCATATTAACGAAATGTTCAACTTGATTAAAAACCATTGGTCATTTTTACCAAAGATCATTGGCCATTTTGACTAATGGGTGAAAACATAATAAAGTGTACGACTAAAAGTATTTGTTAGTTTATTTGTTAAGTGAATAAAAAGTAGGACCAAAACCCATCACAAAATTGTATAATACATTTAATCTTTTTAATTGAATGATAATAACAAGATATTTTTTCATTATTACACATTAATTTTAAATTTTGCATTGTAAAAGTAGGTTTCAAGTAGACTTTTCTAAATGCAAATCCAACTTTTTACAATGTAAGATTTGAATCAAGTATGCGTCAAATATATTCTACCAAAAAAAAAGTAGATTTGTTTTTTGGTAATGCCCTTGAATACATAATGATCTTTATGCTATGACTTCATACATGTATATTTCATTAAATTTTGTAATGAAAAAATAGGTTTGAACACCATATTGACCAGTCAATTTCAAATGTACTTATTTTTTATTTGTATCATTCCAAAGTTTTAAAAAATTTCTAGTTGATTTATAATAAACACAATTAAGGGCTCAATGGTTTCAAAATGAAATTTAAGTAAAATTTGAATCTATTGTCTTGTGTTTTCATGAAGAACTACCTCTTTTAAAACTTAATATTTGTTTGTCAACTTTTTTTTGTATACTTTGCCATGCTTTCATTTTAATGTTCAACTTGATTGAAGAACATCTATCATGTTGACTAAAGATCATTGACCATCTTGATTAATTATTCAACTTGATTAAAGACCATTAACCATTTTGATTAAAGTTACACAACTTTATTATGTTTATTTAATGAAATAATCAAGTTGATTAGTCAATAAATACATGTCATTTAAGCCCTTTAGTAAAAAATACATGTCCATTAATCAAAATGACAAGTTAATCAATTTGAACCTCTTAAAAAACCATGATTTGTAGTAATGGTGGTATTTCATTATTTTTTGAATTGTACATTATCCTTAATGGGTTTGGAGAGTTAAGAATTTGCAATTTGAAAGACATTGATTTGTTGTTATGATTATTTTTAATGTAATGTGAGTGGTGCATGTGGGGTTTTGATTAAAGTGAACTTATGCATTCAAAGATTGGAAAACCAAAATATTTGGATATTATAAGAAAACATAGCTTTTCAGTAGGTCAACTTCACCAAAGTGTTCACATTGACCAAAGGGTATGTCCATTTTGATTAAACGTTTAGGGCATGAAAAAACATTTTACACTTTATTAGTACATTTGATTAAAGTGACCTTTTTGACCAAGTGTTAAGCTGAAAATATAATCAAAATGGACAAATGGCCATCAAAATGGCCATGGCTTAATCAAATTGGAAATATTGAATCAATAGGGTTTAGTCAAATTGATCATTATAATTGACATTTAGTCAAATGACTTAATGACTTAACCTACTTGTTAAACTTAAGCTACCTACCTACCCTAACATGACTAGGTGAAAATCCTATGAAGTGTACCACATAGGATGAAAAAGGTTTAGTCCTTATTAAAGTCATTTTTTATCTCATATTTTGATCCCCATAAAAAATAATGAATTAAAAGTTGTTAAATTTTTTAAAAGGACTATATTTTATACCATTATAATTATAAATTCCATCATAATCATCCATAAATGTGTTTTTACATGGTAAATAACAACTAGATAAAAAAAACAAAAAAAATAACATTGTGACAAGATCTTGGTACACCTTAAAAAATTTGGACCCAATTAGTAAATTAAGTTAGACTTAGACTACCTATTTAGCCTAGCATAATTAATAGGCTAATAGACTATTCGTTAAGTAATAACCTAGCTAGTAGCCTAATGTTAAAGCCCCCAACTAAATAACTTAGGGGTTTAGGTTCAAGAAAGAGCCTTGAACAACTAGTAACATCCGCTACTACAAAGTGAATATTAGTTGATAATCATCTCAAAACACTAATGTTAACAAAAACTTCAACATCTGAAGGAAAAACTCTCATTTTAAACCAAAAGATACACAAGACAAGATTCCACAAATAACAACTTGATGCAAAGACAAAAAAATCTCATTCCTCGTTTATGAAACAAAAAAAATGTCCTTATAAGCCTTGGATTCCTTCTAGAAATCCTTTCTAGAAAATGGTGGAAATCTAAAAAGATCTCAAAAATCTCTCCTAATCTATCAAAATAAACTTAGTTGGTGTCAAACTAATCCCCTAATATTTTGGTTTTAAATACAAACATCTTAATTACTTCAGTACTCCTTTTTGGTTCCTGATAAATCGGTATTACAAATCAGTAGTTGGTAATGCGAAATTAGTAATCAAAAATCAATAATGGGAAATTAGTAATCAGAAATCGGTAGTAAAAATGTAAGTTTTTACAAGGTGAAGTTTTGGCTATGAACGTCATCCTCCTCTCTATTTATGATTGCGTCCTCATGATCATTACTAAAATCTATTAACTAAGTCCTAAATCCAAAACTGGGCAAAAAAATGCTTAACTACTCTACCATATTCGTTACTCCTTGGTCATTCAAAACCTGTTGAGGAGCTGGGGAAACAGATTCAAGCGCCGTAGGTGTTGGTTCTATAAAGGAAACAACTTCCTCGACTTCGAGGGTTTCGGTTTCGGTTCTGGTCACCGGATCGGTTCCAGTACCGATCTCATATACTTAGAAGGTTGGCCCGAGTCCATCTCCATCTGCGTCTCAGCGTCTTGGTCACTTCTCTGGCTTTCATTGACAGAGCCAGATTGTGTTGCCTCCTCCATCGTCTTCGAACCGAAAGAAGGTGGTACAAAATGTGGGAATGCACGTTGATATGCCTTGAAACGACTGCACAGTCGCTGCACAGTCGTTGCTCGTCCCTCTGAGATGACTCGAACGAGTCATGAATCAATTCGGTAACCTGGGGCTTGTACTGCATTGGTCCACTCGCACTCGACAGGCATTTTGTTGATAGATGAATAGTTTTGTCTTCATGAAAGCATGCTCCATTTTGAGGGTTTTGAATGCCTCAATTCGGTGATGCCACAAGTCCGCCAACTCCGCCTTGCCTCTTAACCTCTCATTTTCGGTCACCAAGATTTGAAAATCTTCTTCAACTATAAGGATATCATTCCTGAGATCCTGGACAGTCTGTTGCAGACCTGAAAGGCTTTCGGTAGTGCCTCGAAGTTCTTCCTCCTTCTGCTCACTTCTCTGCTACAGTGCAGAGTGTTCGGTTTCTAACCAAATAATCTTCATGTCGGCCACCTTGAGCTTGCTCTGGGTG
>Ga0116228_10001764_pt1 | contig 18147 bp, 15 predicted proteins | sample S1TSphfallax_2_FD_89694 | JGI IMG/M metagenome (GOLD analysis project Ga0116228, IMG submission 89694) | Host-associated microbial communities from peat moss isolated from Minnesota, USA - S1T2_Fc - Sphagnum fallax MG | ecosystem: Host-associated > Plants > Peat moss > Unclassified | place... | reverse complement strand
TTACTTAAGTTACTTTTGACTATTGAAGGTTATTTCATCTTATGTTATTATTGGCAATTCTAGGTTATTATAGGTTATTTCACCTTAAGTTATTTTTGTCTATTATAAATTATTTCACCTTAAATTATTTTTGGTAATCCTAAGCAATTCTAATAAATGGCTATTGGTTGTTTTTTTATTAAGGCTATTGGTGGTTATTAATGGCTTTTGCTACTTATTCTATTGGTGGCTATTCTATTAATGGCTATTGGTGGCTATTCTATTGATGGCTATTGGTGGTTATTCTATTGATGGCTATTGGTGTCTATTCTATTGGCTATTGGTGTCTATTCTATTCATGGTTATTGGTGTGTATTTTATTAATGACAATTGTGGCTATTCTATTGATGGCTATTGGTGTCTATTATATTAATGGTTATTGTGGTTATTCTATTAATGGTTGTTGTGGCTATTCTATTAATGGATATTGTGGTTATTTTATTAGTGGCTATTATGGTTATTCTATTAATGGCTATTATGTCTATTCTATTAATGGTTATTGTGGTTATTTTATTAATGCCTATTGATGGTTATTTTATTAATGGTTATTGGTGGTTATTATATTAGTATTTATTGGTGGCTATTACATTAGTGGCTATTGGTGGTTATTTGTGGTTATTTTATTAATGGTTATCAGTGGTTATTCTATTGATAGCTATTAGTAGTTATTCTATTGGTGACTATTGGTTGTTATTCTATTAACGACTACTGGTGGTTATTCTATTAATGGCAATTGATTGTTATTTTTTAAATGACTTTTGGCAGTTATTATATTAATGACTGTTAGTGATTGTTCTATTAATGGTTATTGATGGATATTCTATTGGTGGATGTTGGTGCTTATTAATGGATGTTGTATTAGTGGCTAGTCAATTGGTGGATATTGGTGGTTATTATATTAATGGCTATTAGTGGTTATTATGTTATAAACCATTGATGGTTATTTTATTAATGGTTATTAATGGTTATTGTATTATAAATTATTGTTGGATATTTTATGTTATAATATCATAGGATATTGGTAGTTATTATATTGCAGGGTATTTAAAATTATTTTTCATAGGTTATTCTAAGTTATTTTTACCTTAGGTCATTATATTATATTTTAGATTATTTTAAGTTATTATACTTAGGATAAAACAATTTATAATAACATAAAGTAAAATGACTTTGAATAATTTAAAGTATAACTTGAAATAACATATATTAATTTAAAATAAAATAACCTAAGGAATATCACTATGTCGACATCATGTTTTATTACTAGTTAACATAATTCATTATTATAATTTATTTTAGTAAATAGGGTTATTTCTATGTTTTTTTAATATTCTATTTATGCTACTTTATGACATATCCATTCTGTGTGTGAATGAGAAGTAATCCACATGCACCACCTAAATAGGTTATGGAAGTAAAATACATTGTTTATGCCTGGTAATGAACTCAAGGCTTGAAGTTATCAAAATAGCCCCAACCTTCTCACGTTCAAGCTATTTTAAAAGGTTAAATCCTCACACATTGTTGTTTTGCTTATGAAGTTCAAAGAACATTTGTAGCCTTTCACCTAGTGCTTCCAATGTCATACAAAAATTGCTTAATTCAATAGAGGAATGAGGGGGAAGATATGGGGTGTTTGGTGTAAGGGGGTTCAATTTTTTATGATGGATGAATTAAAACAAATTAGATTTTCAAGCTTAAAATCTTTGATCATTGCATCTTTGCCTTTGAAATACAAAGAAGTTTTGTAAAGCCCTAACTGACGCACCCATCAGGTTTCAATTCCCTCAAAATGGACCACAAATGAAGAAATTATGGGGTTGGAGCTAGAGAAGGGTCTAAAGCTATGTTTTCAAATTTTTAGTCCATTGGGTACATAATTGTCCTACCAACATATTTATGTAACATGGGCCCAAACAAAAGTTGGGTGGGTATTTGAGGTTGTCATGGGTATTAATATTCACACCTATAGTAATATAGCCCATAGTATCTGAACATGCCTAGTTGGTTATAAGGTTACTTTCCAACAAATATGATCATAGGGCTTAGGGTTTAAGGTTAAAAGTTATGCCTTCATAAAAGCATTTTTGGTTTTGATCCCTTCTAACTTAACCATCTAGTGGAAAGTGTAATTTTCCACTTTCTAAGTAAGCAATCGAATTTGCTATTGTAGATCCTCCACTTGTTCTTGGGTGATGGGGGGCATGGCAAGACAACTCCTAGATACTTAGTTCAAGGCGTCTAATGGTTTTGGTACATTATTTCAAATTGTTTGTTTAGGAGTGCAACTTCACTTCCAACTCACCATTCTCCTTTTCAAGTCACTTGGTTCAATCCACTGCAATTCCGAGCTCATGTGCATCCATAACAATAGTTAATGCCAACAAAAGAGGCATATCGAAAATGATGTCCTTGCATATTGGGGAGGGGACCTCACCTAGGTTCCACCGGAATTGAAATTTGGGGGAATGTCCATTTTTGGTATATGACGCAACAAGAAATCATGGTTTTTCAAAAGGTTCAACCAAAATGTCCACATTGACCATAAGGATGTTCATTTTTATTAAAGGCATGGGGCATGAAAAGACACATCATCCTTTTGGTTGGTTCTTTTGACTTATGTGACCATTTTGACCAAGTGTTAAGTTGTACATTTAGTCAAGAAAAACAAATGTTTTAAATGGACCATCAAAATGCCCGTGGTTTAGTCAAATTGACCATATTGAATGGCTATACTTAGTCAAATTTGCCATATTAATTTGGTAAGCTAGCTTACTTGCTATGCTTATTAGGCTACCTACCTACCTACCTACTTATTTAAATATGTCCTAACTACCTTAGCTACATACTTGAGTACCTACCATTTACATAACTATGTTCTACCTACCTACCTACTTAATTACCTACCATCTACTTACCCATGTCCTACCATCTACCTACCTACTTACGTATATTTATTTATCTATATATTTAGATAGGTTCCTACTAACCTACTTATGAAAAAGATTGAAGTTCAAATGTTGTTATATACATTGACCAAAAAATTCATGGAAGTTCAAGGAAACATGTTAAATGCATTTGATATCATATTGTTTTACAAAGTGGTGGGGTGGTTTGATGGCCAAAACATTAGTGTGGAGCCAAAAAGACCAAGGTTCAATCCCATTTACTAACATATATTATGTGGAGTATGTATATTCATAAATGTACCTTGTATATGTATGTAAATACATATTACTTAGGTGGGTTGTGGATAGGTAGGTAGGAGGCCATGGTGGGTAGGTAGGTAGGTAGGTACTTATTTTTATTTATTATTTACACTTTTATATTTACAAATTAAACATTTTGTTTAATTAAAATTTCTGGTTGCCTAATTTTTTGTTTGATCTGACTAGTCAAAAAGACCGTTTTATGGTTAATAGAAAAAACCACCAATCAAGTTGGGCATGTTCAAATCAACTTGTCCAATATGATTAAATGATCAAATATACTAAATGTCAAAATGACTAGTTTTTGGTTTAGTTTTCCAATTAAATAAACCATGATTTCTTGTAGTGTGATCAATTGGAATATCCTCACCTCACAACCTGTCATGTAGCCTTTAAGACAAAAAAACAATTTATGAAGGCATGGTATTGAAAAATGTAAAAACAAGCTTAACATGTGAAGTTTCTAATGTTAAATCCAGACTTAGACTCCTTGTTTTGTCATGCCTCTTTGGGCTTGGCTTGCGAAATAGGGATCATTTAGTAGGCATCCTCTTCTTTAATGATGGGGTTGGAGGTTGTTATCGCAAATGTTCAACATACAGAATGCAAAATCAAAAAATGGTTCCTGGTTTGACAAACCAACTCCCAGTTGTGTTTGAGGGGGATTATCAAGGTCAATAGGCTTAGCTTAAGAAAACATTTTTGTCCCCTTCCTCTTCACATAAGTATCCGGTTTTGTTGAAGAGTTATCCTCCTTTTCATCTTCATTGTAAGATTTTGGTACCTAGAAACTAGGGTCGAATGCAAACTAATTGTGGAAGATGATGTTGACAACCTAGGCTGTAGCAAATCCCATCTCCTTCTTAGGATCTTTTTTTTTGGTTTGATTACTATGGACAAATCTCACAACCTAGAATGCAAATTACTGAAGATAATTTGAGCCTATTTTACCAATTTTCCAAGCTTGGCAAGGGCTACTAAAAGTATGAGCTTTTTGTTGACATATGTGTCACAATTGCCCTTGAGCCAAATAGCTTGAACCAGAGTTGAAAGACAAGCAACATACTTCCCCTTTAGCTAGGAATTCTTTAACCTTCTTTTTGCACAATTGTGTTGAATGGCACCATTTAAATGTAGACATTTGTTGCTTTTGTAGACCTCATTGCAGGTGGCTTTGTGATTCTAATTTGAGGTAAATACAACATCTTCACAACAAGGTTTTCAGTAATGATCATTGGGATTCCGTGCATAACCGATTCTATCTGTTTTACTTTCAACCAAACTATGGACTATAGAAATTCCTCGACCAAATGTCATATGGGTGTCAATTTTAGGGTAGTCAAACCAAAAAGCCCAATTATACGAGGCCATGCTACATCTTTGTTAGCTACTCAATGTTAGAATTTGTCCATTTGGTTAAACAAGATGTGTTGAATGCCTAAAGTAGTAAGTAGGTAAATAGGTTGTAGTAGGTAACTTGTAGGTACATAAGTAGGTCGATAGGTAGGTAGGAAGGTTGTAGAATATGGTAGATAGGTAGGTAAAACGCCCCACTTGACTATAATAACATTAGCCATCTTGATTAAATGTTCTACTTGACAAAAACCCCATTTGCCATTTTGACCAAAGGTGTCATTTGCTTATGTCCAACTTGATTGAATGTTCTAATTGATTAAACGTCATTGGCCATTTGATCAATTTGACTAGATGTCCAAATTAACAAATAATCAAATAGGTCATTTCAACCAAATTGATTGGTCAAAAGATACACATGTCATTCAAGCCCTTAACCTTTAATCAAAATGTACATGTTCACTAGTCAAGAAGACTAATTAATCAATTGGGACCATTTGAAAAACCAAGAATTCTAATAATGTAGCTTCACACAAAAAGATTCACTATGACCTTGTTATTTTTTGTTTTTAGTTTTGTCTCCATTTTGCTTCCACCCTCTTCTTCTCTCTACTATGTAGCAACTTTATGCCTATCTCTATTTTACTATACAAGCCTTTTTGCTTCCTTCTTATTCATTCCTTCATTCATTTTCCCCAAAACTAACTTCCTTGTGTATATAATGATTTTTTTCATTCTAGGAACTAATTGAAAGGAATGAGATAAAAGAAAATGCAAAGGGTGAAATGGGAGAAAAGGTCCCACATTTATACTCGGTGGGTTAGTCAAGCTATTTTTAAAAATCATCACATTGTTTGCTAAACATGGCATCAGTTCATTGATGCCATTTCTATTTTTTTTTCATTGGATATTGTTTCAACGAAGAAACAAAATGTGCCAATGGATGTAAGAAGACGCGTTGTAGTTTCATCCACCAACTGTACAACAACAAAATTCACAATTGATTCTGTAATGTTGGAATCAACTCCTCCACATTCTAGATCTAAATTTTGACCATAATTCCTTGATTGAGGATTCTTAGTATTGTTAATAGATGTAGCTAACTTAGGTTGGCTAACTCAAGGAATTCACTTAATGGCCCTAAGTCAAAAAAATTGGTTTTTTGTTCTCAATTTTGAATTTCGGTTTTGGGACATTAAATTTTAGTTGGCCATAGGTCTTTAGTTCTTTGTACTTCATGAATTTCAATTCTAGTGCCTATGTTATGGATTTTGATTTTGTTCCATTCTTCATAATTTTTTATTCTAACTTGTGAGTTTTGGATTTCAATTATAGTTACCAATTTTTTGACTTTGGTTCCAACTCGTGACTCTTGGATTTTGGTTCCATCCACTAAAAACGAATTTTTTTTACCTATACCTTTTGCATTTTCTAGAGTTGTAATGTGGAACCCTTTTTTGGTGTTTGTTGTATCCCTCCCCCTTTCAACTATTGATTCCATTCCTCTAGAAGCAATAGTGTCCTAGAATAAGTAGGGAATCAGTTTGTTGATGTTGATTAAGATGGGGTTGGGATCAAATTTGTCTATAGTCACAAGAGATTCAATATTGTTTAGTAAACAATATTGAATCCTATATGGTCCAAACCAATGTTGTTTGAACTTGCTTGTGTGTTCTTTGTGTGAAGAGGAAACCAAAGCACATGATCGATACGGGAGAAAAAATTGGTTTGGTAATGATTTTGTGCCCATAATGCATGATTCCATTATCACTGGGCCTATGGTTTCTATTATAACTGTTCGAGATTCCTCCAATTTTTTAAATTCAAACAATCAGGTACTAAGTACCCTTGTCATGGCAAAATCTTGATACATTGTAGAATTGGTCATGGGAAACAAATATTCTATAAACATCAATGCATGAAATCCATACACCAACTAAAAAGGAATATGACATATGCCAACCTTGAAAGTTGTCCTATATGCAAAAAAAATGGTGTGGAGATGTTTGTCCCAATCTGTGCAATTTTCATTCACTAGCTTGGTTAATAGCAACCCAATAACATTATTGGTAGATTCTAGTTGACCATTTCCCTAGGGGTAGTAAGTTTGTAAAACTAGTGTGCTAAAACAGAAAATGAGTGGTAAGGATCTTGATGGCATCTTTGATAAAATGGGTAACTTGATCGTTGACCAAAGTGAGGGGGCAATTAAACCTAGTTAGAATGAATTCATAAATGAATTAAACTATGACTACGACCATGTTGGTCCTTAACGCCTTTGCCTCCACCCAGTTTGTTACATAATCAATAATAACCAAAATGTATTTGTTGTTATGTGAGTGATTCACAGTCTTAATGGGGTTAATGAAGTCCAAACCTCATTTCATGAACGATTCAGCTAGGAGCATAGTGATCAATTTCTCCATTGGTGTATGTAAGAGATTTCCAATTCATTGACAAACATCATAGAATTGGTAATGCTATTGTACATCCTTATGTAGAGTTGGCCACTAATACTTGGCATCCAACACCTTTTGAGTTGTGATGTCCGCTAAAAAATGTCCACCGCCAACTCCTTCGTGCATTTGCCGTAGGATTACTGAAATCTTGTCATCATGTAAGCATTGGTGCAAGATTTGATCTTGATTTTGTTTGTATAACTATCCATTGGTGATGGTAAAAGGTGAAACCTTCAGCACTAGTTTCTTCCATTGCTTGGTGGAATAACCCTTTGGAAGTTTTTGGTAGAAATGTAAGTATGTACTTTTTGTAACCATTATGGTTGAAGTACAAATAGCGATGCATCAATAGTTCGGTCAAGAATCCTTGGATTTTTGGTAGCATTAAGTAGTCGTGAAAGAGAGTCCAACACAAAATGGAAGTGTTTTGGGTTGTACACTATTGAAAAATCGTATTCCAAAAATAACAACCACCTTTTAATTTGTGCTAATAGTTGAAGTTTTTTATGAAATACAACAACACCATGTGGTCCACATAGAAAATAAACTTGTTTTCTAATAATTAATGTTTGAATTTATGTAAAGCATAAACCATGCTTAGTACTTCTTTTTAAGTAACTTGGTGTAGTTTTTTTTCTACATTGTTTAAAAGTCTAGAGGTGTATGCAATTGGTTGATCACATTTTCCAGTAGGATTTTAAGTTAACATAACCCCAACTACCAAATTTGACACATATGTGTGGATGTGAAACTCCATGTCCCATATGGGTGTGATTAAAATTAAAGCATCCAAGTATTGTTGTTTTATGGCCTCCCATGCTTCTTAGCATTTGATTATCCATTCAAACACCTTTGTTTTGCCTAAGAGTTTCATGATGGGGGCCATAATGAAAACAAAGTTCTTGATCAATCATCAGTAAAACTTGGTCATCCCATTGAAGACCTATATGTCCTTTGGCATTTTTGGTGTGGGCATATTCATGATAGTTGAAATGTTTTTTAGATCAAGTAATTTTCTTGCCTTGGAAACAACATACCCAAGTATGACCCTTGACTAAACCAAAAACATGCACTTTTTTGAATTTAGATTAATACCAAATATTTGGCATTTGTCAAAACAGAATTGTAGTTTGTCGAAGTTCATGTTAAGGTCGTTGAACACACTAAAATCATCCAAGAATAATATTTTCATGAGCACCTCGGGGTATTCATGAAATGCCATGTTCACTACCCACTAGTAGGTGGGTGGAACATTCTTCAATCCAAATGGCATGACTATCTAACAAATGTTTCCTAATCAATAATGAAGGGAATTTTGTACTTGTTTTCCGAAGTGATCATGAAATAATTGAAAAAATCATGTAAAAAAAAGTAAAATTCATGCCTTGCCATGATGTTTAGTACTTTCGTTGTACAAGGTAAAGGATAGGGATTGTTTTTTGTGGCAATATTTAATTTTTGAAAATCCATGCAAATTTGGAATTTCTTGTTTTTTTCTGGCACCACCACAATAAGGTGCAATTACACTAACATGAGCCATAGCAAGTGTAATCAGTGTTTTGTTTTTCATGTTTAGAAGTGGTAATTTAATTTGGTGTTGAAAATATAAGATTTTTTATATAATAAGGTTCATAATATATCATTGAACATGTAAATTAATTTGAAAAATATCTTATCAATAATAAACTCTCAAAAACACTCATTAAGCATTGTAACACATGTTTTTCAACACTAAAAGGAATTATAAATAGACTTCAAAACTTTTGACAATTACGTATATTTTGAAATCTTTTACATAAACCTTGAGATAATAATATTTAAAAAATATTAAAAAAATTGAAGATTGTTTTGAAGATTTTTTGAAAAAGATTTTGCCAAATTTAGTCCCAAAAGCAAGTGGGTAGAACTCGTGTTATTTTGTTTGCATCCAAAGGGAGAAAACCAAGTTACCTTTTCCACTAGAACAATGAATAATGTACCTAGAAGCTTGTCTAAATCCTTCTTCACCACTGTAGCATAATTCGGATTCATCCAATACCATGTTTGATGTGATGTAAGAATGCTAGTATTGAGTTCAATTAAGTGTTGTGCTGGGTGAGCTTGAATGCTTCTTAGATCCTTATATGTCCACACAAATACCTCTTTGTATTCCTTCAACAATTGTTTTGCTATAGCTACCACTGAAGAATCCAAATTAGTGTTTAACTTCATTAATTGGGGTTTTTTGTGAATACCCAAATTTAGAAGGCAAATTTGGACCTCCTTTGATAGATTCCATTTTGTAATCTTCATGTCCTGCATTTTGATTTGTGCTGGTGTAATGTTTATCGAATTTTTTCTTAATGTGTGAGGGAAATTAAAAATCAGTTCCTTGTTATCAATTTTTTAATCAGTATTATTGGCCACCATTCCACCAAGATTTTTAGTTTTGGTAGAATAATTGTGCCGATTGTGAACAAATCCAATTCAGCCGCCAATAACATGTCTTCTTCTTCATCTATGATTCCATTAACAAAATCATAATAGAACAAGACTTTTGGGTGTTTGGTGTTGCTATCCAAATGTTTTGTTACCAGTATGGGGCATATAATGCCATTACCCTCAATGCTTACGAGCTTATTCCCCCAATCATGTGTAACCTTGGCATCTTGTAGTTAGGGATGATTGAGCAAAATGGAATACTTGGCATCTAGTACGTTGTTTTCCATCACTATGAAGGTGATGACATACGATATATTGTGAATATGGATTTTCAAATCTCGAATTAACCCTACTAGTTTGGTTAGGGTTCGGTCTACCATCCTAAAGGTATAAGGTGCACATTTTTGGATAAGTAATCTTAATTTTTTCCTCAAATCCTCGATGATAATATTCACACCCAAACCCCCATCCAACAAGACATCCTCCATTGTGTTTTTCCTTGTGTGCATTTGAAATATTGCCATATGGGGTGTTTGCACACTATGGTGACCTTATATGGATGTCACAATGGTAGTTTTTCCTATATTCCTTAGGTATAAGATCCATTGAAATAATTAAAAAAGGGACTCACTTATCTAAAGCTATCATAATCAATCTTTGAAAAATGAAAAAATCAAATCAAAATCATGGATAGCTAATAAGTAATAGACTTTTGAATTTTGCCCACATTTTTTGTCACACCTACAAAACTCGTGGATATGGACTTTTATTTTACAATGAGTTAATCTTATGTGTTTGAAAATTTGGGACATTGGATGAATTATGTTTGAGAAATTAAATATCCACTAAATGAATGGAATGTGATTTTGCTTTATCATGTTATGAACTTTTTCTAAAATTCCATAAAGTATAATTATTTTAAAAGATTTTTTGAGCATTTAAAAAAATCATTTTAAATAATTTCTTTTGAGATAAATATTATATGTTTTATACCATCATGATTTGAACTTGGAAATGGAAAAAACTTTTATTTAAACTTCAATATCATTTAAATATTCATATTTTAAGTTAATTTTCAACTACACTATAAAAGGACTTTAAAAAGGGACTTTAATTTGTTGAAATTGTGACACCCTAGTGTGTTTTTTCCCTATGAAGAAATATGGCAATTGAACCTACATAAAAAGGTGGACCTTGAAGATGGGTTGGTTAACTACTGGAAAATACTTTAAAAACCAAATATTGTTTTAAATCAAGGGCCAAATGCATGAGTTAACCAAAAGTAAAAGTATCTTTGCTACTTACTAATTGTTGACCAATTTCTTGGAGCACATATTTGTTTTTGGTAATTGTTCCATCATCAGCAAAATTAGTTCTAGTTTTCAGTGGTCCAAATGACTCTTGCATTGTTGATTTGCTCATAATGTCACTTCCAAAGTGGTTTCTGATGCTTGCATTTGTTGGATGACCAATTCAAAGGTCTTTTGTAATTGTTCATATTTTTCCCAATCTTCTACAGTCTTGGTTTTTTGAAGTTCCTTTTCCCCCAGTAACATCAATCTTGGGTTTTGGCTCCAAGTTGCAATAATTAAGACCATGTTGATAGTGGCTTCATCCTTTTTCAATTTTTCATGGGAAATTTTGTCCTTGAACATCTTTTGTGTCATTAATTTATGGGGATAGTCATGTAAATGTTCTGTTTTAATGAATTACAAATGAAATAACTATAGATTAGGGAACTTCCTTAATTTTTATTCCCATATTTTTCATGATTACCACCCATTCTTCTCCTTGTCTTCGAAGAAACTTCATTCACTAAAATTCTTTTTTTGTCCTTGAATTTGTTGTTTGGATTGTTTGCATTCCATTGACAATGTTCCTTCAAATGCCTTGGTTTGTGATAAAAACTACACATCCTTTCATTCCAAGGGTTGTTTGGTGTTTTCTTGGGGGTTTTAGGTGGTTTTAACAATTTTTGATATTCCTTTGCATCTACCATAATCTCCTCATAGGTGACCGTGGATTCCTTGTGCTCATAAGGTATTTTGTTTCATTCCCGTAGTTGCAATTTGTAAGTAGGAAACCAATCCAACTTAGAGAAAGGTTGTCAACAAGTTGTCATCTACCTTATGTTGAAGATAATTGGCAAGTTTAAAGATTTGTTCATAATAAACCTCAACCTTTTCATCATTGCCCTGCTTAATGACTTTGAAAGCCAAAACCTGTTCATTCTTTTGAATGATGCAATATAATTTATAGAATGCACCTCCAATTCTAGAAATGTGCAACCTTCAATGAGACTACATAAAGTTTTCACCCCATTCCAAAATCACATCCTTTAAGATGAAACAAAATAGATTCATTATATCAATGTCTCACTTCTCACCATTAATCTAAATGGCTTTCTAAAACATTTAGCCATGGGCATTTAAATTTGTCCCAATAAAGTAAATTGGGTATGATAACAATTTACCTAATGAAAGAGGCACATGGGTAGTGGGTGTTGGTGGTAGATACACTATGCCAAAACTTGACATTTATGACTAAGATAAATATGACTAGTGACCATTTTCTAGTCATATAATCATATATGCCATGGTTTTATGAATTGTATTCTTGTAACCGTGGATGTGACTACATGACTAAAAGTTTTCATAAATAGGATTACATGACTATTTTTTTTTTTCATGAGCACCATATAATTATTTAATAATATACAATTTGAAACATTAAAAATATGAATTAAAAGGGAAAATAATTAGAGTGTAAACATACATACCTAGTAATTATATTATAAGTTTGTAAATGATTAAACATATAATTAGTGCACAAATAAATGGTTAATGCCTTATAATTTATAAATTTATTGCCTTAGAGTCACTAATTATTTAATGTGAATTTCTAGATAGTGGTTAAAAAAAAATTTGGGGGAATTTTTGTCATTTAAAAGAAAATCCCAAAAATATGGAACACAAATTGCCAAAGTTTTTGAAACCATAAAATTAAATAAAAAAATTGATGCCTAGAATATAATTAAAAAATTTAAGTTGAAACTCTTGTTCAAAGTTTTATTTAAATGAATATCTTCTTAAATTTTTTGACATTAGATAATGAATTACCCATGTGATGGGTAGCAAAAAAATAACATTTGATCTTCAGTAATTTATCAAAGTATTTGGTCATACAACTTGGAATTTTCGAATATTATATATTAAATCACACTTAATGAATTGAAAAAAAAGATTAAAATTTATTACTCACAATAAAATTTGATGAAAATTATGACATTTAAATAATTTAAATAATTTTATAAAATCTTAAAATAATGAAAATAATATTTTATGTTTCATAGATAAGATATTTTATTTAAAAATATTTTTTATAATTACAAATAAACATAACACAACATTTATACCATTTTTATTGATGTGGTATTTTTAAAAGGTGGGGAAATATTATATATATATGCTGATTTAAATTATGTTTATAAAAATATTTAATTATTTACAAATTGTTCTTGAAATGTATGAAATAGTGAAGATTCAAATGCATTTTTAGTCAAATTACTTGATATTTTGGTTTTTTGTTTTAATAGATATGTAGATCTTGGGAAAATCTCTAAGAATGATCCTTTTCTTTCATTTGGACAAAGTCTAAAAAAGATAATAATGGTCAAAATTGGGTACTTTTGTATGGGACAAAAGATTATGTGGGATAGTGTTGTAAATTTATCATCCCATATCCTTTGTCAACATGTTCAACTTTGTAAACTATATAATTAGGTGAAAAATTATTGATCTACACACAATACATGCATTACTGACACTCAAAGTGCAAATATTACTTGTGATGGGCCAATAATAAAAGCTTGTCACCAAAAAATAAATAGGATCCAATTTACCTACTTACTTACCCATTCCTACCTACATACCAACTAACCTATTCTTACCTACCTACCAAATGGCCATTTATTAATCTATATTTATAAAAATATAATATATTCCATGGGATTTACGACTAGGACAAAAAATTACTAGTGGATAAATGACATGTCCATATGGACTACATAGTCATGTAGTCATGAATGGTATATGTGACTACAAACGTAGTCATGGGTGTAGTCATATTTGCCATGTTTGGGTGTAGTCATAGTTGCCATGTTTTGGTGTAGTGATACCATAGTGGGTACCATGGGTTCCAAGGGGAACTTGGGCAAGGAGCACTAAAAGGCACACTTGTGCTTCCAACTAAAAATCCTCCTCCACCTCCTTTTGGGCATCCTCAACCACTTGGGGGGTTGTTTCCACTCAAGGGTTTGCCTCCACCTGGGGGTCCACCACCTCGTTTCGAAGGTTCATTTCGCCTTCCTAGTGGTCTTCCATTCCCATGAAGAAGGTTGCCATTGCCTTTCATAGGCATCCCACCCCCATAATTATTGAATCCTGATGGTGGGTTTCATGCGGGTGGTTGGAAATAAGGCATTAAATTTCTGGTAGAAAATCCACCAATGGGAATAGTTACTTAGGGAGCCATCACAGTCGTTTGGACACCCTTACTTTTTTTAGTTACAACAATTTTAATAGACACCACACTTAAGAAAGGGTATGCAGCAAATTTAGATGTGTTGGGGAAAGTAAGTGGGGGGTTTCTTGGGTAATAAGGATTAGGAATAATTGTCCATGGGTTGGGAATATTGTTGTTGCCTACATAGGATAGTCCATGATTCCCAAGGTATGTTGGCAAAATGTTATTTCTAGTAGAATTCATTACCGGGTAGTAGTTGTTCAACATTTGAATACTAGGGTAATTAGGGGCTATTTTGAAAAACGAGGTACACTCAAGTAATGCTAGAACATAACTCATTAAAGTTTGGGAGCTAACTAAAATGGTAGGTTGGGTGGTACTGAAAATTGGTTTCATCATAAAAATCGGTATTTGGTTAAGTTTATAAAAGCAATTTCTAACTACGTGTCTAAGGCCTCTATAAAAAGAACAAATTTGGTTAGTGGGTGTGGAATCAATAGTAAAAGTAAGCATTACCAATTTTTTTTAACATGAGTCATGCTCCCCACAAAGATTCATTGTTGAAAAGTGGTCACTGTTTTTGGTTTCAAAAGTAGCCTTCTTTAGAGACTCCACTAAATCCTTGATTGTTGTCACAACCTTAGCTTTGGGTTGCGACCAAAACAAAGACTTGCAAAGGTGCGGGCCAAGATTGAAGCCCAAGAGTCACATTTCATACTCCCGGGAGTGTAAGAGAGTGTGAGGTAATGAACCCACACACTCCCAAGTGGGCTCCCATTTTGGGAGTTGAAGTCTTAACGGACTTCCAAATCTTCAGAAGGCAATTGTAGGGGTTAAAACTTATTAGATTGAAAAGTTCCTTATACCATTAAAAATATCTTGAAACATAGATGTCTAAAATGGGCTTGCATGACCCATTTCGGTATTTAAAACATAAATTATGGCCAAAAGAAGGGTTGGGAGTCAAATGACCAATTTGACTCCTGATCATTAAAAGTCGCAAATCGCCTTGATATACTTGCATGAATGTGGCATGTTGCATATCCTTGAAAATCTCTCGATGAGGGCTATAACTTTGCTTGGAATCACACTTTAATCGAAGGTCTACATAAAAAGTTATGGGCCTCCAAAATCCTGGGAGTCCCAATTTTGGGAATTTCAGGACTTGCAACTTGGGAGTCCTGAGACAAAATGACATTTGGGTGCAGGCCTAGTGTACAGGCACAAATAATACTATGAGGAAGGTGGTGGCTTCCCCAAGTATTGGCTGTGGTGAGTCTATGCACCAAAAATGCCCCAACTATGCGTTACCCATCTTGTTGTTTGGTTTGTGTAGATCTGTGTGAATAATTGATTTGCTTGTCACTTGTCCTAGTCCCCATCCCAGAGCTCTAACATGCTCCTCTACCTTTGAAGTGTTGCGAGTTATGGAGCAAACCCCAACTCCTTATCCTTCCATTGTTTTCACCTTGGACTTGTAGTTGAGTTTATCAAAGAGCTCGGGGGTGTGCTAATTATCCTTTGGAGTTGAAAAATTTCAATAACTTGGGTTCAAGTACTAAGTATAATAGTCTTATGGTATTGAAAAACATCATTTTTAGTAGGGGTCCAAACATGGCCCACGAAGGTTCCACGTCCGTAATCACAACCAATCATTCCATCAAGTGAATTTTAATGTTAGTTCATATTTCTAATTCTCTTCTTTCAATGTTGATTCCGACCTCTTGCTACTTTACAATATGAAAAGTTGTAACGCTTTTTTTATCCATCATGTGAAATTGTCCTCTTTGACTAGGAGAAGGTGCATCCCCACCTTATTGCAACATTTCAATCATTTGCTTCCTCATATTCCTTGTCAATATAATTATCATATTCCACAAACAAAAGTGGTCAACATGTATAATAAATTTTTAGAATAAATTTTTAGTTTTGAACAATGAAACAAATTGCAAAAATAATGAAACTTTGGAAATAATATAACATTCGTTTTTCCAACAAAACAAATAGTTTCTATTGAATCTCTCAAGAAAAGAGTTATTAAACTAGAGATTCAGGTTCTATATTTATAGAATGGTTGCCAAATGTTAGGCCCACCCAATGAATTCATGGGTGTTTTTGTGTACTCAATTGAAAATCGATATAGATTTGAACACTTCAAGTTTGTTAGTGGTATGTCATTTAAAACATTGGAAAAATAGTTAAGCAAATAACCTACCACTTTTTCTTAAAAAAAACAAATAAATTGCAACAAACAACTTTGTTTTGATTACCAACTTTGGAGATGTTGCAAACTAGATAGTAAAAACAACTTCAACACACTTTGTAAAACAAAAACTTGGGCAAAAATAAAACCCATTTCATTCCAAGAGCTTTAAAATACAAAAATTACATTATAGTTGCATTAAAAAAGAAGGATAAAAGAAAACCCTTCGAGCTCCCCCAAGAAAAGACTTCAAGGCCGTAAGAAAATGGTGGGGGTTTAAAAAATATGAAAATCCCTAGAAATCCATTTAAATTCTTAGTTACACAATCTTATCTTACATCTAAAATCTAGAACTAGAATAAGAAGTTACAATTAAATTTTCAGTTCTAAATAAATATCTCTCAAAATTAGTTCAATACTAATTATAGCACAATTTTTGGTTATGTTGTAAAATTGGTTCTATTGTAAGATTAGTAAAACATGATTTTTGGTTCGAAAATTACAACTTTTCAAAACTGGCCTAAAAAAGTTTGTAGCCTTAACACATGATTTTTATATTTGAAATTTCAATCACAATGGACAAGACAAAAATGTCCCTACTCAAATCAAACCAATCTATTATGCCAAAAAATTGATTAAGTTTGTTTGACTAAGAAGATTAAAGATGATTATGGAAGAAATTACAAGATGATTAAAATTACTAATTGATGTGACAACATTAATTTATTTTTATTTAAAATAAAACTAAATTATTTTTTGAATAATTTAATAATATTATTTAAAAAATTATTATTTTTGAATTCAGTTATGGACATGATCAAAATGTAGTTGTGTTGAGTACATCTATGATTCCAACACCCAATTTTTTTGTCTTTTGGATTAACTATCGAAGTCTGTTAAACTTGCACCAAATCATGATGATTTGATGTTTTGATCATGACACATGTTCAAAGTGAAATTTCAACCTTCACTTTTTTCACCACAACTTAAGGCCTTTACCATCCAACCAAAAGATATGATTGTGTAGTAATGCTAGGGGCTAGCTTAGGCTAGCCTAGATAAGGTAGGTATGCTAGGGTAAATAAATAAGTTTAATAAGATAGGCATGTATTATTAACCTATCTATTATTTTATCAAGGTAAGTAGACAGGTAAGTAAGCTAGGCTAAACTAGGTAGTGAGGACATTTTGCATTGTGTGAATATCCTTAAAGTAATCACAAATTTAATCACAAAGTCAAGTTCCATGTAAGCTACATAGGGTTCATGTCTTATTGATGTTCATTCATAATAATGTACGAGAAAATGGATTGTAGTCATGAGGATTTGTGATTGCTATTGCAACTTCCATCCCATGGGGTGTCTTTTGTGATTGATTATGTAATGGCACATGTCTTAGGTGTATAAAACTTTTGTAGTTATAGGTGTCCAATATGATTGAAAATTAGTTGTAAATTGAGCTGTTATTTTTCAAATTTCTTCTAATGAATATTAATGCAAATCTCTTTTGTTGTATGATTACCTCAAGAATTGTGCACATTAATGTTCCTTGGTCCCCTATGTAAAAAGCTAAAAAATAATATTGTTTATGAATTGATATAATTAGTTGCTACATTCTAGAATTGGCCCTGAAAATACCCATCCAAAAAAAATAATGGTTCATGTCACCCTGAATCCTAAACCCTAAAACCTAGACCCTATGGCCTATGAAATTTTTACCCATTTAATTTAATAATACCCTTTTGATAGATATTCTCACCTAGTATGAAGCTACCCAAAATGTTCAATATCAATACCTAGCTGATATGCAAGTTGTATAAGGAAATGTGAGTAACAAGACTAGCTAGTATGATAAAAATAAAAAGTCTGCACTACTGGTATTCTCTCAGGTTTTACTTGACTGGTATGTTCTCCAATACGGGCAGAGTGAACCAGCACCCA
>Ga0116228_10001763_pt1 | contig 18161 bp, 17 predicted proteins | sample S1TSphfallax_2_FD_89694 | JGI IMG/M metagenome (GOLD analysis project Ga0116228, IMG submission 89694) | Host-associated microbial communities from peat moss isolated from Minnesota, USA - S1T2_Fc - Sphagnum fallax MG | ecosystem: Host-associated > Plants > Peat moss > Unclassified | place... | reverse complement strand
GTATTGGTTGGCCATAGCTTTGGAGGCCTGGTCATTAAAGCCCTCATCAATGAAACAAAAAGACGTTCTGACAGTGCTGAAACCAATGCTTTGGACAAGAAAGCCATCCGCAAAGCAAAAGGATTCTTGCAAAATCTCAAAGGAATTGTTCTCTATGCTGTTCCCCATAGTGGAGCAGATGTAGCAACTCTGTTAAGCTGTTTTCAATTTGTTAGGTTGTCAAAGATCATCAGGAACCTGATGGCTTTTAGCAGAAGGATGGCAAAAATGTCTGTTATGATGCAAGATACATTCTACAACAAGGGGATCAATATTTATGCCTTTGGGGAAGGCAAGCCTACTTATTTGAACAAGGTATGTACCATATCCCAACTTTGATCTTGGGATTCTATTTCCTACAGAAACCAGATGTAGTGACCACAATGAAATATGGGGAGCAATAGCATGTGTAGACGGGTCAAAAGGTGATATGGATATTGGGTTATATAGAAATGAGCTTAGGCTAAAGCTCATACTTCAATAATTGTCCTTGGATCTATAAATACAGAACTGATGCCAGCCATCACTTCGCATTATCTGGGTTGATACGTCAGTAGCTTAGTGTGTATATATAATTGTGGCAATATGATGAGCATGAAGGTCCTAGAAACCCAACTTCAAAGGATTTAAAAAATTTCTAATTATAATTCATTTACATGTTGTGCATGACCAGGCGATTATGATTATTGCCATACAGATTCATAAAATATGTATATTAACCTAAGCCCAAAAGCTTTGACTCTTCCTTTGCACTATGGAAGCTCCAACTGGATGGATATGGAAAAACCTTTTATTTACAGGCGAAATTTTGCCAAAAATCAAAATTAAAAAAAATAAAATCAAAAGATTTTGGTGGGTTTCCATCACCAAAAGTGAGGGAAATAGTCAAAATCACCAGATGCCTATAGTTGGTTTTCAGTGTGTAGCTATAAACATAGGTGGTTACTTCAAAAATTATACTTCATATTTGGTTTATAGCCAGCTTTTGCTAAATTTTAGTAAGGACGATCACCATTTCAGAAAAACCTTCCTATTGGTGATCACCACTTAATAGGCTACAAAAAAACCTTAAAAAAATGATACAGAAGTTTTCCTGCTGTGTAGGTAGCAGTACTTTGCTGCACTTCAAATGACTCGCTTCACTGTTTGAATTTAGATGGTGGTGAAAGCTGCATCGGCCATGCAACTTGCAGGCAACAACTTCTACGTACTGGAGGATTGCGATCATATGCAAGTCTGCAAGCCACCTAGCAAAGAGCACCCTAGCTATTCCCAATTGTTGGATGTTCTCCGCACTTGTAGGGAAGGCACAGATCCACCAGCAGTATGATGTGAACGTGCAGAACAAGCTGCTGCATTAGATGGGACCGGACAGGTCGAACACAGTGAAACCTCAAAATGACATCGTTATCTCGTGGGATGCCGTGATTTTAGGGTTAGGGAAGTCTACAAAATGGTTTGCAAGTTAAATGTCTTTGTGGGGAGTACAGGTTGTTGAATGCAAGAGCCTTGAGCATGCACAGAGTGTATTCATACCAAATTGAGCTTGAGTATCAGTGCGATCAGAACATCCACAAAACGCTGAGATTATTCTCTCTTAATTAACTAGCTGGGATCCAGTTTTACAATAGATTAGATTATTGCTATTTCTTCTATACAAGTGGTACAATAGATATATTGGGATTTGCAGTTTCGAAAATTTTTAGCTGTGATCTTCTGAATTTTGCAATTGAAGTTTTCTTGTTCTTCCAGACACAGCTGCACACTTACTGTTGATGAAAGTTCAATCTGTGATCATGCTCACACTGCATGGTTTAATAATGCCATTACCTATTTAAGCAAGATAATAGTCCCATCTAAATGGTAAATAGTCATATAATGGGTACCGCATTTCAAGTTTGAGTAGTCATCTGAGCTTTGAGGTATGAAAGTTGTAGCTGTCCAAAGAGGCTGGGGCATTTTCTGTCCAAGAGCTTGCATCAATATTTCTCACATATATGCCCAGAGCTGTCTATTGATGATGTTGCGCATAATTTGAATTAGTCACACTTTGGAGTGTCGAATTGGAGTGAAATTGGACACAAAAGTTCTACTGTTTTAGGATTAAAGAACCTGTTGGGACAAAACATAGAGGCTGACGTGCATGTCAATTTTTTGGTTTACTTCAAAGCAATACGGGACCCATAAGGATCTCATTGCATCTTTATAGAATATATACCACAATTAGGGTCTATGTCTGGTTCGTAACCAATTAAAATGAGAGTTGAAAATATCAAACCTCTTCTACAAGTACAGGGAAGACACAAAATCCTTCCCCCCTCCCCCAAAAAGCTCTTTGGTGCAAATAGTGGTCGACAGCCCCAAGTCTTGTGTAGAGTTATTTGGTTTTGTTGCATGGTTTGATTGGATTGACTTTCCTTTCAGACTAAATAAAAATTACGACTGTTGTTATTTAGTGTTGAAAACTATGTTCTTGGTTGATATTTTCATTTTCTCTTGAGAAATGTTGAAATTGGTGTGGAATAATAGAACCTGTGAAACAAAACAATGAAAATTCATCTTGTAAAACATGCAAATCAAGCAAAACTTTGTAATACATTTTTGCATAAAACCATGCAGGGTGCAAAAAAGGCAAGAAAAGATCATCTCAAAAGTGCACTAAACAAAGCTTGTTTTCAGGGAGGGGGTGTGTTTAGTGTCTCCTCAACTATAGTACTTGCCAAAGGTCACCAGAACATAAGGAAAATTTGGAAATGAGAAAATAAAGACCTGCAAGTTGTCTCCTAATTCCCCAAAATTCTGCCCCTGCCATTAGCCGAGGCAAAAAATAGTGAAAAACAGTTTTGCAAAGAGAATTTCATGCAGGCAATGGCAAGGGTCAGTATGCACTCATGATGGGCCCTGTTTTTGGGCTTGCCTACCAAGGCAAGGATATTGTGTTCAGATTCATTATAGAGTATAGTAGCTTAAGGGTTTTTTATGGAAATGGCAAGGTCACAGTGTGACACACCCCTTGTTTCCTTTTGGGGGTGGGGTGAGGGGAGCTATTTGTTTGTTTTTCTTCCTTGTTCCTAATGTGTTTCTAACATGTCCTCAGCATGTTCCCTTGAGGTTCCTCATGTTATCAAGTTGTTCCTTAAGGCATTCCCAATAGCACCTCAATTTTATCCCTTATGGTTTGCCCAATGTTTAACTCTCATGTATATAAACTGAAACGGTAATTTGTATGGAAACACATTTGTTTCAGTTTTGCAATGGGTGGTCCAAATAGGTGCTTCCATTGGGGATTGCTCAATCTTTCAAATGTCTTTTTGATGGGCCAATGAATATGCTCTTTCAAAATAAAAATAAAAATTATGAGGGCACCCATGAACTAATTAATATGAATCACACTACCATCACACAATTAATAGGAATCACACTATATCCCCACAGGTACTCCTGTGACCCCTAAAGTGAAAAGGTTCGCAAGGTGCTGCCTTGATCCGGCGGTTGATGGATCGCTTCCAGGGATTTGCATTCATGAAGGAGGGAGAATGTGGACGTTCTGTTCCTCCTATTTTAAAAGATGAGCTTGCAAACTTATCTGGTTTGTTTCTTGCTCTTCATGGTGGTCTGCCGAGTCTTGATTCCGATTGGTTGGCAGGATTGTTGAAGGACGAGGAGCTTCGGCTATTTGAAGGAAGGCGGCTCAGCAAGGAAAGCAATTATTCTGTTTTTCTGAAGTTTTCGAAAGAGCTAAATATTCTTTGATCTAGGATTGCTTTGGTGATTCTGAGCAGAATGTGTTGTACTAAGGAAAATGCATTTGGAGATGACGGCTCCGTATGTATGGCCCTGTTCTCTGAAGTTCCACCACATTGGAGATGTAAAGTCTGTGGTAGCATGTTAGTTATGGGACGGTGATGAAAATGATGCAAAATTCAGGGGGTTCATGAGTGATTTCCTAGTGGCATTGTATCAAGAGTGTTCCAGTTTGAGTATGGGAAGAGGTTCTGGGATAGAGTTTGAGTACCCTTGTTGAGCGCTCTGAGTTTGGGTCTACAGTTGGTCTTCACCTGTAATTTGGTAGAAAATGTTGATCTTTTCATAGGGGTGGGATTGGGCTGAGTTTCCTTTCTTGTCAAAGCGTCTGGGATTTTTATGTGACGTGGGAAGAAACAATGCCATTAGGAGGTTTGTGAATGCTCAATGAGGCCATTAGGAGGTTTGTGAATGCTCAATGAGAGAATTTGGAGGTTTCTGATTCACCTAAGCTCCGGTATATGTAATGTAGTTGTCAATTGTTGATTTCATGGTGTAGCACTTTCTTTAGACCGATTGGACATTCTGTTTTGTAGTGACCAGTTTATTGAGAAAGCTCATGAGGTTCTGCTGACACTTTTGGCTACACTGCTGAATAAGGTACGAAAGATCAGTTCTATACTGGGACACAGCTTTTGTCTTTCGATTCGTTGCTGTTTCAGTTTCTTTTGTAATGAAGTATTGGAGAATGCCTGCTCCTGAGGCTGTCCCCTAATTTGGAATTAGTAGCCTAGAGGGTGGTAACTCGATAGCATAGGTAGGCCCCAAAAATAGGGGAGGCTCGCAGGAGCTGGCCTTCCTCTATGTAATGTGTGAAATGATGAAATCCTGCCAAACTTTATTAAGCCAAAGCACCCAACAGAGGGGAGGAACAAGGAAGAAATGGAAAGGACCCGCGACCAGGTAAAAAAACAGAAACCCTCAACCAGGGGGGCAAGAAAAAGGAGTCGGAAAAAGTCATGCACCCAGACTCCCCCCCCCAACAAGAAGCATGTGTGAAAGGTTCTTTGGGAATGGCACAAGGTTTACATGCGAATGGTGAAAGATCCCTTCAATTCACAAAAGCATATTCCATGCAAGGATGTGCTTTCAAATACAAATACAAAAAACCTTGAAATGATTCAATTCATAATAAAGTGTGACAGGTTATACATGATTTATACGGATCAGACCTCAATTACCAGCATGTGACTAAAGTCAGGCCCTACTATCAAAGTACAGGAGGGCATATTCATGCTCAACTGTGTGCACTCGGTCGTCTAGAGCCCATCCGGGCAGTAAATTTGTAGGGGAAGGCCAGGGCTGAAGGGCATTCCTCTGTTTTCAGGGCCACAGTGAACCAGCACCCTTCTGACCTAGATACCTTACTAGGTTAGCTATCCTATTGACTTAATTGTCTTAATAACTTAGCTTCCTTCTTACCTATTTTGCTACTTACTCACCCATCTACCTACTTACCTATGTACCCACCCACCAGCCACAGTGAACCAGCACCCACTGGTGTGTATCCATTGGATGCCAATTATTACTTAGTTGTGATGAACCTTAGTAAAAAAGAGGCCTACTAAGAGCACATGCCTCACTATTTAAAAATTGCCTATTGTTACAAGGCAATGCAAAATCTACAAGGCCAATTGCACAAGACTAAATGAAATGAAAAAAAAAGAGAGGAAATTTTCTAAAGGTCCCTGGTTAAGGGATTATATTAAAGTCAAACCCTAACTTTGCTATAGGTTTAAGTGTCATGATCATTACTATGTTAAGTTCAACACAATCAAGACACCCTAATTTCGAAATATTAGATGTCTTATTCCTTCTTAGATTTATAAAACCTGAGGCAAATAATGTTGCACAAAAGTTTTTTAAAAAGCATATGTACTGAACTAGTTACCCTTTCCACAAGGATTGTAATCCATTTTAGAAATTATGTACAACAAAGTTCTATATGATACTTAACTTTATGGTGAAAAGCTTGCTATGTCTTCACACGTTTGTAAGATGCACAACACTTTTGGCTAGCTAGTTGGTTGGGTGACTTAACAAAATATGTATTTTATGTTTCATTGGCCTTTACTTGCCTTGTAAGGAACCTAAACTATGACACTTTTGGGTGGCTGATTTGACAAAATATGTATTTTATGTTGCATTCACCTTTATTTGCATTATAAGGAACCTATAATACCAATTGTTAATACTATTTCCTGGGTCCCATAATCAACCTATGTCACAAACATGATATCCAAAAAAAATTTAATAATCTAAAAACATGTAATTCAACCCTTTAGTGGACTGGTTACCCTTTTAAAGGAAAACATAGTCCACTTCTGTGACCTTTTTTTTTCTTTTGGGTAGTTGGATGCTTGTTTTTTACGGCCAAAGTGAACCAACAGCCACCAATGCACCTATCGGCCATAGTGAACCAATAACCACCAATGCACCTATTGGTTGTTCTATCCATGAGATGGGTTGCATTTTTTCATTTGGCACCAAATGGGGTTCATCACAATCCATTTTTTTTTTGGCTATTGATCATTATATTTTTATTTTATTTTTGGTTTTTAATTGTTTTTCCCTTGGACCTAACCTCATACATAGCTACCCTACTCACCTTCCTACCCTCATAAATATTGCACCAACCTTGGTACTTTATTTATTATCCCTTACTAACATAACTACCCTAATAACTAATTATCATATTGACCTAGCTATTATATTAACTATCTACCCTACTAAATTAGCTACCCTATTCATTACATACCTTATTAACTCAACCATTGTATTAACTACCAATCCTACTTACCTAGCTACCTTACGTACACAACCACCCTATTGACATAAGTATTTTACAAACCTAGTCACCTTAATAATGTAACTTGTTTCTTATGTACTAACTTGCCAATTTACCTAACTACCTTGCTAATGTAACTTTCTTCCTACCTACTAATTTGTTTACCTACATGCCTACCTACCCTAATAACCTATTTACCTTGCTCCTTGAACTTCTTTTCTACTTATTAACCTATCTACTAACCTAACTACCTACCTATATACCTATTTACCTACCTATGCACTCACCTTCCTACCTATCCATTATGCTTACCTACCTATCTACATTTTTCACATAGCCAAATACCTAATCAATTACCTACTCATTTTTTCCAACCCCACCCCACCCTAATCCTACCTATCAATTTATTAAAGTTCACCCTAATTCATGGATGATGAACATAGGTCCCCATATGTAAGTATTACAAACAATTTATAATGGAAACAATGCCATAATTGCAACCATTTTGGTTTAATTAATGCATATTTCACAATATTTCGTGTACCTAATTTATTATGGAATGGACATTACAACACATTTTTTCATGTAATTATTATAAGTATGCACTATTGGATTATGGTTTAAGTTTAGGTTTGGGACACATAGATTAATTAATAAGTTTTTCACAAATGTATAGTAATTAACCTAAAGTAAGTTAAATTTGGGGGAAATTTTATGATTTACACATAAGTAATACAATTTCATTTTATATTTTCTTCAAAGAGAGTGGAAAAAATTAGGTTAGATAGATCACACAAAGGTAAGAGACATATATATTTTTTTGGTTTTGTATGAAATTTATTTGATTGTTTTTTAAGATTAAAATATTTTCTTTCAGTCAATAAATATTTATACTTTAAAAGTTTTAAATTTTGGTTTTCTAATTTTTTTCCTATGTTCTTTTAAATTTTTTTGTTTTGCATTATATAATCTGTATAGTTTGTATAGTTTTTTTTTGGGTTTAGGGCATATATCACTAAGACTTTTTTTTGTTAGGGTTTGTATAGTTAAAGTTATGATAGGCCTTATCGAAAAATATCATTTGGATTTTTATGGTTATGCCTTATGATGCACTCCCAACTCCTAGAAGGACTCTAATGTGAGTCTAAATCAAAGACAACAGAAGAAGGAGGAGTCGGGATGCGCTCCCTAGCTCACAACACTTTGAGGGGTAGAGGGGCGTGTTGGAGCTCTGGGATGGGACTAAGAAGAATTGACAAGCTTATTCACTCACACGGGCCTGCACACAACCCACACAAAATGGTTAGTGCATAGTCGGAGCACCTTTGGTGCTAGGACGAGCCACGGCAACACGGACACACAAGACTCGCCACGGCCCGGACTTGGGGGAAGCCACCACCTTCCCCCTTATAGTATACTCTACACCTCTCCACGGGGCCCACATCCAAATGGCTTTTCACTCCCGGGACTCCTGGGATTCCCGCGTGGGAGTCCCGAAATCCCGCCAATTAGGACTCCCAGGACTTTGGAACCCCATAACTTTGCGAGCAGACCTTGGATCGAAGTGCGGTCTGAAGCAAATTTGTAGCTCTCGTCGAGAGCTTTCCAACGGTATATGGCACGTCGTCTGCAGCCAAGTAAATTGGGTCGATTCCCGACTTTTTTTGATCGGGAGTCAAATTGGCAGTTCGACTCCCGGACCCTTCTTTTGACCATAACTTGTGTTTCAGATGTCCAAATGAGCAATACGAGCCCATTTTACGCATCTACGTTCCAAGAGCTTTCCAATGATATAAAGAACGCCACAAGCCATTGAGTTTTGACCCCTCAAATCAGTCTCTAAAGTTTCGGGAGCCCACCGGGACTCCATCTCCCAAAGTGGGAGTTGCCTTGGGAGTGTGATGGCTCACTCCCTCACACTCTCCTTCAATCCCGGGAGTCTCTGATGTGACTCCCAGGCTTCCCTTAGGCTCGCACCTTTGCAACCCCTTTTTGCTTTGGTCGCGAGCCCAAAGCTAGGGTTGCGACACCTTATGATTTAATGTATAGGAATTTAGTCCATATATTTCAAGGCTTAAGGTTCATACTTTAAACTTTGTTCATTGTATTGGTTTTTTATCTTATCACTTGTTTAGATCTATACCATAATTATGAATCTCCTTTGTTTCCATATGTTCCATAGTTGTTAGAGTTCAATATTTCCTAACCCACTTTTGTACAAGTTATGATCTTTTAGGGTTACATTTTCAATTGGGACTACAAACTTTAGTGGAATGTTGTCATCTTTTATTCCTAAAGGTATGCATTTGTCTCATTACTTCTTTTGTTTTATGTTTATATTTTCATAATTGAACTTATTTTCATTTCCTAGTTATTAAATATAGAATGGGTGACAAGTTTCATTAAATATACAACCATAAATAAAGGCTTTATACATTTATTCAGATATTTCATATTCAATATCTCTTTATAGTTTGATTTTTTCATTCCCATATGCAAATAATGCATTTACTCCCCACAACCAATGTGGGTTTTATGGCATAAAGTAAGTATTGCATTTTGCACCTCTCAAATAGTGTGCATTAATTATCATTATGTGGGTATTGCTACATGGGGTTTTCAGACATTGTGGGTTTAAGGTACAATCTAAGTATTGCATATGTGAACATTTTCAATGATGGAAGGTTTAATAGCTCAATGTGGGTATTGCCAAAGTTTGTTTTAGTATATGCGTTCATAATGCAAGTATTATATGTGATGTACATTGGAACAGTAGGTATTTTATATCATGATATGGGTATTATAATGGGAATTCCAAATCACATCATCAATTTTAAAAGAGCCATGTATGTATTGAATTTTGGGTTTTTGTTCTATGATGAATGTTTATAGAATTATAATTTTCTCGATGTAGGAATTTGTCATACTTCCTTCAATCATGGGAAAGGTTCCAAAGTGCCATTCCATTCATGTCCAAAACCCCACCAAGTCCCCTTTCTCAATACGGACTTAGTGTGGAGGTCCGAGACACGCCATGGAGGGCAAAATAAAATGACCATTCAATTTACTTATGTTCCATATGTTCACATCTTGGAATTCTTGGAAGGTGAATGAGGGGATACGAGCACCCCTATGGAATGGAATGTTTACAAAAACTTTCCAAGCCAAACGGATGTCAAGCAACCAACTATCAAAAACCATCTTGGGCATATGTGGTAAACATTTATGGCATTAACCTTTTTAATTTCTTTAATTCATATACCAAAGATGTAATCATTTACATCTTGAAAGTTTTTTGGTTTAGGTATCAGTGTGGATATGGACTAAAGCATTATTGAGAAAATTCAACCCACCTTCGTTCTATTAAATGAAGATGCCTAATGTCATTCTTAATCAAACATCTATACACACAGCCTAATGTGGCTGAGATCACAATTTATCATAAGGCCCATACACAAATTGATGGGTCATTCAGCCATGGTGAACATGACCCGGAATCCATTTCTCGTATGTATCATTATGCTACGCATGTCACCACATATGGGCTAATTAAGCTTAGGTTACATGGCCAAACAAATATCTAACAAACATAAAACAATTTGGTGGGAATGTGTGAATGTGGGTCAAAACATGACACGAGATGATTTCATTTGGCTTCAAAACATTGCATATTTGGATTGAAAACATAAGAAAGGGAGTTGGCGTTTACACACCAACCTTGCAATTTCAATTTGGTCTTAGGCTCTCCAACATCCCGAAGATGTCTTCTTTTTTCAAAATGTTGGTGAAATCAACAGGACTCAAGTCCCATTCACCATAGGTATTCAAACACCAATTCAATGTGAGTTCATGTTATCATATGGTCACAATGGTGCCAATTTTATGGATGCCACATTTGGCACAAATGACATGAAATTCCATCTATTCACCTTGATGGGGTTTGATGATCATTGCATGGGTGTCCTTTTAACCTAGATCATTACAAGTAGGCAAACAGTTGAAAATTTGATCGAATGGTTAAAACCATTAAAAGATAAGATGTTATCACACATGCCACATTGGAAACCATCATGTTTTTTCATTGATGATGCACCTCAAGAATTGAAAGCATTTCAATTAGTTTTATACCTAGTACCTACTTTGTGTTTATTTCCTTAGATGTTTTTTAATATCTTTTGTAAAATTCTTGATAATTTCAAATGCATTTTATGTTGTACTAACCCCATCCACTCATGGTGATTTTATTGCATATGTATCCTTATTAGGGTTGTATGGGGTATGGACAAGGTTCCCATCTACCTTTTTTGTTGGCATGTTCTCAAAACATGGCGCTTATGTGGTACTGGAAAAAATCAAAGATGTGGAGGTGCGGGGTGGAATACTCCAAGACCTTCATGATGTGATGTACATGTCCATCAACCATGGAGAAACAATTGACGACTTCAAAGATCATGGGAGGGTTGTTATGAAAGAAAACTTTCACAAACATAGGCCTAGTGATGCGTGGACAAATTACTTCTAGACTTATTACCATCAATTTGGTAAGTGATAATATTTATCATCGTCTAGTATTCAAAATTCTTTTGTAATAATGTTATTCATCCTTGTGCATTATGTTTATGTTTGCAAAATTATGGATGGTGGGTGTTCGAAAAGTGCCCCATTCCAACCAAGACACCCAAACGATCATTGAATCATATCATGGTGCGTTGAAACGTTGGTTTGCTCTTGACACAAAAGGCTTTAGAGGGCATAGGATTGATTGGTTGGTGTGGCGATTAACAACCATTGCACACCACTACATGCACACATTGGAAATGAAAACAAAGGGTTTCATAAAAACCAAGGTTATAGAGACCATTATTACACGAAGTGTGGAAAAGGTAACCCTTATTCCACTCACCCATGTGTACCAACCAACCCTTGAAAGTGATGGAGCTTGGGGCGTACGAAGCCAACGCCTTCCCAATGTTATTTATGTGGTGAATTTCCCATTCATTGAAATATTTTGTTGCACATGTGAATGGGCATTGCAAAGGAACATGTGTAAACACCAAATTGTGGTCATTTTCACATGCACAGACATTTTTCAAGAGGATATCATTCATTATTGTGGAACATAATATGGATCACATTGTGGAGGGTTGGGTCAAATGCTTGTAAACCCACGACATATTCCAGATGATATAAAGTCCAATGATGATGACGAAGATGAACATCTTGAAGGTGATGATGAAATAGTGGAATTTGATGGGCTCATGAACATGGAGCAAAGTAATCTCCCTATGGGTGCCATTGTAAGGTCTAATGACACAATAAATTCATCAACCCCAATGGAAAGGGCTTTTGCACAATTGGTCACTACAATGCAAGAAATCACAAATGAATGTAAAGAAGGCGATGTGACACTTTACGAACATGCCACCTCACACATGAGAGTATTGGCATGTAATATTCATAACATATCACAAAGGCAAATGTAGTTTTACACCTAGGATTAGTGTTACACCGTGTAAAAGATGGATTGGGAAATAGTGTCAAATTACAACTCAAAGATTGGCATAAAACAATGTTCAATCATACAAATGTACATCCTAAATGATGCCATGAATAAATGTCTCAATTACTAATTAATATTGTTGCCATTGGCACTAAGAATTTTGTTTTAGAATCAATTTTGTATGGAGGAAACCATAGTTTAAATTCTTTGAACATCATGTATTCAACACACACATGAAGTCTAATATGCCACAAAGGTTATTATTATTTCCAAGTAATAAGCACAAAAAATTTGAAATGCAAAAACACAAGGATAGTGATAATATTAATGCAAAATGCAAAAATGTAATTAGGCCCCAAAATCCCAATTGGTAGAAGTAAGTACAAGTGCAAGTATTACAATTAGGCCCCAAAATTCTAGTTGGTAAAAGTAAATATGGGTGCAGGTATTGCAACGAAGCCCCAAAATTTTAGTTGGTAAATGTAAGTACGAGTGCAAGTATTGCAACGAAGCCTCAAATTTCCAATTGGTAGAGGTAAGTATGAATGTAGGTATTGCAACAAAACCCCAAAATTCCAATTAGTAGAGGTAAGGATAAGTGCAAGTATTGCAAGTTTAAATGAATAATCAACCTTAAATGCAATACCCACATGCATGGTCATTTCAAAATAACCCATCTAAATGGTTTTGATACCTTTTAGTGAAAACCTAGCTTTAAACGCAATACTCACATGCAAGGTCATTTTGAAATAACCCAACCCTATATGCAATACTCACATTCAAGGTCACTCTGAAATAACACATGTGGGGTTTAGGCCTCTTTAAATGAAAATCCTACCTTAAATGCAATACCTGCATGCTAGGTCATTCCAAAATAATTAGCTAATTTCAAAATAGTATGCTAACAAAGGTGTGTATAAAGGTTGGGGTTGTTGATTAGGCGTTCCATGATTTTTACTTTGTTTCATTAAAATTGAAAAGATGTTATATTGTTTATGGAACAAATAGTACGATGACAATTGTGATCAAGTTTATTTTGGTGCAGGAATTTTTCATGGAAAAGTTGAACTTGCAATTTATAACGTGGAATAATTCTCTTAAATATTGATTTCAATAACTTATTAAAATAAAAATATAATTAAGTTAATCAATCAAATATCAAATTAATCAATATGATTTTAGATCCAACTTTTAATTATCAAAGTAAATATAGTTAAACCAAATGATTAGTTAATTATTTTAAATAAATAAATGATTATCTAATTCTTGATATTTAATCATTTAAATTATCCAAAATACTGGTCTATAAATTATTTAATTATATGACAATTTTTCTTTATAGTTCATTAATTCTTTAAAATAAATTTTTAATGATACATTAAATTGGGGGGAAATTTCTAGGGTTTAGACATCTGTGAAACAATACAATTTCATTTTATATCTTCTTTAAATAAATTGGAAAAATTAGGTTGGAGAGATCACACAAAGGTAAAAAATAAACCTTATGTGAAAACCCAACCCTAAATGTAATACAAAGTTTGTTGAGATTAAAAAATAAAAGTTGAAGCTTAAAATTTCTTCAAATATGTTCATATTTATGTTTTTTCCCTTTTAAATTTGTAACCTCATTTCAAAAAAAATAAATATAAAGTCTTTAATTTGATAAGATTTTAAACCATGTTTAAAAAAAAATCAAAGCACATGATTTTTATTTTATTTTTTTGTTTCACATAATAATAAAAATGATTCCTCCCATATATTAATCCTATGTTTGATTGAAATTTTATTTTATACTTTTTTGATATATAATAAATAAATTCTTGGTTAAAATAATCATATAGTGGGTTAGAAACATTTTATATTGTATACATATATAACACGTCCTTATGTAAATTTTTTTTTTATGATATATATTATTGGTTTAAATATTGGTCCAAATATATTGTTATTTATAACACATTATATATAAATAATGATATTATGGAATTATATTGTTGATTCATTTCAATACATATAATATTTTAATATTTATTTAAAATAATATAAAATAATATATATATATATAAACCCATGGTTACGTATATTGCAATTATTTTTAATAAACTTTGTTTTTAATGTGAATTTAAAAATTCCAAAATATTAATAACTAGGTACAATAATGTTCATAAAAAACCAACTAAGAATTCGTAGCATTGATAAATTACTAACTTCAACAAAAGCTCATTGCCAAGATTGTTAGATTGACTAAAGTGTCAACATTGACCAAGCTAAACAACCTAGTTTAAACATAAGTAATAGGTTAGTAAGCTACTTGTTAAGTAACCTAATTAATTACCTAGTAGGCTACCTACATAATATAGGCTTATTATGTAGTTTATTCACTAGTGTAGGCCTTTAAGGTTAATATCTTAGATGGTCTAGGTAGGTATTGAAGGTGATTGAACTTACTAAGTAAACATATTAGTTATGTAAGTAGTTTATTAGCCTAGGCCACATAAGCCTAATAAGCATTTATGATAGTTTAATTTCTATTATTTATTATATTATAACATATTAAATTTGAACTAAAAAAACTTATTAAAAAGAAAACACATTTTTTCATATAATTGTTATAAGTATATATTATTGGATTATGATTCAAGTTTAGAGTTTCGAACATGTAATTTAATTAACATTTTTTTTACAAATCTATAGTAATTAAAATAAATCTAGGGTGCATTTTGGGGGGAATTTTATATGCAAAATAATGCAATATATATATATATATATATTTAAAGAAAGTGAAAGAAATTAGCTTGGAGATATTAACAAATGGTAAGAAACATACCTTCTTTTGTGTTTTATTACAAATTTTACTGAATTATTTAAAAAATTAAGGCTAAATTTTTAATTGGTGAAAATACGTACATGTGTGGATATTGCAAAATCATATGAAACCCTAACCCTAAATGCAATAACCATATTCAAGTTCATTTCAAAATAACCCATAGGTGATTTAGGTAAAACATGTAATGAAAGGGCAACCTTAAATGCAATACCCACATGTAGGGTCGCTTCAAAATACCCAATATGTAATTTGGGTGTGCTTTTAAATGAAGACCAAGGCCTAGATGCAATACCTACATGTAAGTTCATTTTGAAATAATCCATAAGTGATTAAAGCAAACCTTATGTGAAGACCGAACCTTAAATGTAATACCTGCATGTAAAGTCATTTCAAAATAATTAAAAAGTGGTTTAGGCACCCAAAATATCTCTATTTATATACCTAAATTAATTATTATTCTGAATTAATTTTATGACAAAATGCAAGTATTGCAATGAATGTAAGAAACTTGCGACTATTATGGGACCTATATGCAAGTATTATAATGAATGTAAAAAATTGGCAACTATTATGGGACCTCTATGTGGGTTTTGCATACTTGAAAATGGCCTTATGGAATTTAGAATAGAAAATGATGTGGGTATTGTTTAAAAAAAATTTAGGTGATGTGAATGTTATTACATTAGATGTAGGTATTGCACAATTCATTTTGATCTTTGTAAACCTTAGACAAATTAATGTTACCTATTCATATGGGCCTATTTAAGGTTTGATTTTTACATTTAAAATATTAAGAAGATTATGATAAAGAAAACATATATGATTAATTATACATCAAACAAGTGTGACTAGAAGAAAATATTATATTAATAAAAGATGTACAAAAATGGGTGGATCAAAAATTACTAAAAAAACCAATGAAAAAAAAAGGTTTTTAATAATATATCAAAGGACCAAAATCTAAAAATTGGGTGGTCCAAAAAATAAAAGGGTTGAAAAAACCTTGCTAATTATATGAAGTGGAAACCCTAAATCATATCATTATCTATAATTTTGTGTTTAGCTCAATAAACAACTATTGCATTTGCAACCTTTACTACATGATGAATAATGTACAAATGGTAACGTTGCATTTCAACTTGAACTACATTTGCAACAATCTTTTTTTTTGTTATGCCCTGAACCTTATAAACACCCAAAAAACCACCAAATTAAACCTTAACACACCTTGGATGGCACAAAAGTATAAAAAAACAATAAACATTGATTATTATTGTTTCTTACCTTCCATGAATCATTCTAGATTCAAGGAAATCCAATACATGTGTCAACTTTTGTGTCTGACTTGTTTTAATGGACTCTTAATCCCAATTTTTGACATCCCATGCCATCTTTAATTGTTGTGCATATGCAAAACGGGTGGATCAAATCATCTTTTATAAATTTTCATCCTTCCCCATCCATGATGTTGCATCTTAAAACACATTTCCCATGCCCCGTGCAATAAGACCCAACATCAGTAATAATTATTCTAAAGCTAATTTGGCCAAAGTTTGTTTTGGTAATGGTGGACATTGTTCTGCAACAATTATTAGCTTATCCCATTTGCATTGGGCTTTGGCATGAATGTGATTTATAACCTTTTGATCATTCTACCTTTGCATGACCATGGCATCTCCCAAAATGCGAGTATTCATTTTAGCATGGTTTTAATGTTGAAAACGTCTTTTAGAAATTGAAGGCCTCCTAGGTTTGGCCTTTTCTGCCACCAAGCCATGCACCTCCTTCAAATGTTTGGTCAACAACCATTTGGCACAATATGTGATAATGTGAATGCCAACTTTACACTTCCATTTTGACTCAACCTTCGTCCATTTTTTGTCTTTTTGAGTCAAATTAGGTGGACAAGGGGGTGTCGATGGCTAAGAGGCTCAGTCAATTTCATGTTCTGGACTTAAACCAAAAAATATAATAAAAAATCCTAACTCTAAAACCTTACACATAAAAAATTCAAAAAAAAAATGCAGGTATTACAAAACATAAAATCACACAATCAGATGTATTCCTGTAAACTTTAATTGTTTTCAACTATTTTAATAAAAATAATTTGACTACAAAATTCTCGCAACTTCCATCAAATGATGAAAGATGTAGATATAATTAAACTTTAAAAAAATCATACAATTTTTTTGTGTGCAATTAATTTAATGTATGTAAATTCTAAAACAATCTAACCCACCATTTCTTGATTGAAATTCCCAATTTGTATTAGGAGTGATTTCATCATTTGAATTGCAGATTATCACCATTGTTAACTTTAAGTCACATAAATTGCTTAATTCATCAATTCTCAATTCTAATGAAAAAATATTTTGCTCCTCATGTTTCAATTTTGATGGAGTAACATTTTGCTCCCCAAGTGTTGATTCTAATGGAGCAACATTTTGCTCCCCATGTGTAAATTTTAATGGAGCAACATTTTGCCTGCCAATTGTTTAATTAAATAACATTTTGCTTCCGAGCTTCTAAATCACCAACTTTCTTTAGTCTCCTTCCTCTAGCCATTACAACTTTCAACATTCAAAGAACCCACCATTTCATTATTAATCTTCAATTTTAATGAACTAGACCAAAAAAGGATTAGAAAAGAAGGGGGAAAAAAAAGGCGATGGCATTTTGGTGCCATCGCCTTCTTCACATCACCACCACCATAAAAGAAGGCGACAACATTATTGTTGTCACCTTCTTCGTAGCAAAACCACCAAAAAAAGTTATAGTAGTTGCTGACACCTTTTTTTACAACAAAACCATCGAAAAAGGTGATGGAAGTTGTTATCATCTTATTTTTCTTCTCAAACACAGAGAAGAAGGCGATTATAATTACAACACCACCACATAAGAGGGTAAAGAAGAAGGTGATGACAACAATTATTACCATTACCTTTTACTTCTCTGCAACACCACCACAGGAGAAGGCGATGGTGGTAATTGTTGCCATTGCCTTCTTCTTCTCTACAACACCGCCACAAAAGAAGGCGATGACAATAGTAATTACGGTCGCCTTCTTCTTTTTGCAACACCTTCGAGAAAAAGGCAATGACAACAACTTTTTCTTTGCAACACCCCCCCCCCCCCCCCCACCCTTTTTTCTTTTTTTAAACACCCCCCCACAAAAAAAAGCAAAATAATGCGATACACCCCCT
>Ga0116228_10001761_pt1 | contig 18167 bp, 15 predicted proteins | sample S1TSphfallax_2_FD_89694 | JGI IMG/M metagenome (GOLD analysis project Ga0116228, IMG submission 89694) | Host-associated microbial communities from peat moss isolated from Minnesota, USA - S1T2_Fc - Sphagnum fallax MG | ecosystem: Host-associated > Plants > Peat moss > Unclassified | place... | reverse complement strand
AGAAGATTTTGAGAAAAGGCAGGAGCAAAAAAGGAAACTCACATAGGTCTTGAGAAGAGCTATATCATCCTCGTCCAGAGGTGGCGGAGTCTTCTCCGTCGCATTATCGTCCTTCATCGCCAATCTTCTTGAGAGCGAGACTCAGCTTCTCAACGCTTGTTTCCTGTTTCTGGGCGTTTTTGAGTTTCTTTGTTCGTTCTTCTCGGCTTCGCCTCGCTCGCTGAGACGTCCGCGAGGATGGATTCCAGATCTCAAACCACGTCCTCTCACCAAATTCCCAATCCAGAAAGCCTACCTCCGTGATCCAGGTCTCAAACCACGTCCGCAGAAAACGCTTTCCTAGATAGGAAGGATTATTATTTCCTCTGCCAGGATTCTCCTACCCCACACCCCCACCCCTCCCCGGCGCCCCCCAAATAATTAATTAATTACATAATAACCAACAAACCCAAAAAGAAACAAAGAGACTAGCAAAATCCCCTTCCTTCTATATATTATAATCAAATTTTTTTTAGGTTTTTTTCCAATTAAAAGTTTGGCGAATTTTTCTAAAACTTCATCAAAATTAGTTGAATTCACACTGGAGGAAAATATATATTTCCAAAAGTTTTCCAGTGGGAAAAAAAAAAAAAAAAAAACACACTGGTCAAAACACCACCCAAATTCCAACAATCTCTCATATAAATCAACCCCAACAATGCCATATGTGAATTTTATTTTTCTTCAAATAATGAAAAATTTCAGATCCTCTTGAAATTAAGTTACAATCTTATATTTTAGTTTTCTATCTTGCAACGCCCAGATCTTTTTTTTCTTTTGGGAGAGTGGGGAGGGGGGAGGGGAGGGGAGGGGCCCATAGGCCCATAATAAAAAAAAATTTAAAAAGGAAACAAGATATACCGAAGCATTCCCAGGTACAAAACAACTTGTACAGTCATATGGTACCATTGCCTTTCCTTTGTACAGTCATTCAGTCAGATGGACCTACTTTTGGAAGTCAGTAGAGAGAGAGAGCAGTTGAAGAAATTTCCTATTGTGTACCTACCTCAAGGGCACCTACTTAATTTCCCATCAATATCCTCCTTACAAAAGAGGAACGATCTTCTTGCCAAATAAATTTATAAATAATAAAATTATTATTATTAAATAAATAACAAATATTTTTAAAAGGAGGGATCTTGTCAAAGTATTATTATTAAATAATAATATTACTAAATACTAATTAAATTTTTTTAAAGGAGGGATCTTACACTTATTCCTCAAGAGTGAGAAGAAATTGTGCCTGCACATAGGATCTTAAGAAATTCGTGTCAGAATCTTCACCCTTCTTCACCTTATCATGTATGTAATGACCCTATTGCCTCAGGCAAGCATCTTAGTCTGGTAAATACTAAATACCCTTGTCCATGGGCCTTACCCAGCACGAATAGGGGCAGTCCCTTTATTTGCAAGATTTCCCCTGCACAAAATTAATGGGATAAATTTTTAGGGTTTTATATCTTTCCTTTGCAGATTTCCTTTGCAGCTCAATTTTTAGGGTTTGACAATGTTAGATTGCTTATTAAAGTTGTCTTATTGGGAAATCCGGTGTTAAATCGTCTTACAGCACCTCCAGCAAATCATTTTTGCAGCTGTTTTTGGAGGGGGGCGGTTAAGGTTAATGATGAATTATCATCACATGCCATAATGTTCTCCATTCGCATTTCATTGACATGTCATATCTCTCCACTCATCATGATTCCATGCAAATCCAAGTTAAACTTTTGTGCTTGTGTTATCTATAGCCTGAAGCTCATCTTGAGTCAATCTTCAACATTTTATGCCATCGCCATTGTCTTATTTCACAATTGAGTTCATGCTCGGGCGTAAGGTGTTTTTTTTTATGTGCATGAGCATGGAACTTGAAGAAGATGATGATGAACGGTGTGGTTCACAATGGAAACTTGAGGCATGCTTGGGAGTAAACTTGTTGAAAATAGTTGCAAGCATGGTGGGTACAAAGTTGGGCATGCAATCATTGTACATAAAAACCATGTGTAGATGAAGAATGTATTTAGGTGATGAGCAAGTGAAGTTTGTTAAACTTCTTCTTGACATTCAATTTCTATCAATGATTGACTTCTAAATGTTTAACAAAGGCCTAAAGCTAAAATCAAATTAGACTTGCATTTTAGACTTTGGAATGACCTAATTGAACAATTGTGGCATTTGAGAGGCAAGCAATAAAAAAAAAATGGACACAATGATGTGTAGTTATGTTTTATTACAAAAACTCATTACACCATAGTTGTTGATTTGTTATGTGTCAACACTTCCATTAATGACTTGAGGGGTGGGTTTTGGGTTTGAAGCATGTTTTAGAGCTACTTCCATGGGAGTCAAAACATTGCCAATAGTTGGGATCAAAATGTGGCTAGAAGTATTATTCAAATTTTATCTACATGCCACTACTGAAAGGCAATTTTTCAACTTTTGTAATTTTTCAACATGTGACAATTGAAGGCATTCTTTTACATCCTTGGACATCATGGGTATCTTTAACATGTCCATTGTTGTTGCATCTTAGAAAATTGGTGCCTTTTTGAGAGTTGCCATGGTTTGTGCATGATTGCTTTTGCATGAACTTGCATTACATTCTCCTTTACCTTTTTCATTTGTTATAATTCTTTTGTTGTTTTTTTATTCTTAGGGTCCTTGTGTAAATGGGTTTGTTGTGTAAAATTTATTTACAATCATCACATCAACATTTTCAAGGACACTAGTTAGAACCTTTTTTTTGCTTTCAAAGCTATTATGTTTGGGAGGTGGTGCACATCTCAATTTTTCTTGCATATCAACTTAGCATAAAATATCCTTCGACAACACAACAATGTATGAAGTTGAAGGTTTCAAATGTTGTGTGCTATATAATTCTAATTTTTTTTGCATTATGTCTTTAGGTGAGAATCCCAATTTGTTCAAAATTACAACACACTTAAAACAACCCACAAATTTAGAAACTTCACGTTTTATAATTCCTCATTTCGTTTCCAATGACCTTGCTAGTTTTTCATCTTTTGTTTTGTTGTTGTTGTATGATTATTGTAATGGCCTTCAACTTATTCCTAGAACATGTGCAATTTTAATCATATCTAATGATAGGATCTTGTGATATACCATAATACTCAAATGGATTCATCAACAAATTGCCAAATAATTAATTAAATCTCAAATCTTAACTTCAATAGTTGATTTTTTAATTTTGAAATTTTCAACATGTGATGTTTATAAAAAAATAATAAACATGACTTTGTTGTCTTTATGGGATCATTTAATTGTGTTTAGATTGTCACATTCTTGAATGTAAAGATTGGTAGGTTTAAAGTTCAAACTCAACAATCAAATATTTCAGAATTTAATTTTATAATAATTATAATTTTTTTTGGCATAAGTAATAAATATATTTTCAAAAATTCAGCAAAATAAGAAATAATTTCATTTATGCTGAAATTGTTCGTGTATTACAATATGTAAAAATGATGCACAAAGTTGGTTATCTTTGTTAGTTCCAAAATTATGCCCTTTCTTGGACCATTGTGATTATCATGCAAACTTTACAACCCCAATTGATATTTCACTTTGCATGCACAATGTCACATATTTGACCTTTGAACTGAACAAATCTGATGTAATAATGACTTGCATAACATTCATCTATCTTGTTGTTTGATTGTGCATAAAAGGGCAAATTCTAAGAATGCTTGTTGGGTTTTTTTAATTTAATGATTAAAATAAGTTATTATTCATAAGGGGTTTATGGTATGTCCTTCGAAATGTTTTTAGAAACTAAATTGTGCAAGGTTTTCATTTTGCAAATTTGTTTGGGAAAAGAAGTTTGCCTATTACATCATCCTAGGCCCTTTATTTTGATAAGAATCTTAGGGCTTATAACATATAGTTTTGACTGATTTAATTCAATGGAATGAAATGCTCTAATCTTGTGAATAGGAAATAGGTGTCTATGTTTATCAATTAAAATGTTAAACACACAAGGTCGATAATTTATTATTTTTTAAATTTAGTTTAAAACTATATAATTGGAATTATGTTGCATTGTTTCCTATGTTCGAAACAAGTCCTATTACTTATCATAACACTAAAATTGCAACCAACAAAAATTTATACAAAAAGAAATTAATTGAAATATATATATATAGATCTTTGAAATAAATGAAGTATTAAAACATTTGCCTTTTCTATCTATGAAACAAGGTAGTTTATTTTCTTTTGTTATGGCAGATTAAAATTTCCCAAACCACAACTTTTTCATGTCATGCTTTTGGTATCTTCAAAAAGCTTTTGATGAGCAAAGGTGCACCAACTTGGTTTGAAACTATTTGATTACGGTGTAAAAGCTATTGATTATTGAACCATTTTTTCAATGAAAATTAAATAAAAATCATACTTGAGTTTATTTTATATATATATAATAAATTGGGGGCATTTTTGTATTCTTAGAAAATTCTTGGTGACTCAGATTTATTAGAGTTTATTTCACAATTTTCAGATCTAAGGTGTGCAAGATATTGATTTTTAGTGGATTTCGTTGTTGAAAATTCAAAAATATTGCAAAAATTGGGTTTGGAATGAAAAATTAGTTGAGCTTTCATTATACATTCACATTACCAAATTTTTAAATCTTCACTTTTAAAAATGTGAAAAATAAAATGTGTTCACATTGGACCAATGACACAAACTTACATATTTTTATAAAGCTTTGAATTTTAGCCTTTTCAGTTTATTTTAAATTAAAAGAAAAAAATCAATAAAAAAAACTAAATTAAAACAATGTTCATCCTCAATAAAACCAAGTGCATGGATCATGGCAATCTCTGCCAACTTCAAGTATTTTGGAAAAGAGTGTGCTAACAATTATGATGCATTGATCACTCACTACAACCTTGTGACAAGACTTACAAGGATTGGGTTAACCTTGTCCATTACAAAGGCCATAACTTCAACCATGGCTTGAGTAGCATTAGACTCATTGTCAATTTGAAAATACTTTAATGAGCATCCAACTCCCATGTTGAAAGAATAGGTTGAATCATGGGAGCATCCTTGGATTGTCCACAAGGACATGGGGTGCAATAAAATCCTTTCAAAACCTCCAAATGTTGAGGGAATGTCATCTTTGCATCTACTTGTAGCCAATATTGGGGGTAAATAACCCCCATGGCATCCAAAACTACTTGCTTAGGAAATCGAACATCCAACTCAACAATCAATCTTGTTGCTGCCTCTACCAATCAATAAACAAGATTAAATGTCAAACATAAGATACCAAAGGGAAATGAAAAGGTTAGGCTCATAGGTTTGCATCATAAAAATTAATTTTTCCACATATTAAATTCCAATTAATCAAGACAAAACCCTAAATACAACTATGGCATAAACCAATGATATGAACTTCTGCCATTTTCAACAAGGGTAGACACTTATGTCCACATTCAACTTTCACTAACTGCACTACATGTGCAAATGATGCTTGTGTGGCATGCAACATACCACTTGTTGATGGGCAAACTTCATCCCAATGCGCCCATGTCTTTTTAGCATTGACAACAAATGCAAGATGTTCAATTCTAGCCATGTTGTAGTTTGTTACCCATTTCATATGGATTTGGGTATGGTCATTGTGTAACAACCTTTGGAAAGACCAAAACATCACTATAGAAAAAAAGGCAGTGTCACAATAAAAATTATATAATTGTTCATGACAAACCTTCACTGTAGCTATGAAGTCACAAATGAAAAGATCCCTCCTAAGAGCAAATTTCAGGAGGGACTACATGATTTCCATCAACAGTAAAACATATGCAAGTCCCAATGTCACAAAGTAGGCCCAAGTTTGCTTGTCAATAACATTATATTCACATATAACCACAAAAATAGATTAGACATCTAAGAAACATCATGAACATTTGCAAAATCCATACAAATAATCATTTTGAAGCAAATCACAACCAACAACATTTACCTAGATGATTCCAATATCTACATATGCATAATAACCATTGTAAACATGTATAAAATTTCACAATATGAATCAAATGTTCAATTGACTATTCCAAATGGGTATTAGCCCTTGGGAAATATTTACATAATTTGTAAAAACAATTCCAAAATTTATAGATGCATAACAAGTCCATTGTAAACATGTACATGGAGCTTCCAAGTATGAATTAACTATTCAATTGAGTATTCCAAATGGGTATTAAAGTCATTGGAAAATATTTATAAACTTTACAAAAGCATTTCCAACGTCTATAAATGCATAACACACATTATTCAAATACGTACAAAGTTTGCAAGTGTGAATCAAATGTTCAATAGAGTATTTTAAATGGGTATTAAAGCCCTGGAAAATACTTACAAACTTTACAAAAACATATCCAAAGTCTGTAGATGCATAACAACCACTATGAACAAGTATATAGTTTCCAAATATGAATCAAATGTTCAATGTTCCAAATGGATGTCAACCTCTAGAAAATATTTATAGATCTACAAAAAAAATTCCAAAATATGCATATGCATATGAAATTTTTGAAGAAGTTTAATTTCCAAATGATTCAAAATGGATGCATCCAAATGGCTTTTAGCTTCCGAAATTTATTTACAAAACTATAATTCAACATTTCCAAAGGTTATACCATGTGTATGCATAAATTAAACACTATAAAAAATTCCATTTCCACAAAAAAATAAATTGAATATTCCAAATGGGTTTTAGTTCAAATGTTTCTCTTATACGGACTTGAAATTGCCCATTAAACCTTCGTAAAATAATCACATAATTCCCAAATCAAAACCATAGTGTACCAAATTGCTAATACATTCAACTAGATCTACAAATTGTAGGGGAAAAAATGGGTTGGTAGACTATACCTATGCAACTTGGATAGAATTAGAATCGATTTGCATCATTGCAAGCAAAGGGCAATATTTTGCCATGATCCATTTCAAGGGCTCCAACATGGACATCCATTTGGTTTTCACATTCTTCATGATTTTGTTTTCCATGGTATCCAAAACCTGAGCCAATTTCTAAATGTTGTTTGGGTGAATGGTTGAAATAACCATACATGTTTTGCATGAACATTTCAATCCATGCCATGAATACCAAATTTGCCAGGGATTGGACTACTAAGTTGGTCCTATGAGCAACATAATGTACACCCATGGAGAAGGGTGCCCATGAATCCTTGATTTGTTTGGTAACTCTTGTTTTGCCACCTTGAAAGACATTCGCCCCATCTGCTCCAAAGCATAAGAACTTTTGTAACATATTTTCTTTCATCAAACCCCCACCCTTCAACAATCTAACCATAATCACTTCAGTTAGGTTGTTAAAACTTGATCCATCAATAACCTTTTCAACAAACACCAAAATAGGTAACCTTATCCAACAATCAATGACGTATGCATGCACACAAATCTAGGACCCCTTGTTAATAGTTGTAACCTTGTCACAAGAACATATTATGAACTAGGCATATTGTATGGCCCTAATATTAGCGTTTTGAACTTGCATATACATGAATTCAACAAAGACCCAACCAACTATATCAAACCAGTGCATGGAAGGATTGTTGGGGACACCTAGACTAATAGATAATGCATACAAAGACTCGTACTCCAACATAGGCTAACCATGTGCAAGATTGTGAAACAAGGTTCTCATTTGAATAATTTTCCAACTAGCCTCACCTACATGTTGTGTCACTTGGACCAAAATTGATTTCGGACCCTTTTAAACATACAACTTCATGTTTTTCAAGTGTGCACAGTCCTTTGCAATGAACTTTTCACCTTTTTTCACCCCAAGCTTAAGCAAATCCCAAGCTGCAATCCTACAACCTTGGTGTTTTGCTAATGTGTCCCATTTGCAACCAATAATTTTATATTTGTTTTTAATCAAAAAACACACCTTACACCTCACAATGTGGATAAAACTTCCATTTGACACAAAACCCTCAGCCCAAGGCAAGCTTGTTGCCCATTCGGTTTGGAATTTTCTTGCGTTATCATAACTTCTTTTTTTGGGCTTCTTCACATCTTTCTTTTGCTTCTTTGAAGTTGGATCAACTTTTGAAACAAATATTTCAATAGAACAAGGCGAATTTGATTGTGAATTTGATAACTCCACTACTTGATCAAGGTTTGTGGACCCCATGTGACTACACATAGGTTAGTCATGGAATTAATCTCTCAAGGACTTCTAATGGTTTAGAGCTAGAATTAGGGTTTTGTAAAACCTCTTGTGTAATATTAGCTTCAAGACGAGGACAAGTTATAGAATCTGGAGAAGGAGGCCAAGTTATTCTAAAAGGATACTTCAAACCATTGGAAGAATTAAAGGACTGTGAAAACATGGTGGAATAGATATAAAGACCGATGACATTGTGAACTTTGGGTTTTTGGATGAGCTGAAGTATTGGAATATTGAAAAGGACATGGTGGATCTCAAAGGTCAAACAAAATGACAACAACAATGACAAAACAAACTTTTGACTAAAGTGAACCCTTCTTTCATAGATCAAAAGTGACCATAGTCAATAGATAAAATTAACTTCTCACCCTAGAATGAACCCTCCCTCATGATTCATAAATTAACATAGTCAATAAACATAATAATTTTTTTAATGGGAAGAAATTTGAAATGCTCCTTCACAACTCATAACTCATTGATTCACCACAATCAACAAATAGAATAAACTTGTCACCAATGACCAAAACAAACCCCTTTTTCACTAACCAAATCACCACAGTCAATAGTAAACACACAATCATAACAACTTCGAGCATAAAAACCCATAAAAAACTACTGATCTATTTTATTCTCACAAACTTGTGGAAAAACAAACTGAGATTAAAGTTAGTTTTGAAAATATAAAGGCTTTAGCAATTGAAAAGTTTGGTGACAAACTCTACAAGTGAGAAAAATCATTCAACAATTGCAAATGGGTTTGGGTGAGGGCAAATGAGAAATATGATGAAACATTAACCTTAAATTCTAAAAACAAATGCGTTCAACATTTTTTAATGAGAATCTGAGTTGGAGTTTTTGAACAAACTTAAAATCTAAAACCTTCCAAGTTTCTAGTTCCTAAAAAGTTAGGTTTAATCCCATGGACGTACCTTCATTGAGCGACCAACATCATCTTCAACAAAATCACCTTTATTGTGCAAGCACCATCTTCAACAAAATCATTTCCACCATGCCAAATCCCAAGTCTTCATATTTTTTGCTTTTCCCATGTTTTCAAAGCTAAAATGGCCATTTGCATTGATCTGTCCACATCCAAATAAGTATTAAGTACATAATCTTTGAGCTTGAATGCACATATTTATTATTTTAAAAAAAAAAAAAAAAAAAAAAAAATTTTTAAAATTTTTATTTTTTAAAAATTCCTTTTTGAATCCTAAAATTTTAAAAAAAAAAAATTTTTTTTTTTTTTCAAATTTTTTTTGAAATTTTTGTTTCTTTTAATTTTTTTTTTATTTTTTTTTTTTCCCCTTTTTTAAAAAAAAAAAAAGCCCTTTTTATTTTTTTTTCACCAAACAAAAAAAATTTAAAAAAAAAAAATTTAAAATAAAAAAAACAATTTTTTTTTTTTAAAAAAAAAAAAAAAAAAAAAAACATCTTTAAAAGTTTTAGGTTTGAATGTAAAAATTGTGATTTGTGAATGGTCGTTGTAGCTTTCAAGAGCTAGAAAAAGTTGAAATACCCCAACTGTTTGCAATGTCATATTAGCATTAAGCACTTCATGAAAGTTGGATTTTTGACAATCCTAACTACATTGTTCAATTGCATCTAGTGAAAGCTATGCACCTTTGGGTTCAATGGTGTAATGATAGTGGCTTGGAATTGATTACAAAATGGCCTTAGTGAGGAGCTTAGGGGGGGGCCACCATTGGTGATCATGTTAGGGTTTATAAAACAATGGGATTAATAGACAATTCCCTCGTTCACAAAAATGCACATCATCTTAATGAAATGCATGGACATTGTGCACGTGCTTTAACATCCTTCTTTTTCATCCAACCCCATTCCTAGCAAACTCTCATTCTCATCTCTTATTTACTTAGTTGTGACTCCCCAATTAAAGTTGAAAAAATGCCCCAAATCGATCCCAAATCCAACCTTGTTCGAACTGTCGTGATTTTGGGCCTCGAAATGATTATGATTGTGCTCAAGGTTTTATTCAAATCTTTCAACAAAAATATGTCCAATCCATCCTCCTCAAATTTAAAATGGAATCTTGTCACCCAATTTCCACTCCTTTGGAACTTGATTTCAAATTAAGCAAAGCATATCTACCCTAACATTGTCTGTACATAGTGACCCACTGCCATTGGCCATAGGAAACTTGACAATAGAAAATGGTTCAAGAGGATAGGTAGCAAGACCTTCTATTTGGTGACAACAAGCTTATGCTTTGGTTAGAGCCCAAAGTGTACATTAAAGTCAAAGATGATGGCTACAAGCTCATGGTTGAGAACCCATTGGACAAAACAAAGAATATCAATGGAAGTTCTCAGGTGTCGAATTCCACATATTACAAACAAGGTCCCATGCACCATTTGTCAATACATGAGCATGTCGAAGAATGAAGATTATCAACGTTGATCTACAAAATCCATGTGCAAGTAATTGAATGAAGATGGTGAACTCCGTGCATATTTTGATAATATTCCCTTTCAAACATTCTTATGAAAAGGGTATTTGTGTTGGGAAAGGGCATCTATGTTGGGATTGAACTTTAGGATGGTGGCCAAAGTTTGATACTTTTTTTCTAAAGATGTTATGGTTTAGATCTTGAAGCAACAAGAAGGACCTGATACATATACATTTGTGGTTATGTAATCCAATCCATTATCATGTGTTATTTAATGTTGTGATCACGTTTGTGCATGATGTGTAAGAGCATATCCTCATTTAATTAATGAGGGCTCATATCATTATCCAACACATAGATACATGTTCCCCCACCCCACTCATAAACATGAATTTTGAACAAATATTTTACTGTGACACCACTTAGATATTAAGACTTGAGTTAATCACTCTAATCAACCAATTAAAAACAATAGTTGAATCGTATTGTTTGGGTGGTTAGTTGCTTCAGCAGGTTAGAAGTGTCAATTCCAATTCTGGTTAGTAAAATTTGAATTAAAATTGGGTTTGGTTTTTGAAAATAATTCTAGAACCAGAAAGTGAAGTAAAATTGAATTAAAATTGGGTTTGATTTTTAAAAACTATTTCTAGAACCAGAATTGGAACCAGATCAATTAGAGAACTGGACCCCAGAACCAAGTTCCCAATTCTGGGCAGTTATTTGAAAATTTCAAGAAAATTGAGAACCCATGATCATATATCAAAACTGGGTATTTGAATTTTTTGGAGATTCACAGGTATCAAACCTAAGAATTGCCCTGATACCCGGATGTGTTTAGGTGCAGTTTCTAACACACCTAACAGTCCAATTTGACCTAAAGTAAGTGGTGCATGTGTTTAGGGCTTTAGGGGATAGATATTTAAATAGCCCATAAGTTCTGTACCTATGACTGAAATTCGGCACTTCATTGTTCAATATTTATTTATGAAGTTCAATAGTTTAAAATTTAATTTTCCAGAATTCAACAAATAGTTGAGGAAGAGGTATGCAAAGTAAACCTTGTATTGTTGTGTATTTGTAATAGGTAGTTACTAGTAACCGAATGGAGTTTGATTTTCAACAATTTTAACAAAACATCATATTATTTATTATTATTTTTGGCTAAACCTTTTGCCAATTATTTTGTCTTGAATATCAGGCATAGGTAGGTATCACTTCTCATAGGTGGAGTTTGATTTTCAACAATTTCAAGAAAACATCATTTAATTTGTTTTTTTTTTGGCTAAACCTTTTGCCAATTATTTTGTCTTGAATATCAGGCATAGGTAGGTATCACCTCTCATAGGTGATGATATGATGATGAAAGCTTTGCCAAACTTTATAAAAAGAGAGCACACAAGAAAGGGAGAGAAAAAGGAACAAGGGGCAAGGTGGGTTCTACCTTCTAACTATCCTAGTGACGCTTTTAAGATGACATGGAGTTGCCAGCAAGGCACAAAAATGATATTAACAAACAAGTCAGTATCTTAGGACCATTGGTTTTGGTACCCAGTTTTCAAGAAAAAGTTCCACGTGTCAGACACCCAATGTGCAGCCAACAGTGAGCTGCAACGTGTCAGGTAGTTCTGTAACACGTGTGCTTGTTGGAACGATTGAGTCTTGAGCAAAACCGCTTCAACCGAGTAGTTCTGGTGTGAAGAGGGTGTGAGGGGAGGAGGCAGGCAGACGATTGCTGGCCGGATTTCGCGCGCGGCAGCCTCGTTCGGTGTGTGGAGTTCGAACAAAAGTTGTAGAGCTTGCAAAGAGCTTCGTTTTGATACCAGATATGGAGAGAGGAGAGAGCTTTAAGCGCGTGAACCGAGGCAAGAACCGGATCCCACTCCAATCGCTTGCACGGGTAGCTTGCATTGCTGCAGGAGTGCAGTTCGGATGGGCGTTGCAGTTGTCGTTGTTGACGCCTTACGTGCAGGAACTGGGCATACCGCATGCATGGGCAAGCTTCGTCTGGCTGTGTGGACCTATCTCCGGGATGTTGGTGCAACCCATTGTTGGTCATTATAGTGATCGCTTCCCTGGGAAATGGGGAAGACGAAGACCTTTCATCGTCATTGGAGCTACACTGGTGGTGGTTGCCGTGCTCATCATCGGTTTCTCTGCGGATTTGGGGTTCTTGCTGGGTGATAGCAAAAGTAGTATTGTGGGATCCAGACCTCGTGCCATCGTCGTTTTTGTGATTGGTTTTTGGGTGCTGGATCTCGCGAATAATACGTTGCAAGGACCTTGCAGAGCCTTGCTGGCGGATTTCACAGGCAAGGACCAGAGACGGACGCGAAGAGCAAATGCCTTTTTCTCCCTCTTCATGGCCATAGGAAACGTGCTGGGTTTCGCTACCGGCGCTTACGATGGCTGGTACAAAATCTTCAGCTTCACCAGAACAGAAGCTTGCGATATTGCCTGCGCGAATCTGAAATCCGCTTTCCTTCTCGGAGTTCTCCTCCTTGTGTTGACGACGATTCTAAGCGTGACGGCAGCTAGTGAAGTTCCTTGGGATCCCATCACGAAGATCGTAAAGTACGGAGTTTCTACTTCCGCTACTCCCTTGCTTCCCGACAAGCAGCCAGCGGATCCTGAAGCTTCGAAACCATCACCACCCGCAGCAACAGGGAGTGCATCTGGCGCAAGTAATGGTCAGGGAGGAGGAGGAGGGGAAGAAGACAGCGATGACGATGAAGAAGAAGAAGGAGAAGCGGTATTTTGGGAGCTTTTTGGAGCTTTGAGAGATCTCCCTCGTCCCATGTGGTACATTCTCGCTGTAACAGCTCTCACGTGGATGGCATGGTTCCCTTTCCTTCTCTTCGACACGGACTGGATGGGTCGTGACGTTTATCGAGGCGAGCCGTCTTCACCAGATCCGAAGATCACCGCTCTTTACTTCGAGGGAGTGCACATGGGTTCTCTCGGTCTTATGCTGAACTCTGTGGTATTGGGTCTCTCCTCGCTTGTGATCGAACCTCTTTGTCACAAACTGGGTTCAAGCTATGTGTGGGGGCTAGCAAACACCATCATGGCTGCCTGCTTTGCAGCCACGGCTCTCTTAACACATGCAGCCAAACAGGAACCCTGGGGAATGGGTCCTCCTCTTTACGTCACCATCTCCTCTCTCGTCATCTTCGCGGTTCTGGGAGCTCCACTGGCGGTCACATACAGTATCCCTTATGCATTGACTGCTACTTTCACAGAGAGAGTAGGGGGAGGTCAAGGATTGTCCATGGGTGTATTGAACCTTGCTGTTGTCATTCCTCAAATGATCGTCTCTGTGGGCAGTGGTCCATGGGATGAGCTCTTTGGCGGTGGTAACTTGCCTGCTTTTCTACTGGGTGGTGCTGCAGCTCTTGCTGGTGGAATTGCAGCTGTGCTCATCTTACCAAGGCCTACTCCTGATTTCAAAGGAGGCATCCGTCTCCGCCGCAGCCGAAGCTCTCCCATTCCTTAACCAAATTATTATCCTTTCACCCTCCCTCCCCAGCTCTAATTGTTGTTGCAAAATCTCCTATGAAATCTCTCAATCAAATTCTACTGGAGCGCCAGAATATGTGATTCTTTCTCCTCATCATCAGATCTCTCTAGTAGTCCCTTTGTTGTTATCCTTTCCAGTTTATCCCTTGAATCCTTTTTCTCAGCTCTCTCTCTTAATCTAAAGCTTGTTCTGTGGGTCCCCATCACTACAGAGAAATCAAGATCATCAATGACTTGGGGAATTTTTTCTTTCTTTGATTCCTGGGCATGAGACATGGTAACCCTAATCTAGCTCACTAGTCTTTTGTACAATGGGAATGTGATTTCTTTGTCTTCAAGGAGTAGAATGGAGAAATTGGAGGAATTTTTGTAGCTGGGAAATCAATGATGTCAGCTGCTGCTGATCGGGAGCCTGCTGTTTTTGGTGGTTTGAAACTTGAAAGCTGCTTCTTGTTTTCGGTTGAAGCTTCTTTCTTTTTTTTTCTTTGGGTCCTTAGCCTATTAATTTGGGCCTGTAGTATACAATGAATGGGATTTGGTTATAATTTTTCATTTTCAATTTGATGTTTTGCACTGAAAAACAGACATTTAGTATTTGATCTCAGTAGTATAATAAGTAGGAAATTTTGTAGCTCCAATGATTTATGTAAAAGAGATTTGAATCTAATTGTGACCCAATGCATTGAAGATTGAGAACAACTGTTAATGTGTGAACCCTTTCTCTATCTATTACCGTTACAAACAGAAAGTTAGTTTTCACCTAAGGGTTCTTTTGACCTTTCATCCAAGGCATCTCTGCAGGTCAAAATTGCTTCTGATTATTATCATACTTGGCCTTACTCGATAAAATGAATCTTATTCGAAAAATTTCAGATATTACAAAACCTTTGTGGATCATATTACAAAAGTGTACTTTTTAGGGAAGAAACCTTCTTTTCATCCTGTCTTGTTCATTTTAAAATGTTTATGCTTGAAAGTGCAGGAGATCCTATATATTTTGTACAGACTTCACAAACAATTTCACTCCAAAATGAGGTTGATGATGCAAATCTGCTGCCATATTTTGTACTATAGAATGGTCAAGCCCCTGCCCAGCCTGTTAAGGTGAGCTAGGGCAATGAACCCAACCAAGGCCATTCCACAACATTAAGGTGACAGACTCAATGATGTTTTAAGAAAATTCAACTGATGTTCAACTGACACATTTTGGTCACTGTTTTGAGTGTTTGACCATAGCCCAGAAGATTATGTCATAGAATGTGGGAGAGAAAAATGACATAATCTGCTACCCTGGACTTTAGTGCATTATCGACCAACAAACAATTTCACATGTCCAAACACACTGGTAGTTCAAAATTACAGGAGACTTGTTTCGCATTACTTCACAAAAATGAGGATGAGTCTGTAGAGCACCTCATTGTCAACATCTTGAGTTTTGCCAACAAACATCAGTTGCAAAAAGGCAGACAGTTTGCAGGGTTCAGCAGATTTACCTCACAATTTGCACATTGATTTGTCAGCTGAGATCTTCACCCTGGTCTTGTGAAACATTGAACACATTTATGTGGAGTGGAGAAGTTTAACATCTAGTCTTGGACCAATGCGCCAAACATTGAGTTTACCCTTTTTTCATGGAGGGAATGCAGATGATCCAGACTTTATTAAGTCTGGTACAATGGCATTTGTTGTGTTGGAATTGTTTGATTTGGATTGTGGTCCTCTCTGAATCTACTGGAACTCCAATCTCAAACATTGGTGTGTGTGGTACACATGTTGGGGAGGAATCTGGCAAATTGTAAGAACTCAAAACAGGAGCTGTTTTATTGTGAGAATTATTCCTTAAACACTCAAAGCTCATTGTGCAAATCTTCAGGGTAGTGTCAAAAGGTGAGATTCAGAACCTTGTTGGATTTTCTGACTTAGAAAACAAAAAACTGCAGAATCTCTTCGGAAAGAGGATCAATGGTTAAGACAATGAATCAAAGAGACAGGAGAGTTGGCTTGTATGAAAGGAAGATTGTGGGTTAGGGTGAGAACTTTTGGCTTTGTTTGTAGTTTTTGAGGAGAGTGGAGCAGACCACACTCACAAAAGATGCTACCATAGCTGCACAAGCAACCCATGGAGCTACTATTACTCCAGCATCTGGAACATTACTCCAGGAATCTGTAAGCAAAAAGCACATCTGCATTGAGCTCTTAGACTAAAATGGAATGATACAGTACCGATACACACTACATCCAAGAGAGCATCACTTCCATTGGAAGCTTATGTTGAGATATAGATACTGTATTACACTTGCTATCCACAAACCTCACTACATTCCATTGCATGTAGAATTCCATTCCACTGCAAACCACTTTCATGTCCCTAGAAGGCTAGAAGAAACTTGCTGTACCAATGGTAAAGTGTAACAACCTAAATGTTGCCTCTTGTGCTTACTCTCAAATTAACTCAACAAGCAAGCTGTAGTTTCGAGTAGGAGTGTATTAAGGAATGTGCTGGGTACAGGCGCCATCAAGCCCAGAAAGGTGTGTGCATTTGAGAAATTTGGGCAAGCAGAAATTTTCGGTTTGGGCAGCGGGCACAATGGCATGGACCCCAGCACTTTCCATAATGTAATGGTTTTCATGATGTGCAACACAAATGGGCATGTGGATTTTGAACAATGGTTAGGTCAGGTAGACCCAAGAAGACCCTGTGCATTGTGCATTGTAAGGGAACTAATAGAAGGGAAGAAAGGTCCCATGAAAACCATTTATGTGTAGTGTAATGCCCTAGGGCTGGGGTGTTCCTGAAATAATGGCCCATGAGGCTGGACACCAACGGCCTGTTATTTTTGGAATGCCCCAACCTGAGGTCATTGCCCGGCGTAGAAATCAATGGTTTTAATTAAATTTATGGTTTTAATTTTTTTTTTTCTAAAGAACTGTGATACTCAGCAAGTATTATCTGGGTAACCTCCGGGTATCAACACTAATAAAGTTTAAAATAAACTAACACAGGCATTTCACTTTTCGAGATGTCCAGTTGCGGATTTTGTCAAATAAGATGGTCAGAGTGAACCAGCACCCACCAGTGCACCAACGTGGATGGATGGTGCATTGATAGGATTCTCTTTTCTATCCATGTGCCATCCCAACTTCACTTTTTTTTGTTTGCCCTCTCTCAGCCCGAATTATTATTATTATATTATCTTATATATGAAAACTTTTGGGGATGAGAAATGAAGCAACCCCTAATTCCGTTTTGAATGAACTGTTTTGAACTGTTTTTTTAGGGATGAGAATTGAAGCAACCCCTGAATCCACCCGAACCGTCATCCGTCCGCGCGGATTGAACTGTTTTGAACTGTTTTTTTGGGGATGAGAATTGAAGCAACCCTTGAATCCGCCTGAATCGTCATCCGTCCGCGCGGATTGAACTGTTTTGAACTGTTTTTTTGGGGATGAGAAATGAAGCAACCCCTAATTCCGTTTTGAACTGTTTTGGGGATGAGAATTGAAGCAACCCTTGAATCCGCCTGAATCGTCATCCGTCCGCGCGGATTGAACTGTTTTTTTGGGGATGAGAAATGAAGCAACCCCTAATTCCATTTTGAACTGTTTTGGGGATGAGAATTGAAGCAACCCCTGAATCTGCCCGAACCGTCATTCGTCTGCGCGGATTCAAATGTTCTTGAAGAATTTCTTGATTTGAGAATTTCGATCTCCTCCTCCTCCTCCTCGCTGCTGCGCGGATTCCTGACGCTGCTGCTGCGCGGATTCTAATGTTCGCCTGATTTGAAGCTTGGACTTAATGACAAAATCGGTTATCTATTTCTTTTTAATTGACAAAATAACCAAGTTGGTTCAGCACAAGCCAAGGGCACATCCCACATTTCGGTAACGTTCAGTCCAAGGGCTTTACCTGATGTAAAATACTGGGTGAAAGTTTTCTTTCATTTTATTTCCATCTTTATTGTAAAATGGTATTATTTTACAAAATTT
>Ga0116228_10001760_pt1 | contig 18171 bp, 16 predicted proteins | sample S1TSphfallax_2_FD_89694 | JGI IMG/M metagenome (GOLD analysis project Ga0116228, IMG submission 89694) | Host-associated microbial communities from peat moss isolated from Minnesota, USA - S1T2_Fc - Sphagnum fallax MG | ecosystem: Host-associated > Plants > Peat moss > Unclassified | place... | reverse complement strand
GGCGGCGGCGCCTGGGACAACGCCAAGAAATACATCGAGGAAGGCAACCACGGCGGCAAAGGCAGCGAAGCCCACAAAGCCGCCGTCACCGGCGACACCGTCGGCGATCCCTACAAGGACACCGCCGGCCCGGCGGTAAATCCGATGATCAAAATCACCAACATCGTGGCACTTCTATTGCTGGCCATGCTCGCAGCCAGGCACTGATGGAAGATCAGCCGCAGGGTGGGCTCCAGCCCGCCAACCCGCCGCCCAGCGGCTGCAAAATGAACCCCTCACGCTTCTCCCTATTGGACCAAAACCCATGAACGTCAGCAACATGCCGACCGGGAAAGAACCGCCGCTCGACATCAACGTGGTGGTCGAAATCCCCCAGGGATCATCGGTGAAATATGAGGTGGACAAGGACACCGGCGCCATCGTGGTGGACCGGTTCCTGTTCTCGCCGATGTCCTACCCCGCGGCCTACGGTTTCATTCCCGGAACGTTAGCCGAGGACGGCGACCCGGTGGACGCCCTCGTCCTGGTGCCCGCCGCCGTCGTCCCCGGCGCCGTCATCCGCTGCCGCCCGATCGGCGTGCTGCACATGGAGGACGAGGCCGGCCTCGACGAGAAAATCATCTGCGTGCCGCACGACAAAGTTCATCCCCTGCACGGCGACATCGCCAGCGTCGAGGACCTGCCCCTGATCATGCGCCGCGCCTTCGAACATTTCTTCGACACCTACAAGAACCTCGAGCCCGGCAAATGGGTCAAAGTCCAAGGCTGGGGCGGCGTCGCCGATGCCTGCGCGGTCATTTCGAAAGCAATAAAGGCTGCCGGCCATTAAGTAAGAAAAGACCGAGGAAGCCGTTCTTTCTTGAAAAAAAGAACGACTGCTTTTTTGTCCGGTATCAAAACATCGGCGCCGCCGACTGCCGCCACGTCGCAATGCCGACGACATCCTCCAGCCGCTCGACATCGGCATACCGGAGCAGCAGAATGTTCGGGTCGCGCACCGCCGCCAGCGCGTCCGGGCCGCAGGCGGCGGTGGTTACGAGAGCCGCATAAGGCGTGCGAGCCGTGTCGCACAGCATGTGGAGGTGGTACACGTCGGCCGCCTCGCCGGCAGGCTGCACAGGATTTACGAACAGCAGGGCAATGGTGTATCGATCCATTCGCGTGACAAGTTCGACGCGGCCCCCGGCTGCGACGCGAGACGATTCGATACGCCAACCGCGCATCAACAGGAAAAGCTCAATTTTGCGGCGGAACATTTCGGGCGGCGTGCCGGCCGGCCAGCGCCAGTCGGCCGCGGCGGCCGGGTTGCGGCGGATTTCGGCGCGTTCGCGCAGGATGTGCCTGATCCAGAACGCCAGCGCCACCAGCGCGATGGCCGCGTAGGCGATGCCCAGCGTGGTGTGCCAACCCGGCAGCGCATACCATAGCATGACCGGGCTGAGGACGAGCAGAAAGCCCCAGTACATCGCCATGACGAGCACCAGAAGCACCGCAAGCGGCCGGCGCTATTTGAGATGCTGTTTCAGAAACGCGGCGCGGGCATCGTCCACGCGGGTGCGCAGCTTCGGGTCGGGCAGCAAGTGGGTGCCGGGCAGCAGCAGCAGATTGTACGGCCTGCCGGCGTCGATCAGCGCCTGCGTGAGTTTGACGGTGTTTTCGAAATACACATTGTCGTCGGTGAGCCCGTGCATGATCAGCAGCGGGCGTTCGAGTCTGGCCGCATAGGTGAGAACGTTGCTTTTCGCGTAGGCCTCCGGATGCGCCTCGGGCAGGCCGAGATAACGTTCGGTATAGGCAGTATCGTAATCATCGAAATCCACCACGGGCGCGCCCGCCACGCCGGCGCGGAAGATGTCCGGCCGTCGAATGGTCGCCATGGCGGTGAAGTAGCCGCCGAACGACCAGCCCTCCACGCCGACGCGCGAAGGGTCCATTTCCGGATAGCGTTTTTCGAGCGATTGCAGGCCATCGACCTGGTCCTGCAACGGCACGTCGATCAAGTCGAATTTGGTTGCGCGCTCGAAATCGCGGTCACGCCCGGGCGTGCCGCGGCCGTCGAGGTCGACCACGACAAAGCCTTCGTCGGCCAGGCATTGGTCCTCCAGGAACACGCGGGGCGTGCGGAACACGGTTTTAACCCCCGGCCCGGCATACACCGCGAGCACCACCGGATAGCTCTTACCACGCAGAAAGAATTGCGGGCGTATGATGGCAGTGTCGAAATCCAGCGCGCCGGACGTGGTGAATTCCACCTCGGGCATGTGCGCCGGCTGCTCGGCCTTGCTGGGCAGCGTGGCGAGCGTGTTGCCGGCGGTGTCGAGCAGCAGCGTGGCGGAGGTGCCGTCAGCGAGCGCCACGCGGTCGGCGAGGATGGCATGCTGGTTTTCGCCGGCGGCCGCGGCGTGCAGGCCCGGCGCGCGCGCGAGCGGGGCGGGGTCGGCGTTACCGGCGAGCGAGGCGCGATACAGGGCGGTGTCGATATGGTCGGGGCGGCCGGTGAAAATAACGCTGCCGGTGGCGGGATCGACATCGTTCAGCGCAACAAACGGGATGCCGCGGGGCGTCACCGCATGGTCCGGCGTGCCGTCGGCATGGTGCAGCTCGAGCCGCCAAATCCCGTCTCGCTCGGCGGCCCACAGGAACGATTGGCCGCCCTTCAGCCAATACGGCAGCGGCTTGGCACCGCCCGCGCCTGCCAGGTCGTACTCGGGCGAGATATTGAGCCAGGCGCCGTCGGTCTCGGTCAGCAGCGGCGTGGTCTTGCCGGTCACGGTGTCAACGGTGACCACAAGTTCCTTGGTTTGCGCGCGCGTCAGCAGAACAAGACTGAGCGGCCCGTCCTTTTGCCACACCACACGGGCAACGTAGGGGTAGGTGTCGTGGTCCCAGTTTATCCACGTCGTGTGGCCGCCGGTGCGCGAGATAATACCCAGGCGCAGCTTGGCGTTTTCGGTGCCGGCGCGGGGATAACGGAATTCCACCGGCGCCTGTTGCGGATGGCCGGGATCGGCAATGAAGTGCTTCTCGACGCCGGTGCTGTCGGCCTGTTCGTAGAGCAAATGCGCATTGTCCGGGCTCCACCACAGCCCGGCAGCGCGTTCAAGCTCCTCAGCGGCGGCAAAATCCACCAGGCCGTTGGTAACAATGTCGGTGCCGCCGAATGTGAGCCGCCGGTCGGCGCCGGTGGCAACATCCACGATGTGAATGTCGTTGTCGCGCACCCCGGCGATCGCGGTGCCGTCCGGCGACAGCACGGGCGCGATCCAGCCGTCCCCCGGCACCGGCTGGTTGGTCCCGCCGGGCAGGTCGATGGTGGCAAGCCTGGGCCCCTGCGCAATCAACACGCGGTTGCCGGTTTCGCTCATGGCAAAATCGGTGATCCCCGTCAGCGTCATGCGGGTGCGCTCGCGCAGCGCCTTTTCCTGCACGCTGAGGTGCTCGGGGCCGCTGGCCGGCAGCGCCAACGCGCGCTCGGTGTGGGTGTCCAGGTCGTATTCGTAGAGGCCCAGGCTGGTCTCGCGCGATTCGCTGCGCAGAAACAGCACGGACTTGCCGTCCGGCGCGGGGGTCGCCTGGCGCGGCGCACCGAGGCCGTAGCCGCGCGTCGCGGCCCACGCGGCAAAGCAGCTCTCCGGGTTGGCGGCGCTGGATTGTTGCGCGTCGGTGACGGCGGGACACACCACGAGCGCCGCCAACATGGCGGACCACAGGAACAAGCGGTTGGCTGTTGATTTTTGGGACATAGGTGAACACAGATGATGAAGTGGCAGATATGAGCGAAACACTCCCCGCACGCACGCGCAAGCCGCGTGGTCAGGGCGCGTCCCGCAGGGGCGAGATTCTGGAGGCAGCCAAGCGGCTGTTTACCGAGGAAGGCTTCGCGCATGCGACCATGCGGCGGATCGCCGCCGAAGTGGGCGTCTCGCCCACCGCAATCTATCTGCACTTCGCCGACAAGGAAGCCATCCTGAAAGCCATCGCCGAGGATTTCTTCGGCGAGCTGCTGGTGGTGCTGCACAATGTGCAGTCGCCGGCGCTCACACCGCTGAAGCGCCTGCGCGCGGGGATGCACGCCTACGTGGCCTTCTCGCTGGAACGCCCGGACGAATATCGCCTCACCTTCCAGACGCGCAACGTCAAGGCGCTGGAAGCGCCATGCGACAAGCCGGACGTGGCCGACCAGTCGTTCATCGTGCTGGAGCACGCGGTGGAGGAACTGGTCGCCGGCGGCGTGTTCCGGCCCGGCGATCCGGGGGTCATCGCCGAAAGCATCTGGAGCATGCTGCATGGTGTGACGTCGGTCGCAATGGACATGATGCCGCGGGTGCAGGCCACGCAGGAAGCCTTGGTGGCGACGGTGATCGATACCGTGATCATTGGGTTTACCTGCCGGGATGTGCTGTAGCACCGAAACAAAAAGAAAAAGGGAAGTGCTTCTTTTCTGCAGAAAAGAAACAAAAGACTTTGGTTTTTTAAGGCAAGTCATGGATATGGATGACAACGATGCGCCTTGTGGGGAATTGGCGTTGCGCATTCCGGCCATGCCGGCCGATACGAACTCATCCGGCGACATTTTCGGCGGCTGGATCATGGGCCTGATGGACATGGCCGCCGGCTCCGCCGCCTACGAGCGCGCCCGCGGCCGCGTGGCAACCGTTGCGGTGTCCAACCTCGAATTCGTCCGGCCGGTGAAAGTGGGCAATCTGGTGTCCTGCTACACCGAAGTGGTCGGCGTCGGCCGCACCTCCATTACGGTAAACGTCGATGTATGGGCGCTGCGCGGGGCGTCGCGCGTGCATGAGCGGGTGACCAAGGCGCGGTTTGTGATGGTGGCGGTGGACGATGCGGGCAAGCCGCGTGCGGTGGACCAGGCGTTGGGTGCTGATTCACGCCCGGCGTAGATGAGAATGGCCAGAGCGCCGGTTTGCGTGCGGCGACCGGGTTGCGCGCTGGCTAAGCAGACGTTCGGCGGCCACGACCCGTGGGTGTTTTAGGGCGACTTTCCGTAAGAAACTAGTAAAAACAAGGGCTTAAGGAAGCAGTTCTCCTCTGAAGAAAACAACCAAAAGACTTTTGTCTTTTGACGCAGTCCCCAACATATCAGTCATGGCCTCAACCTTTCCGCAGGCGCAGGGGCAAGAGTCTTTCGGTTATTTTCTTCAGAAAAGAACATTTTTTCGTAAAGGGGGCAAAACCCCGGGCACGGCGGCGCCCGCGATCAATTGGCTTACGACGTCGGAGATGCGGCGAGCCCGCCCGGCATCGGAGGTGCTGCCGCGCTTGATCGGCGAAACGGCGGCGGCGGCGATTTTGAAGCGGAGCAGGGGGCGTCCGCCTGTCGAGGACAAGCTCATTTCGACGACGTTGCGCATTCCGCATAGCGTGGTGGCGCAGTATCAGGCCGGCGGCGCGGACTGGCGCAAGCGTATGCAAGATGCAGTAAAGGCGAATGTCCCTGGGGACAAATAGAGCGGTTTCGTACGTTCGAAGAACCCCGCCGCTGCCCTGTAACTCAACCCTGACAGACAAAAGTTTTTTGCTTCTTTTTTTCAAAAAAGAAGTGCTTCCTTTTTCCCTTGCCTGAACGCAGCCAAATACGCCTCGGCTACGCTGGCCTTATCGGGCGGAGATGGCAGGCCAGCGCACAAATTGTTGTAAGTTCGCGCGTCCGTAGCCTCGGCGAGAGCACGCACCAGATCGGCCGGGTCGTTGCGGCGGAAGTGAATTCCGGCGACCCCGGGGGGGACTTTTTCGGCCAGGCCGCCGATGCCGGTGCAAATCACCGGGCGGCCGGTGGCGAAGGCTTCCTGGATGACGACCGGGGAATTTTCCCACCAGGTGCTGGGAACCAGGACAAAATCACATTTCGCCATCAGGTCGAAGATGTCGTCATTGGCGTAGGGGCCTTCGTAGGTGACGAAATCGTGGGTGGCGATGGCGGTGTCGAAGCGGGCGGTGAAGTCGGGTGGTTGGCCGGAGAGGCCGCCGTGGATGCGCAGGCGGAGGCGGCGCGCCAGCACGGGTTGATCCGCAATCAGATCGAGCGCGTCGAGCACCGTGTCGATGCCTTTGTAGGGGGTGATCTGGCCGAATGTGCCGACGATCCAGGGGGTTTCGCGGGTGCGCGCGCGCACGGCGGCGCGCCGCGGTGGCAGGGTGCGCAGGCCGTTTTCGATGATGGAGAATTTCGCCGCCGGCAGGCCCCAGGCGATGAAGCGGTCGGCGAGAAAATGGCTGGGGGCGATATAGCCGGCGGCTTGCAGCAGCGAGTTCAGCATGAAATGGCGGCGCAACTGGAATTGCTCGGGCGGGCGTTCGGGAAAGCAGGTGGCGCAGGCGATCGGCGTGGCCTGTTCGCACAACCGGCGGGCGGGACGGGTCACCATCTGGCCCTGGTTGGCGCAGATCGCGGTGAACTCATGGAACGTTACGAAGAACGGAATTTCGGTCAGCATCGCCAGGGCGCGGAACGAATTCAGGCCGATGTTGATATGGTGATGGAAATTAACCAGGCGGCAACGCCGCTCGGCGAGAATGGCGAGAAGCTGGCGCGTTGTTTCGGGCGCGGAGATGGTGTAGAAATCGTCGTAACGGGTGCGTTCGGTGATGAGCGCGTATTCGTCGGGCGAGGCGGGGCGAAACCGGGCGCGGTCCTCGGCGAGGCAGGCGGCCAGGAAGATCGCCTCGATGCCAAGGCGTTTCAGCCCCTCGTACAGCGCGTAGGCGGCGATTTCGGCACCGCCCCTGGTGATCGAGGGGTGCGTGTGGGCAACGATCGCGATGGACCCCCGAGGCCCCTGTCGAGGTTTGGCCATCAGGACGCCGCGGCGTAGATCGTTTCGTTCACCGCAAGCTCGATCGGGGATGGTGTAAGTGGGCCGCTCACCATGACGGTGTTCGGGCACAGCGTCGGCGCGCGGGTGGCGCGGGCGAGCAGATTATCGCGGTAGTGGCCGCCGAGGAACGCGGGCGCGGTTTCGCACCAGCGCAGGAAAGCATCGCCGGTCCAGCCAAAGCAGCGGGAGGACGGGAAGGCGTGCAGGTCGGGCGGGGCAAAAGGGTCGGGCTCGGTGCCGAGGAAAATCGGCGTTTTCGCCGTGCCGCGCAGGTAGGCGGCGGCCAGGCGATGGGCTTGCAAGGTGGGAAACAGGCCGGCGGCGGCGAACACGAAGCGCTTGGCGCCAGTGGCGCGTATGATGTCGGGCAGCAAAGCAAATGCCTGATCTGTGCCGGCAATGGCGAACAGGCTGGCGGGCAGATCGTGGCTGGCGCGCAGGTCGCGCAGCAGCCAGGGCGCCTCGGCGCGGGTTGTGTCCGTGGCGGCAACGAAGGCGAGGCCGTCGATCAGGTTTTCGCGGCAGGCGGTGGCGATCGTTTCGAAAGCGAGGAACAGATCGTTGCGGTTTTCGGGAAGCACCTGAACAAATATTCGGGGCGTCTTGGCGAGGGTGAGCGGCACCGGCGGCGCCTGTGCGGCGCGGTCGGCTTCGATCGCGGCGGCGGCGAAGCGCGGGAAGAACGATTCGGCGGCCAGCGCCGGAAAGAACAGCAGGGCATCGGCGGCGGTCGCGGTGTGGCCAAGCAGGCGCGGCAACCGGGCCGGCAGGGCAAAGCTGGCTTCGGCACCGCCGGCGAAGACGATGTGCAGGGTGGGGGCTGCGGCATCGCGCGGGTTCGTGTCGCCAGTGAACAAAGCAACAAAGCCGGCTTCACCCACCAGGTGTGCGGCATCTTGGTAGGCGTCCAGCAGATCGGCGCGGGGTTTTCGATACAATGCGTCCGGCCGCGCGGTAAGGGTAACGCCGCCAATGGTGAGGCGGAACGAGATGACAGGGCGTTGCGGACTGAGCACCCAGCCCTCCGCCATGCAGCCGAAGCCGGGGATGACCAGCAGGCGATCGACCGATGTTTCAGCGCCATGCGCTGCGCCGGGGGCGTGGGTGGCGGCGGCGAGAGATCTGGTTGGGCGCAGGTCCGCGGCGCGGACAGCCGGTCCGCCGGTGCCGAGCTCAAATAACGTTTCGGCAATGCGAACCGTAATGATATCCTCCGGCGAGGCGGCCATCGCGGCGGCGCGGCTGAGCGTTTCGGTATCAAACAGAAACCCCGCGGTAACGAGCTGGCTCATCGCGTCGGAGATGTCGTCACGCTGCCGGTTCGGCGTGACATGGGCAACCGTTTCGGAGCCGACGAGGAGGGCAAGTTGGGGCGGGTTGCGCGGAGCGGCGAGGTTTACCGCCCAGCCTTGGACTCCGCGGGTCGGATCGATGACGTCGATATGGCCCCGGTACGGTGGCGGATCGTGAGACGACAGGTCAGCAGTCAGAACAACGCCAGGGGCGTCGTGCGAAGCACGCAATCGCGTGACGCCGCTGGACCCCGTCGTGCCCGGCACGCATTCGCGTGACGGGGGCAAGTCCCCCGACCCCATTACTTAGGACGTAAGGCCAAGGCCCTGCGGCACTGCGCCAGGACGTCCCTCGGCCTGATGCCCGTGAGACACGCCATCGCCCTTGGGCAGTCGCTGGCAAACTCGATGTAACACGGCCCGCACACCATCCTTCGCTGCAGCGCCACCGCAGCACCGCCCAGCGGCGCCCATTCCTGCGCGTCGACAACCCCGGAATGAATGCCCACCGTCGGCACCCCCGCCGCCGCCGCGATGTGCTTCGGCCCGCTATTGTTGCCGACAAAGAACGCGCACGCCCGCATGATCGGCGCCAGGTCGGCGAGCTTGACGCTGCCGACCAGCGACGTCACCGCGTCCTTGGCGGTGACGCGCGCCAGCACGTCCTGCGCTACCGCAAGCTCGTCGCCGCCGCCGACCAGCACGACATGCATGCCTGCCTCGGCCACCAGCAGATCGATCAGCGCGGCGAACGAACTAGCCGCCCATTGCCGCACCGGATTGCCGACCCCCGCGTGCACGCACACCAGAGGCCGGCTGAGAAAAGCCGCGCCCAATCGCGCCAGCGCCGGCACCGTCCGCGGATCGGTCGGCGGCCCCACCTCCACCGGCGGCAGGTCGCGGCACGCCGCCGCGGCGGCCGCGACCAGCGCCAGCAGCCGCTCCGAAATATGGGCGTGCTTACTTTCCAGCCTTACGTCGCCCTCCCATGCCAGCGCCACGTCCAGCCACGGAAACTTTCCCTCGTGGTCATAGCCGGCGAGCAGGCCGGCGCCGGTATGTTGCAGCACCCGCCGGGTGTCGGGATGCAGGCGGAGGTCGATCGCGAGGTCGAAATGCTCCTCGGTCAGGCGGGCGCCAAGCGCGGCGAACTCGTCGTCCGCCATGGTCCGGCGGCCTTCGCCGGACCGGGCGTGGAAGAAGGTGAAGTCGATCACCTCGTCGATCACGCCGTTCATGCCGGTGCTCTCGGGCAAATGCTGCGCTAGCGTAACAGTAGCCGGTGGTGCCAGCAGCGTGAGCGAAGCGCCGGTGAACTGGCGCTTGAGCGCGCGCAACGCGGGCAGGGCAGTCAGAAAATCGCCGATATGGTCGAGCTTCACCGCCAGGATGCGCTTGATGTCGCGCGCCGCCGGCCCGACCGGGCCGGCATAGACCGGCAGCACCGGCTCCGGCCGCGGCTCGATCTGGTCTTCCTCCGCCATCAGATGGCGGCTATGATACGGGTCGCCCCGCAGCAGGGCGAGGCGCCAGTCGCGGTTGAAGCGCGCCACGTCGTGGCGATCCTCGATGCCGGCGCGGCTGGCCAGCTCGTGGTGCATCATGGCGAGATGCGGCGTGTAGATGACCGCAAGGCCAGCGCGCTGGGCGCGCAGGCAGAAATCGAGGTCGTTATTGACCACGTCGTGCGCCTCGTCGAAGCCGCCGAGCTGCTTGAACACGCTGACCCGCACCATCTGGCAGGCGCCGGTGACCGACGACATTTCGCGCGCGACGGTGGCCAGGCCGAACGGGCCGGGGTCGTCCGCGTCGGCGAAGCGGAACGCGTGGCGGGCGTGCATTTCGGCGAGATATTGGCCGCCATGCTGCACTTTGCCGTCCGGGTAGAGCAGCCGGGCGCCGACCACACCGACCTCTTTCCGCTGCGCGTGTTCCAGCAGCGCATCGAGCCAGCCGGTCTCGCGCGCCTCGATATCGTCGTTGAGGAAAAGCAGGGTGGCGCCCTTGGCGGCGGCGGCGCCGATGTTGTTGAAGCGCGACCAGTTGAACGTGTCGGACATCGGGATGACCCGGTCGGCGGCCTTCTTGAGCCAGGTCTTCAGCGTCTTTTCGGTGCGCGGGCTGTTGTCCAGCACGATGATTTCGAGCGCGCCCTTCGCCGTGGTTGCGCGCAACGACGCGATGGCGCGGCGGATCAGGGCTTCACCGTCGGCATTGGCGCGCCCCGCGGTGGGAATGATGACGGAGACCAGGCCGGGCGACGTCACGGTCCGTTTGAGGCGCCAGGTGCCGGGGACGCGGCCGGCTTCGGGCCTGGCCTTGATGCGGCGCCGTTTGGCGGCCGCGGCGAGCGCCGGCAGGGCGGCGGCGCTGTCCGTCGTGGTGGCGAGGCCGGCCAGGACGCGATTGATGTGGTGCACCCCCCCCTTGCCACGATCAGTTGCCGCCTCGGTCAGCCGCAACACGCTGTCGTAGGGGACGCGGGTGGCGAGGTCCGCCAGCGTAACACGGGCGCGCTTCATCACGGCGGCGTCGGCGCACCAGGCGCGGCCGATATAGTCGATGGCGAGCAGCAGGTCGGGCGCGAAGTCGGGTTTGTAGAACGGTTCGGCGCGCTGCCGGGCGACATCGGGCCTGCGGTCGTCGGCGTAGATGAGGCCGCGGGTGCGGTCGGTGGCGTAGGCGGCGGCGAACTCCAGCAAGGCATCGCAGCCCAGTTCGTCGCCGGGCAGCAAGGTCATGAACAAGGCGGGGCGGGCTTCGCTGCCGGCCGGCAAGGTGGCGGGCGCCGATGCCGCCGTGGTGACATGGCCGGGCAGCGGAGCGGTGCCGAAAGCGGTGGCGGCCACCCGATGGGTGACGTCGTCGGGCGCGACGATAACGAGCTGGTACGATGTGCACACCTGCCGCTCGAGGCTGGCCAAAGTGCGGCCGAGCGCGCGGGCCAGGGGGCGGGCGAGCGTGGCGCCGCCGTCCCCGGCGGGGGGCAGCGGGATGACAATGGTGAATTCGGGGTGGCAGAGCCGGGCGGTCAGAACCGCCTCGGTGAAGCGCACCTCGGCTCGCGGCATATGGCGGCGCGGCAGGGAGCCGGGCAGATCGGTGTCGGCGGAGATGGTAACCGAAAAGGCGCATTCGGTGGTGGCGCCGCCCCGGCTGCGGGCGATGACCACCAACTGGTGCGGGCCTTCAGGCACCGCGCCTGGCCCCAGGGCGAGCGCGAATCCGGCGCGTAGCGCGTCCCTGTGGTCCGGAAAGGCGCGGGCGATGTCCTCGCGGCGGCGGCCGACATAGGCGTCGCCGAGCAGCGTGCCGTCGCACATGACGCTGACGCCGGCGATCCCCTCGGGCGCCACGGCCCAGCCGCTGATGGTGAGCGCGCCGCGGATGCGGCCGAGGGCGCGGCCGTCGGCCAGCTTGGGGGTGTCGATTTCGAGCCGGACCGCGCCGGCGCCGCCCTGAACGGGGGCGGCGGGGGCGGCGAGCGGAATTTGCAGCGGCACGGCCGCGTCCGCCTTGGTGCGGGCGGTGACGGTAACCATGTCGCCCGGCTGGAAGGGGCCGGCGTCGGCGGCGGCGGCGAAGGCGAAGCCGGCGCGGGCGGCGTCGGGCTCATTGGGGAATCGGCGGCCGATGTCGGAGCGGCTGACGCCGAGGGTGGCGGCGCCGAGCACCCGGTCGCCGAGCGCCACCGTGACCTCGTGCAGGCCGGCGGCGGCGAGGGCCCAACCCGTGACCTCGATGCCGCCGGATGAGGTGAGGGCAGCCGAATCACATTCGAAGCGGAGATCGGCGGAGGGTGAGGCTTCGGCAGCGCCCGCGGCGCGCGGCGGCGGCACGCGGACGGGCACGATGACGGGGCGCTGCTGGCCGCTGCGGTCTATCACCTGGACCCGCAACGATGCCGCGCCCGGCGGATGGCCTTGCAGGCTGGCGGCGAAGGCAAAGCCGCTGCGCGCCGCGTCGGCATATTCGGGGTGGCTGCCGGCAACGTCGGCGCGCTCGAGCCCGATATTCGCCTCGCCGAGCGGCTGTTCGCCCAGGAAAATGGCGATGCGCGCGAGGCCGGCATGGGCGACCGCCCAGCCGCGCACGCGCACCATGCAGTCGGCATCGACGCGGGCTTCTTCGACGGCGACGCGGATCGGCCAAGGTTCGGTGGTGGCCCGTGCAGGCGGCTCGATCCGCAGCGCGCGGCGGCCGATATGGCCCTGTTCGGTTCGGACCACGACGGCAAGCTGGCTCGTCGCGGTCAGGATGGCGTCGTTGGGGACCTGGGCGGAGAACGAAAAGCCGCAATGATCGACATGGCGGTAGTGCGGGAAATTGCGCGCCACGTCCGGCCGGGGCAGGCCGTAGCGGCCGTGGCCGAGCAGGACTTCATCGAGGTAGATCGCGACCTCGACGATGTCGGCGGGTGCGATGGCCCAGCCGGCACCGCTGACGGAGGAGCCTGGGTGCAGTTTTTCGCCCGGCTTTGGCTGGTCGATATTGACCAGGACAAAGCCCTCGTCGGCGGCGTTGGCGGCAATCGCACCGGGCGCGGGCTGATCGGCCGCGCGCTGCGACAGGTTGATGCCGGGCAGGGTGGCCAGGGTGCGCCAGAATGCGTTCCAGTCGGCCGATCCGGCGAGCGCGCGAAAAGTTACGGCGTCGAGGACGAGCACCTCACCGATCCAGGCCACATGCTCGGGCGCGGGCACCGGACCGACGCGATCGTGCGGCAAGCGCTGGCCACGCTGCAGGGGCGTAGCCACCGCGCTGAGGAACTCGCCGGAGGTGAGCAGGCCGCGCAGGAAACCGCGCACCGGGCTGGTTTTGGCGTCGCTGATGACGAAGGAGTTTTCCGGGTCGCGGCCGAGAAAGATCTGGTAGCCCATCAGGACATCGCGGTCGGTCCCCGGCGCGTCGGCGGCAGGATGGAATTGCAGCTCAGCAGGCGGCGCGGCCACTTGGGCGGGGGCGGGCTGGCCCAGTTGCGCGCGAAGTGCCGTGCGGCGCCGCGGCAGGCTTTCGACGTCGTCCAAACTCATGCGGGCGGCTTAACATCGAAAGGAAAAGGAAGTCTTCTTTTTGAAAAAAGAAGCAAAACCTTTTGCTCCTGGACGGCGCTTCGCATGATCACGCCTTTGCACGAAGCGGGGCTGGTCGCAAGCTTTGGGATCACCAGACGACCAGGTCGGGGCGGAAAAGTCCCACCACAGCGGCTGCGCCGCCGGCGAGGGCGATGATGAAGCCGCCGGCCAGCAACAGCTTCGATCTGGCGATGACCGAGGCGGTGATCAGAACGATCGCCAGTTGGAGCAGTGCGGCAGCATTCTCGTAGGCCTCCAGGCGCTCGTGGGCGGCGTCGCGGGTGGCTTCCTCGGCCTTGGCGTGCGCAGCGATGGCGGGCTTGCCGCCGGTTTTATCAGCCTCGAAATGATCGGCGTCGCCGCGCAGCTTGGCCACCAACGCGTCGCGGTCGGGGCCGCCGGGGGCGAGCACGGCGGCCATGCTGGCGAGGTCCTTGGCCTGGTTGGCGCGGATCGATTTGGCCTGGTATTCGTCCCACAGATCCGCGGCATAGACGGCGTTGGCCTGCATCTCGGTCTGCGCGTGCTGGGCGCCCTGTTCGGCGAAGGCGAGTCCGGCGGCCACGACAGCAATCAGCATCGCACTGCCGCGGCGTCCGCTCTCGGCCGCTGCCGCGGCATGCTCGTGGGTCTCCATCGTCTCACCCATGCGCGTCCTCGCTCCCTGATCCTAGAATCGCCAGCGCCGCGGCGACGTTGAGCGCGCCATCGTAGAGCGCGCGGCCGACGATGACACCTGCAAGGCGATCGGCGGCTGCACGGCGCAACGCGCGAAGATCGGCGGCGCCGCCGATGCCGCCGCTGGCGATGACGGGCGTTTGGACCTGGTCCGCGAGCGCCAATGTTGCCTCGATGTTGACACCCTCCATCATGCCGTCGCGGGCGATGTCGGTGTAGATGATGGCGGCGACGCCGGCCTGTTCGAAGCTTCGGGCGAGGTCGATGGCGGTGAGGCTGCTGGTTTCGGCCCAGCCTTCGGTGGCGACCCGCCCGTCGCGCGCGTCGATTCCAACGGCGATGCGGCCGGGATGGGCGCGGGCGGCGTCGCGCACCAGGGCGGGATTTTTCACCGCGGCGCTGCCGAGAATGACGCGGGTGACGCCGGCTTGCAGCCAATGCTCGATGTCGGCCAGGGTGCGCAGGCCGCCGCCGAGTTGAACGGGGATGGTGACGGCGGCCAGGATGGCGGCGACGGCGGGGGCGTTAATCGGGCGGCCGGCGAAGGCGCCGTTGAGGTCGACGACATGGAGCCATTGGCATCCGGCGCTTTGCCAGGACTGGGCCTGGGCGGCGGGGTCGGTGCCGTAGTGGGTGGCTTCGGACATGTCGCCGCGGCGCAGGCGGACGACGGCGCCGTCTTTCAGGTCGATGGCGGGAAAGAGAGTGAGCATAGAAGACGTAGTTCTTTTTTGAAAGAAAGAACCAAAAAACTTCTGATTGCGTTGAGGCTACGCGCCAATGCGGCTTTCTTCCCAAGCGCCGGTAGGCTCAATATAATTACGACTTGCTTAACATCTTGGTGTAGAAAAACCCCCGCACGATTTTGCCTTTTACCCTGGCATACGCTGGGTGTTCGCCCCAGCGTTGATAGCTCAAAGACTCAAACAGGGCAATGGCGGCCGACTGGGTTTCGCGGACGTCGAGGTTGAGCACCTTGTAGCCTAGGGCGCGAGCTTTTTCCTCGGCCTTGATCATCATCAGGCGGGCCAGGCCGTTGCCGCGGGCGTAGGGGGCGACGAAGCTGTGCATGAGGGTGGCGCCGTGCGCCTGCGCCTCGTTGTTGCGGGGCTGGCGGACGAGCTGGGCGCTGCCGGCGATCATGCCGTCGGCGCGGCCGATCAGCAGGTCGCGCTCGGGCACCAGGAGCACGCCGCGGAAATAGCGTTCCAGCGCCTGCTGGCCGGGGGGATTGACCCAGCCGAAACCGCCGCCGTCCAGAATGGCGGCGTTGGTGGCCTCGCACAGGGCCTGCAAATCGTCCTCCTCCAGTTCGGTGGCACATTCGACCGAGAGTGTGGGTACCTTTGCGAGGGCGGTTTTAACGGCGGCCTGGGTCATGATGTTTTTGTCATGCGGATGGTGCCCAGGAGAGAAAATTGGCTAGAATTCGCAAGCCTGCCTCCTGGCTTTTTTCGACGTGAAACTGAGTGCCGGCGCAATTGCCGCGGGCCACGACGGCGGGAACGGCGGCGCCGTAGTCCGTGCAGGCAATCACCTGGCGCGCATCATAGCCGCGTAAAGCGTAACTATGAACGAAATACACTTCCTCGCCCGGCGAAAGACCGGCCAGCAGGTGGTGGCGGCCGGGGACGAAGTCCAGGGCGTTCCAGCCCATGTGCGGCAGGCGGAGGCCTGGGGCGGACAACTTGGCGATATCGCCGCTGATCCAGCCGAATCCCGGGGTGACCTGATGCTCCAGGCCGCGCTCGGCCATGAGCTGCATGCCGACGCAGATGCCGAGGAAGGGGCGGCCGGATTGGACGAAGGCGTCGATGGCGGGGCGCATGCCGGGGATGGCGGCGAGGCCGGCGGCGCAGTCGGCGAACGCGCCCTGGCCGGGGACCACGATGCGGTCGGCGGCGGCGATATCCTCGGGCCGGTTGGTGATGGCGACCTGCGCCTCGATGCCGGAGCGGGCGGCGGCGGCGGCGAGCGCGCGGGCGGCGGAGGCGAGGTTGCCGCTGCCGTAATCCACCACGCTGACGCGCATCAGAGCTGGGCCGCCGCCAGGCTCGGGAAGAGGTCGGGGCGTTCGGTGAGGAGGCGGGCGTAGGCGGCGTCGTGATTGCGCGCGGCGATGATCGGGCCTGGCGTAAAACCGCGCAGGCCGATGGACCAGCGTACCAGGTCGCGGCCGAAGCAGCCTTGAGCCACGAACAGGCCGATCAGAAGGGCGCCGGACCAGGCGCCGGGATGGCCGAGCAGCAACAGGCTGGCGGCGAACACGATGATGGCGGGAATCCAGGCGCCCTGGAACAGCAGCCAGAGCCAGCCGAAGGCCGCGGCGGCCCAGGAAAACCCCTCGTGCACGAGCAACGGCGGGACGCCCGGCTTGAGGTGGGAGGTGAAGGTTTTCATAGTGCGCCCTTGGTGGAGGGAATTGCGTCGCCGGCGCGAGGGTCGATGGAAACGGCCATGCGGAGGGCGCGGGCGGCGGCCTTGAAGCAGCTTTCGGCGATATGGTGGGCGTTGGCGCCGGCGCGGCTGGTGACGTGCAAGGTGATGCGGGCGTTGCCGGCAAAGGCGCGAAAAAACTCCTCGAAGAGCTGGGTGTCGATGTCGCCGAGCATTTCGCGGGTGAAGGTGGCGTTCCAGGCGAGATGGGGGCGTCCGGAGATATCGACGGCGGCTTCGGCGAGCGCCTCGTCCATCGGGATCAGGGCCTGGCCGAAACGGGTGATGCCGCGTTTGTCGCCGATGGCTTCGGCGAAGGCCTGGCCGAGCACGATGCCGACGTCCTCGACGGTATGATGCGCGTCGATGTGCAGGTCGCCAAGGGCGGTTACGGTGAGGTCGAACCGGCCGTGGCGGGCGAAGGCGGTGAGCATGTGGTCGAGGAAGCCGATGCCGGTATCGATCTCGGATTGGCCGGCGCCGTCGAGCGTGAGCGCGAGGGTAATGTCGGTTTCGCTGGTGCGGCGCGCGATCGAGGCGCTGCGAGAGGGATTGGTCATAGGAGGGCTATAGGGTTTTTCGGCGTATTGGGGCAAATTGCGTGACGCCGGCGGGACCGGGCGGGGGGTTGCGGCGTTGATGTGCGCCAGTTTTGACAAAGGATGTGCGAGATCATGGTTAGAATTATACGCCTGGAGCCGCACGATCCGCTGCCGGAACGCGGCGCGCATGCGCTGGTGATACGTCGCTTCGGCGAGGATGATCCGCATGTGGTGGTGACGGAGATCGACTTTTACGGAAGGTCGCCGACGATGCAGATTGCGGTGGGGGAGGATGGGCGGCCGTTGTCGTGGGAGGACGCGGTGCAGGGCGCACGGGCGGAAGCGGACACGCGGGGTTATAAGGAGTTGTATGCGGTGGATCGCACGGCCGGCCGGCGCGAGCAGGAGGTTCTGGCGCATCACGGCGACCATTCGGTGTTTTCGGGCGAGTTGAGCGACACGGATGATGAGGACGGGGTGACGGGGTCGTCGTTGCTGGATCGGCCGCCGGAGGCCGGGTTTCTGCGTTAGTATTGAGCCTGGCTGGGCCTTCCTAAATAGCAAAAGTTTTTTGCTTCTTTTTTTCAAAAAAGAAGTGCTTCCTTCCTTACGCCGCCAGGGCTTTCGTTGCTTTGACGGAAAGGGTTGTCACGTGACAACCCTTTTCGGCTGCGTATAGATTATCCAGGATTTCGGCGGTGGCGGCGAGCACGCGGGCGCGGTCCGCGGGTTGGGTTGCTGTGATTGTGAGGTGGATAGCGCCGTTGGGTCGGCGTTGGCCTGCGGCGAGTTTGCGGCCGTCGGGGGCGGTGACGGTGTGGGCTTTGGTTGGGGTTTTGGGCTGGAGCAGGCGGCGGTGGACTGTTTCGGGTGGTAGCAAGGCGCCGCCGTGGCGGATGCGCTGTTCTTGAAGGGCGGCGATTTCCCGGGCGGTTTGCAGGAGTTGCGGATTTTTTTCCGCGTCTTTGAGGTGGGCGAAGAGTGGGCGGGCGCGCACGAGGGTGAGGCGGGCGGGGTGGCCGAAGGCGGCGAAGATTTCCTCGGGGAGGCCGGCGAGGGTGAGGTAGCGGCTGAGGTGGGTGGGGTGGATTTGGATGGCGGTGGCCATGCGATGCTGGTTGCCGGCGTAATATTTGGGCAGGGCGAAGGTATAGTCGAGCGCGCGTTGGAGGTCTGGGATGTCGGCGCGGTTGCGGTTGTCGCGGTCGGCGGCGGCGAAGGCTTCTTCATCGGAGAGGGCGCGGATGGCGGCGAAGAACGGTTGTGTGGCGCCGGGATCGGCCTGGCGGAGGGCGGCGATGGCGAAATGGCG
>Ga0116228_10001759_pt1 | contig 18176 bp, 14 predicted proteins | sample S1TSphfallax_2_FD_89694 | JGI IMG/M metagenome (GOLD analysis project Ga0116228, IMG submission 89694) | Host-associated microbial communities from peat moss isolated from Minnesota, USA - S1T2_Fc - Sphagnum fallax MG | ecosystem: Host-associated > Plants > Peat moss > Unclassified | place... | reverse complement strand
GAGCTCGCCGGGCACGGGTTCTTCGCGGCCGGCGTGAGCGTCGTTCGCCATCCGCACAATCCGCACGCGCCGACCGCGCATTGCAATTACCGGTACGTCGAGGCGCAAGCACCGGACGGCACGCGCAGCGCTTGGTGGTTCGGCGGCGGCTCGGATCTCACGCCCTACTATCCGCGCCTCGCGGACGTGCAGCATTTTCACGCGACGCTGCGCTCCGCGTGCGAGCGCCACGATCCGGCATTCTATCCCGCGTTCAAAGCGTGGTGCGACCGGTATTTTTTCATGAAGCACCGCAACGAAACGCGCGGCGTCGGCGGCATTTTCTACGACTATCTCGATGCCGACGGATTCGGTGAATCCGGCGAGCGGACGAGCTTCGGAGCGCAGAAGTCGGTCGATGCGATGCTCGCGTTCATGGCCGACGTCGGAAATGCGTTCGCCGATGCCTATTTGCCGCTCGTCGAGCGCCACCGGAATGACGCTTACGGTGAACGCGAACGGTCGTTTCAGTTGATGCGCCGCGGTCGTTACGTCGAATTCAATTTGATCTACGATCGCGGGACGCACTTCGGTCTGCAGAGCGGCGGGCGCACGGAGTCGATCCTCATGTCGTTGCCGCCGCTCGTGCGCTGGGCGTACGATGAGCGTCCGGAACCCGGCACCGCCGAGGCCGGCTTAGCCGCCTACCTGCAACCGCGCGACTGGTTCGCCGAAAACCCGCTGGAGGGCTGATGCGCCAAGCGATTTTGCTCGTCAATCTGGGTTCGCCCGCCTCGCCGAAGGCGGCCGACGTGCGACCGTATCTGGACGAGTTCTTGATGGATCCCTACGTGCTCGACGTGCCGGGATTCGTGCGCACGCTGCTCGTGCGCGGGCTGATCCTCAACACACGTCCGGCGAAATCCGCCGAAGCCTATGCGAAGATCTGGACCGACGCGGGTTCGCCGCTGGTGGTGATCTCCGAGCAGACGCGGGTCGCGCTCGAGGCGTCGATGGAACGACCCGTCGGCCTCGCGATGCGCTACGGCGAGCCGTCGATTCCGCATGGAATCGCGGAGCTGCTCGCGCGCGCCGGCGAAATCGACGAACTCGTGATCGTCCCGCTCTATCCGCACTATGCGATGGCTTCGACAAAAACCGTCGAGGTCGCGGTCGAGGAGGCACTACGCGGGAAGGGTGTCCCGTACCGGTTCGTCGCGCCGTTTTATGACGATCCGGCGTACTTGGACGCGCTCGCCGCGCGGATGCGCGCCGACATTCCGCCCGGCACGCAGTTCGTGCTGTTCAGCTATCACGGCATCCCGCAGCGGCACGTTCGCAAGATGGACCCGACCGGCAACCACTGCTTGCGTTCGGCGGATTGCTGCAGCATGCCGTCGACGGCGTGGGCGACGTGTTACCGGCATCAAGTGCTGACCACGATGGAGGGCGTCGCGCAGCGACTGGGCTTGCCGGCCGACGGCTACGGTTTCGCCTTTCAATCGCGCCTCGGCGGCGGCTGGCTCGAACCATTCACGGATAAGGAACTTCTTGCGCTCCCGAAGCGTGGCGTGAAGCGGCTCGCCGTCGTCTGTCCGGCATTCGTCGCCGATTGTCTCGAGACGCTCGAGGAGATCGACATGCGCGGACGCGAGTCGTTCCTCGCAGCCGGCGGCGAATCGTTCGCGTACCTTCGCTGCCTCAACGACGACCCGGCATGGATCGCCGCGCTTGCGGCGCTGTGCCGCAAACCCGCGCCAGTCCCGGCCTGAGTTCGCTCGGTTCGCGCGCGATGAGCAGAATCGCCGTCATCGGCGGGGGCATCGCCGGGCTCACCGCGGCGTACCGTTTGAGCCGCGCGCACGATGTGGTCGTCTTCGAGCGCGAAGCAGCGGCCGGCGGAAAAATTCGTTCGCAGAAGATGGCGGGAGGCTACCTCTTCGAGTGGGGGCCGAGCGGGTTTCTGGCGAGCGCCGAAGCCGTCCAGACACTGGTCGACGAACTCGACCTGCGCGACGTTCTCACGCCCGCGCGTGAGGCGGCGAAGAAGCGCTTCATCTATTGGAACGGCCGCTTACACGCGCTACCGGCAAAGCCGCCCGAAGCGCTGAAGATGACGATCCTCTCGCCGCTCGGCAAACTGCGCGCGCTCGGAGAACTCTTCGTCGCGAAAGGCACCGGCGCGGAAGACGAGAGCGTGCTCGCGTTCATGCAGCGACGCTTCGGTCGCGAAGTCGCGGAACGCCTCGTCGCGCCGGCGCTGCTCGGCGTCAGCGGCGGTGATGCCGCGACGACGAGCTTGGCCGCGATCTTCCCGCGCGTCCGCGAGATCGAGGCCGCGCACGGTTCGGTTCTGCGCGGCATGATGAAGGGACCGCGGCGATCGACGGGCCTCGTGAGCTTCGCGGAGGGCGGGATGCAGACGCTAAGCGATCGCCTCGCCGAGCGGCTTGGTGCGCGCTTTCGCGGCGGCACGGTGGTCGAGCGGATCGTACGCGACGGCGCCGCCTGGCGCGTCGTTCATGACGACGGGGCGACGACCGTCGACGGCGTGATCGTGGCGACCCCGGCCGACGCCGCGGCTGATCTCCTGGCGGGCGTTGACCAAACGCTCGCCGCGCGGCTCCGTGAGATTCCGTACGCGCCGATGCGCGTCGTCGGCGTGGCGTTCCCGACGAGCGACGTTCCGGTGCCGCTCGACGGCTTCGGGTTTCTCGCCGCGCGTAATCAAGGCGTGCGTCTCCTCGGCGCCTTTTTCACCTCGACGATCATCCCCGAGCACGCGCCGCCCGGTACCGCCTATCTGCGCATCTTCCTCGGCGGGTCCACCGATCCGGGCATCGCCGCACTCGACGCGGACGCCGTCAAGGAAATCGTGCTCGCCGATCTCCACACGGTTCTCGGCATCACGGCGCAGCCGATTGCGCATCACGAAATTCTCTGGTCGCAGGCGATCCCGCAATACGGCCTTCGGCACCGCGCGATCGTAAGCGAGATCGAAGCGCGCGAAGCGCAGCTGCCCGGCCTCGCGATCGCGGGCAACGCCTATCGCGGCCTCGGCGTCGGAGACGACGTCCGCGACGCGCTTGCAGTAGCCGACCGCCTCAGCGCAGCGCTCCCCGTCACTGCCTGAACGAGACACGCGCAATGCGTACGCGCTACGTGAGCGTTGAGAGCAATCGTCAATATCATGAAATAAGCATTATGTGACATAGACGGTGCGGAAGGAGCGTAGCGCCTGTCGAGCCTTACGAGGACTCGTGCGAGCCGTTCCGGTCGCCACCGTGGAGTGGTCCGAACACGCGTGCCGATAGCACCGCGATCACGAAGAGGCCGGCGCCAAACGCAACGGCATCCCAGGTCGCACGGAGATCGAAGTTCCCGACGTGGAGGGCATCTCGCGCCATTATAGGCCCTCGGCCGCCGAACCGCCATCGCGGCGCCCTCGGGCGTGCCCGCTCGGCTCCTGGCCTCGGTGGCGAGGTCCGCCATGCAATACGGTAGCGTTATGGTATACTTATTGCATGCCCGCGAGCCTCGCGCCTCGACTTTTTGACCTCGCCTCTGACCAGGCGGGCATCTTCACCCTTGCCCAAGCGGTCGAAGCCGGGATACCAAAGCCGTCGCTGACACGTGCCGCCAAGCGCGGCGATGTCACGCGCCTCTTCCGCGGGGTCTACGCGCTACGAGACTTCCCGGTCACGCCCGACGCAGAGCTATGGGCGGCCGTCCTGTACCCCACGGTCGACCGCGATCACGCGGTTCTTGGCACGCTTTCGCACGACACCGCGCTCGTCCACTATCTCTCCGAAACCGACCTCGCGCCGACGACGATCCACGTCACCGCGGCGTTCACGACCCCGCCGCGACGAGACGTGCCGGCCACCCTTACCATTCACCGCGGCGACGTCGCCGATCGCGAACGCACCTATACTGAGACCGGCGTTCCAATCACGACCGAGTTTCGCACGATCGTCGACTGCATCCGTGCACGTCGCCACCTCATCGAGGCCACCGCACTCTTCAATCGAGCGATACGAGCCGGCGACCTCACCGCCGACGACGTCCGCCGAATTGAACGCACCGCTCAAGACGCGCGTATCGAGCTGCACGGATGAAACGCCCGCACAACACCAACGTCTTACAGCGCGATCTGCGAGCGTTTGCGGCCGCGCACGAACTCACGCTCGATCGAGCGACCCGCTACATCGCCTACAACGCTTTCTTTGGATTGCTCATGCGCGCACGATCCGAAGGTGTCATTCCGATGTTCCTCGTCAAAGGCGGGGTCGCGCTGGAACTCCGCCTCGGAATCCGCGCGCGCGCAAGTCGCGACGTCGACCTCGGCATCGTCGCCGATCCCTCTGACCTTCTTCACGTCATCGCGCGGGCCGTCGCGCTCGCATGGGATGATTTCACCTTCGCCATCAAGTCCAAGGAAGTGACCGAACGCGGAACGCTTCGCCTTCAAATTCGCGTCGATTATCGACGTAAGGCATGGGCGACGATCAAGGTCGACCTCACGGCAGCCGACTCGAGCACCGCTACGGAGTTCATCGAAGGCTTTCCGATCGCCGAAATCGGGCTCCCTACCGCGCCGGCGGTCCCATGTCTCAACGCGCTCGACCAAATCGCCCAAAAGATTCACGCTGTCACGGGACCGACGTCGCGAAACCGATCTCGCGATCTCGTCGACTTGATGCTCCTCGCGCCGCTCATCGCCGATCGTTGGGAAGCTCTTTTAGCGGCCTGCGAGCAGACCTTTTCCGAGCGAGCAACGCATGAGTGGCCGCCGACGCTCGACGTGCGATCGGATTGGCCGGGAGCCATCGACACCATGCTCGAGGCGCTGAACAGTCCGCTACGCGCCAACGACGCGATTCTCAATTTTCACGCGCTACTTCACCGCATACTCCACCCGAAGGACCACATGAAAGCCGAATATCGCTACCTGCTTGTACCAAGCCGCGAACTCACCGGGCCGGCCCCGCCCGCGGCAATCGACCAACTCGGCGCTACGGGCTATCGCCAGATCCAATCCTCGTTGCTGAACAACGGCCAGTCCATCTCGATGTTCCTTGTCTTCGAGCGACTGATCGACGACGGCCCGATACCGCCGCAAGCCGCGTCAACCCTCCCGCGCCTCCATTTACGTCTCATCACCGAGGGCGTGATCGGGAACGACACCTCCCACCGAGTGCTCACCGGGCGAATCAGCAATCACGGCGGAAGTATCGCGAACCGTGTTCGCGTCGTCGTCGCCGGCGCACCAGAAACGCCGAGGCTCGGAATGATCGCCCCAGGCGATGAGCCGCTACCGGTAACCATTCCGTATCCAAACACGCACGAGATCTCGCACGGCGGCATGCTCGGCGTAGCCGTACAGTACGCGGACGACCACGGGCACAAGCTACAACAGATCGGGACCCTGCAACCGCGACCGTTCTCGAGCTACGAATGCGATGGAATCGAGGCCCCCATCGCGATCAACCAATTTTCCGTCGCCTACACGATGGGTGAAAACTGACGACGCAAAACAGGGGCGACGCGGTACGGGGAGAGGCCGCTGGGAATTTCGACTTGCCTTACAGTTTCGCGGACAGCGCGAGAGCACGCTGCATCGCCTCGGGATAGGCAGCTTCGATCGGGCGAGCCGGCCCGAGGTCGGGAGCCCTCGCTTGGCCATCGAGAGCGATACGACACGCCACGGCCGAGGCGACTGATGCCACCGTGATCAACGCCGCTGCACCCGTGAAGTCGCCTCGTATAACACGCTCGATTGGCTGCGCTCGATGCTCGGGGCCGAACGCCTGCCGAGGCGTGGGGGTACCGGCGTTTCTGGGTCTCGGAACACCACAACATGCCGGGGATCGCGAGCGCCGCAACGTCGGTCGCCATCGCGCATATCGCCGCCGGATCACGCACGATCCGCATCGGCGCCAGCGGGATCATGTTGCCGAGTCACCCCCGATCGTCATCGCCGAACAATTCGGCACGCTCGCACGGCTCTTTCCCGGGCGAATCGATCTGGTGGAAACGGCGGCGAGATTTTGAACCTCTGACGGCGCCTGGAAATTGAACCCCTGGGGCAGTTAGGGGTTCTTGGCTGATTTCCCGCGCGTCCGCAGTCGGTGGCTTTGGCCGATGAATGCGAAAACGCTGCCATGGTGAACGAGCCTATCGATGACGGCGGTATCGGTCATCTCGTCGGGGATGTTGACCGCGCCCCAGCCGACGTTGACGAGCGCGGACGATGGTCCCTTATCGGTCGGATTCGCAAACGGGCTTTGAAACGCGCGACCCATCATCCCGGAAACGAAATGTGGAATCGCGTTGCCGAGCGCAACGCCGCCGAAGAAATACGATACGTACGATAGCCACATCATGGCTTCGCTGTTCCGTATGACCGTTCGCGGACCTAGTCGTCCATGCGCAACGATGCGCGTTCATCTTCTTACTTTTGGGTCAAATCGTGAGAATCGTGATTCCGCACGACGTGGCAAGTCGCGCGCGTGCTAGACCCGGTCGGCGTTCATCGTGAGCGGCAGATTCACCGAGGTCTGATTTCCGAAGAGCGGGAGCTCGCTCGTCGTGTAGTCGCTACCGAGGTTATGAACGATGAACAACCCGCGGCCGGACTCGCGCAACGGCGAGGCCGGGAGCGCCGGCCGAGCCGTGATCGCGCGTCCGCCGCTCTGCACGACGAGGCGCACGCGCTCGCGCTCGAGCGTGACTTCGACGTCGATGGATCCCGGCGCGTGGCGCACGACGTTGCCGATGAGCTCGCCATAGATCAGTTCCGCCGAGCCGAAGTCACCCGTCGTCTTTTGCTCGAGCCAGGTACGCAAGAGGCGCCGTGTCGGTTCCGCTTCGAGCGCATCGGGTGCACCGAAGCGCCAGTGTTCCTGCGCATCGACGCGCAACGTGAGAACCGCCGTATCGTCACGCACGGCCCCGCGCACGAGCCGGCGCTGGACGAAGGTCGCAGGATCGGAGGCGTGCACGATACCCTCGTGCTGGACGATCTCGCGCAACAATCGCTCGCCGGCGATCACGTCGCCCGTGCGTTCGATGAGCCCGTCGGTATACGCAACGAGCAGCCACGGCGGACGCAGCTCGATCGTGTGCGAGCGAAAGGCCCCCTCCCAGACGCCGAGCGGCGGATCACCGAGTTCGAGGGTCGAGACGCCGACGGCGTCGCGCATGAGCGGCGGCGGATGGCCGGCGAGCGCGTACGTCAGAAACCGGCGATCGGCGTCGATCCGGCCGACGAACGCGGTGACGAATCGCCCCGGCTGCTCGAGGTTGAGGAGCGCACTAGCCGCACGCAACACCTCGGCCGGCGCGAGACCCTGCAAGCCGGCAACGCGTATCGCATTGCGCATCGAGGCCATGAGCACCGCCGCATCCAGTCCTTTGCCCGCCACGTCGCCGATCGAAAAAAGCAACGAGCCATCGGGAAGCGTCAAGGCGTCGTACCAATCGCCGCCGATCTCCGCACCGCGATCGCCGGCGGCATAACAACTATTGAGCGCGAGTCCATCGAGCTTCGGCAGCGTCCCCGGCAACGCCGCGTTTTGAAAGGTATGAGCAACGTTTCGTTCGCGCTCGTAGACGACGGCGTTATCGATCGCGATGGCAATGCGGTTGCCCAGGATCTGAGCCAGGTCGACGTCAGCGCTGACGAATGCCGGCCGCCCCTGACCGCGCACCAGATGAACCATACCGATGAGCTGGTCGTCGACGATCAGCGGTACCAGGATGACCGAGGCAATATCGAGTGCAGCGAGCAGCGCTGCATGTCGTTCGTCGACCGCGGTGGCGCGCAACATCTCGGAGGAGATATGCGGCATGAACACCGGCGCACGTTGTTCCATCATTGCGTTGGCCGCCTGCTCGGAGATCGGGTAGCGTCGAACCATCTCGCTCCCGAGTGCGACCTTGGCGGGGTCCGAATGGTAGATCGTGGCCGGACGGAAATATCCATCGGCTTCACGCAGATAAACCGCGCACCAGTCGGCCACGCCCGGCACCGCGAGCGCGGCCGCTCGTTCGAGCGCGACGCGAACATCGCGGGGTGCGCTCAGCGCCTCGCCCGACTGCACCAAGAACGCCAGCGCATCGGCGGACCGCTTGCGATCGTCGATATCGACCGACGTCGTGTAGAACGCGACCACCGCTCCGTCGTCATCGAAACGCGCAGAGAATCGCGTGAGAAACCAGCGATAGCTTCCGTCGACGCGCCGGAACCGGAGCTCGATCTCGTTGGGCGATTCGAGGGCGACCTGCTGCCAGAACTCTCGCGCGCGCTCGAGATCGTCGGGATGGACGCAATCCAGCCAGGCAGCGCCGCGGCCGTCGATCGACACACCGGAGTACGCGCGGAACTGTTCGTTGGCATATTCGAGCGATCCGTCGGGGCGTGCAATGCACACGAACTGCGGAATCGTATCGGCAAGCAGTTTCAGCTCGGCTCGTTCGCGCGCTTCATCGTCGACATCGGTGCACGTCACGACCCAATACACGATGGCCGCGCTGGCGTCGCGCACGGGCGCGGCGCGGCAGAGATGACTGCGATAGACGCCGTCGTGTCGGCGTAAGCGAAATGTCCACGCGATCACGTCCTCGGTGCGTTCGCCCTCGTCGCCCGCCGCCGCGAAAATCTCCCGATCGTCGGGGTGGATCATGCGCTGCCAGCCCACGCCGAGCATCTGCTCCGCCGGCATGCCCGAGTAGGCGCAGAAACGCGCGTTCACACGCGTCGCTTGACCGACCGTGTCGGCGACCCACATCGATTCGGGCGTCGCTTCCAGCATCGCGCGCACGTGCTCGTCTGCGCGCTTGATCGCGTCGACGTCGCTGCTGACCCCATACCAGCAGATGATGTTGCCGGCAGCGTCGCGGAACGGCGTGACCTGAGCGAGAAACCACCGGTAGGCGCCTCCGCGCTCGCGCAGCCGGTATTCAACCGCGTAGTCATCCCCGCGGGCGAAGGCCGCCCGCCAGCCGTCGAGGACTCTGGCGAAATCTTCCGCGTGTACGACGCCGGCCCACACCGCAGCATCGACCGTCTCCGGCGGGTTGACGACGACGCCCGTGTATTCGCTAAAGCGACGATTCACCCACGCGATGCGGCCATCCGGATCGATCGACCAAACGACATGCGGCAACGCGTCGGCAACGGCCTGAAAAACGTCTCCCTGCCGTTCAATCACGGAGCTCCTTTCGCGAGCGAGGCGCAGGCGTCTTGCTGCTTCTTTGGTGAGGAAGCGAGAAGCGCTCGGTCGGTCGCTACTTCCTCTTCTTCCGCAGCGGCGAACGGTACGCAACGATTCCTGCAACTTCCGTGACCGTCGACTGCGTCATACCTGAAGCTATGGCTGTCCTTTCGATTCTCGATCTCGTCCGCATCACCGAAGGCAGCGACGCGCGTGCCGCACTCGACAACGCTCGCGACCTCGCCGCGCATGCCGAGGAGTGGGGATATCGGCGGTTCTGGGTGGCGGAACACCACAATATGGTGGGGATTGCGAGCGCCGCGACGGCGGTCGCAATCGCGCACATCGCCGCCGGCTCGCGCACCATCCGCGTCGGCGCGGGCGGCATCATGCTCCCCAATCACGCACCGATCGTCATCGCGGAGCAATTCGGCACGCTCGCGCGGCTCTTTCCGGGCCGGATCGATCTCGGGCTCGGCCGCGCACCCGGCACCGATCAAGCAACGGTTCGCGCGCTGCGCCGCACGTACGATGCGGCCGAACATTTTCCGCAGGACGTGCTCGAACTGCAAGCGTTCTTCGCACCGGTACAGCCGGGGCAACGCGTGCAAGCCGTGCCGGCCGCCGGCGCCGAGGTCGCGTTCTGGATTTTGGGTTCGAGCACGTACGGCGCGCAGCTCGCGGCGGCGCTCGGGCTGCCGTACGCCTTCGCATCACATTTTGCGCCCGACCAGTTGCTCGAAGCCCTTGCGATCTACCGGCGTCACTTCACGCCCTCGGCAACGCTTGCCGAGCCGCATGCGATGGTCGGGGTCAACATCATCGCCGCAGACACCGACCGCGAAGCCGTGCGTCTCGCGACGACGCAGCAAATGTCGGCGGCCAACCTTTTCCGCGGCACGCCCGGGCTCAGCCGGCCGCCGATCGACGACATCGATACCTATTGGTCGCCGCTCGAAGGTGCGCAGGGTCGGCAAAAACTCGCCCGCTCGATCGTCGGTTCACCCGAAACGGTCGGCGCGGGCATCGATGCGCTGATCGCCGAGACCGGTGCCGACGAACTCATGATCGTCTCGGACGTGTTCGACCACGCGGCACGGCTCCGGTCGTTCGCGCTCATCGCGCAAGCGGGACGCGGGGCCTTGGTCGGCAGCCTGCGCTAATCGCGTACCGACGCTAGAGCGGCTCCCAGCCGTCGTGCGGCGTGTAGCGATGCGACACGCGCCCGTCGTCGGCGATCGCGAAGAGATGGAGCCACTGGTTCTTGACGAGGTCGCGAACCGTCTCGCTTTGCGCGATCACGTCGCCGATCGCCTCGCGCGGTGCTTCGATAAAAACGGAGAGACGGACGGGCTCGTGCACGAACTGCGTCCCGTCGTGCACCGATTGCCAGGGCAGACCGACTTTGAGATCGCCGCTATTCCCTTCGAGCACGCCGACGGTTCCCGTCACATTGTGCAGCACTTTGTTGCCCGCACCGAAGACCCGATTGTTGACGGTCGAGCCGTAATACTGCAAGTTGATCCAGTTCGCGACGATCATGGGGGCGGTCATGATGAGCGTGAGAATGCCGAAGTCGCCGTCCAAGCGCCAATCGTAGTCATGCAGAAACGCGCGACCGCCGAGATCGAGCCCGCGCGTGCGCGCGCGCGGCGCCGCGATGAACGCGGCGTTGCGCGCCAGCCCCCATTCGGGCCGGAGTTGCGCCCAATCCCGGCTGCGCGATCGGACGCGCCGATCCAGCTCGGTCTCCGAGTCGATGCCGAGTTGCGGGGCCCGTTCGCGGCGCGCGCGAGCGCCGGTCCGTTGCAGCGTTGCTCGCAGTTCGGAAATCTGCTCCCGATGCGTTTGCGGCGCCCCCGCGACATCGAAGAGAACGACGTCGTCCGTCGTCGTGTCGTGCAGCGCGCCCAAGAACCACGTGTCGTCGGGAATCTCGATACCGCGGCCGCGCAGGCCGGCCCGTACGATCGGATCGTTGCAAATCAACGCGGCGACGCGCGCATTCGCTTCGCCGGTGTGACCGCCGCAGGCACCGCAATGCAGGCTCGCGGCGTGCGGATTGTTCACCGTCGTCGCGCCGTGTCCGACCAGGAGCACGAGCGGTGCGAAATCGGCCGTCAGCGACATCGCACGCAAGACGGCTTCGGCCATCGAAATACGCTGCTCATCCGTGAAGCCGGTTTGGCGCTCGCCGACCATGCGCGGCTCGATTTGCGGCCCGAGGTGACGGATGATCGCCGGATCGAGGCCGTCGGTGTTCGGGTCCTCCACCGGGCGCGTCAGACCGAGGCTGTCGGCGAGAATTTTGCCCGCGAAGAGCAGCCCGGCGGTCTCGACGAACATGAACGACGATACCGCCGAGATCTTGAACGACTTCCACGCCTTGGCGACCCGCCGGCGCAGGCGTCGGAGCCGCAAGATGCGCGCGTTCTCGGCGTCCGAGGTTCCGAGAACCGTCTCACGGACCGTGAAAACGGGCGTGAGCAGGACGGGACATTGCGCGCCGCCGCGGAGATTGCCGATCGGAACGTACTCGATCGGATACCCAAAAAACCCCGCAAAACCGATCGTCTGTCCCTCCGGAGCCACGCTCTCGAGTGCCCTGCGGTAGACCTCCGATCGCACGTCGATGCAAAACGCCGCCTGGAATGCCGGCCGCGCGACCGCCCGCGCGGTCGACGCCTGCGCGGCGTTGAACGCGAACTGCCCGATGAGCTGACGTTGATAGGACCGCTCGTAGGCATCGAGCACGATCAAATCGACGCACAGATCGCGGTCCTCGCCAAGCCGTTCATCGTGCGGTACCGCGGCGGCCTCAGCCATCGCTGCGAGCCACGCCGTGTTGAACGCGGCATCGGTGCGCTGTGCGAAGAGCGCATAACCCCAAACGATCCGAATCGCGAGCAGATGAACGAGCGTGTCGTCGGCGCGCCCGGCGAGTTCGTTCTCCCATCCCAGGTAGCGCGCATACGCCGCCCAGCCACTGATGTCGAGCAGCGCCTGATAGAGATATTCTTCGACGGCGCGCGCGGGAACCGCGAGCCGTTCGACGACCGCGGCGATGGCCGCGATGGGCTCATCCGGCAACGCGTCGACGAGCGCGCGGAAACGCGCGATACCCATGGTCTCGGGATTGCGATCGTACCGCACGGATGCGCGCCACGCCGGGTAGGGTCGCAAACCGCGCGACGGCAGGCGCCATGCGGACTGGCCATCGTCGAAATACGCGGCACACCATTTCGAGATCTCATCGGTCATGAAGGCCGTCCGCGAAGCGTTCCGGTCGCCGCCGGCGAGCGAGTCGAGGACTTCCGCAACGCTCGCAACGTGCGCGACGTGTTTTGGTTTCTCGCCAACATCGCGCGCGAGTTCGACTTTGAGTTCGGCAACGCTCGCCGGCCGCTGCCAATCGCGGGGGGCGGCCTCGAGCGCCGCAGCGAGATCCTCGTCCCCGATCGCGCGCGTGCGAAGCGCTTCCCGGTAGAACGCACGTTCCATGAGCATATCGACGCGCGCAACGCGGTGCATCATCGCGCACGTAGCGGGGAACGGTTGACCGGCGAAACCCAGAAATGGGTTCACCGCCACGAAGCCTTTGAGCGGCCACACGGGCGCAATTCGCTTGCAGGCACCGGCACTGGCGCGCTCGATCAGTGATCGATCCGCGAGCGGCGCGGATCCGACGTCGAGTTCCGAAGCCGGCGTCATCGGGTGGACCGATTCGGCCAGGTCAGCAAGATGATTCGATTGATGAACGTGTTGACGTAGAAGCCGTTTGCAATATGCGCGTAGAGCGCTTCCCAGCGCGGCTTCACCGCTTGGACGGGAACGATACCCTGGAGGAACGTGACCGCCGCGAACGAGGTCACGACGATGATGACGACCGTGATGCCGAGCGGATCGCTCAGCGCCTCGACGCTCGGCAGCGAAGCGGCATACAAGCGCTCCGTTACGACTTGCAGCCCGAAATAGGCACTGGCCACGAGAAACGCGGCACCGAACACGCGGACGATGACGTAGCGACTCGGTTGGGTGTCGATGGCTTTGGCCACCAGATGGATCAGGCTGAGCAGCAGGGCGGCACCCAGCACGAAGACACCGGGCTGCTCCGTGAGCGTGATCCCGAAGACCCGTCCAACGGCGAACGCAACCGCGAGAACCACCGCGATCGCAAGGATGAGCCGCGCCGGGTGCGGCTTTCCGCCGGGGCTCGGCGTCCAGGATGCGCGGGCAATGTCGATGATGCTGCCCGATGAGAGAAACGCGTGCGCCTTATAGAGCGAATGCGCGACGATGTGCAAGAGCGCGGCCGGGAAGGCCCCGAGACCGCATTCGAGCATCATGAAACCCATCTGCGCGATCGTCGAATGCGCGAGCGACGCCTTGATCGACGTCTGCGTGAGCATGACGACCGATCCGAATAACGCGGTGAACCCGCCGACGAGGACGAGCACTTCAAGCGAGGGCGTCGAGAGACCGACGACGTGCGCGAAGCGCAGGACGAGAAAGCCGCCGGCGTTGATGATGCCCGCATGCAGGACGGCCGAGACGGGCGTCGGCGTTTCCATCACCTCGACGAGCCAACCGTGCAGTGGAAACTGCGCCGACTTCAGCAGCGCCGTGAACACCAGCAGGATCGCGGCGACATGCATGCTCGGCGGGATCGCATGTGCCGCCCTCATCGCTTCGGCGCCGGCAAACACGACGCCATAATCGAGGCTCCCGAAGCGGAGATAGATCGGCACCAGCGCCGCGACGAGACACAGATCGCCGAGCCGGCTTGCAAGCCACGTCTTCCGCGCGGCGATGCGTCCTGCCGGTCGGTCGGGATAAAACACCAGCAGTTCGTGCAGGCCGAGGCTCGTCGCAATCCAGGCGAGGAGAAAGCACACCATCGTGCCGGAAATAATGACGCAGAGGACGGCGGCGAGCGTGAGGCACAGGAGTTTGGTGAAGCGGGCGTGGGCCGGGTCGCCGTCGAGATAGGTGCGGCTATAGCGAACGACAATGAGCCCGATGAAGGCCACGAGGCAGAACATCGTGGCGCTCAGCCGGTCGAGGTACAGACCGGCTCCGATGCCGTGCACGCCGAATTCGCCGGTGTGGAGCGGCCCGTCGACCGCCACGGCACCGGCGGTGAGGATCGCCACGCCGAGCGCGAACAAAGCGGCGAGCGACGCCGACCGGGCGACGGCGACCGCACCGCGCCGAGCCGGGCCGCCGGGCAGTAGCGCGATCGCGGCGAGCGCAAACGGTCCGAGCGCCGCAAGCCACAAGAATGCCGACGTCACGCGTCCCTCTCCGTCATAGGAAATGAAATTCAGGTTATCCGATGCGGGAATCCTGCTACACTTCTATGGTATACTCAACCCCGATGCAAGTTGGCCACGCCCCGATGCTCGTCGATGCCCCGCGCGGACGGTGGACCTTCCTCACGAATCACGCCCACGTGCTCATCGCGCTAACGCGCGACCCTTCGGTCCGCGTGCGCGACTTGGCGTCGGCCGTCGGCATCACGGAGCGCGCGGTACAAGCGATCCTGAGCGACCTCGAGGCGGGCCTCGTGATCACCCGCGAACGCCACGGCCGCCGCAATAGCTATCGCGTGAACCCCGATGTGGAGCTTCGCCATCCGATGGAATCGCATCATCGCGTCGGGGAATTGCTCGCGCTCGCGGAGTGACCACGATCGTCACCGCGCGTTCTCTGGTCTATGCTCTCGCGCTGATCGCCGGGAGCGCGGCGTTGTTCGGTTGCACGCGCGCCACCGCCGTCCATCCGCCCGCGATGCTCTACACCGAAGGCGAGGACATCGACACCCTCAATCCGATTCTCACCGACGAAGTCGTGGTGCTCGACCTCTCGAAACTCACGCAAGGGTATCTCGCGATGCCGGACGCGCACGGCGAGATGACGCCGTATCTCGCACTGCGCGTTCCGACGCAGGCGAACGGCCTGATCTCCAAAGACGGCATGACGTTCACCTATGAGTTGCGCCACGGCGTGCGCTGGACGGACGGTACTCCGTTCACGGCCGCCGACATCCTCTTCAGCGTCCGCACGATTCTCGATCCCTCCGTGAACGTGCCGAGCCGGACGGGCTACGATGAGATCGCCACAATCGCGGCGCCGGCTCCGGACCGCGTCGTCGTGCGTCTGAAACGTCCCAATTCCAGTTTTACCTCGCTCTTTTTCGCGCCCGCCGTCGGTTCGGGGATCTTGCCCGCGCATCTGCTTCGCGGGGTCGCGCTCAATCGTGCCGCGTATAACACGCTGCCCTCGGGCCTCGGGCCGTTCCAATACGTCCACTGGACGCGCGGGGACCGCGTCGAGCTGCGCGCATCGCCGACCTGGTGGGGACCAAAACAACACCTGCAGCGTATCACCTACGCGATCGTCGCCGATCAAACGACGGATATCGACGAATTGCGTACCGGCGAACTCGACGCCGACGTCCGTCCGTTTCCGATCGTCGCGGGGCAGCTCAAAGCGCTCACCGGCGTCACAACCGACGCGCCGGCCTCGGACGGCTTCGAGGCGGTGCATTTCAATTCGACGCGGCCGGTGCTGCAAGACCGGCGCGTGCGAGAAGCGATCGCCGCGGCGATCGATCGCGCCGCGATCGTCGCCCACGTCAATCACGGCGTCGGAACGCTTGCGTGTTCGCCGATGCCGATCGTGAGTTGGGCGTACGACGCCGCCGTGCACTGCCCGCCCTTCGATCCCACGCGCGCCGCGGGGCTGCTCGACGAAGCCGGTTGGCACCGCGATGCGAGCGGCGTCCGCCGCAAGAACGGCGCGCCGCTCGCGCTGCGGCTGGTCTCCACCGCGGGGAACATCGGCCGTGACGAAACCGCGACGATCATCCAGGCATCGCTGGCGAAGATCGGCGTCGCCCTCAGCTACGTGCGTTTTCCGGCGAGCCAACTGTTCTCTCACGACCACGGCGTCCTCGAAGACGGCAAATTCGATCTGGCGATCTATACGGAGTACTGGGGAGCGGACCCGGGCGTCGGCTTTACCGACCTCTTCAGCTGCGCGGAGCGCGCGCCGGCCGGTTCCAACTTCGACCGCTATTGCAATCCGCAGGTCGATGCGGCGCTCGCGGACGGGGCTGCCGCATACGATACGGCGCGCCGCAAGGCCGATTATGCACGCGCGCAGCTGCTCCTAACGAACGACGTGCCGGTCGTCGTCCTCTACGACCAGCCGCAGATCGTCTCGTTCACGAAGCGGCTGACCGGCATCGAGCCGGAATCGTTCGGGCCGTTCCCGCATCCGTGGACGATCGAGGTCGCCGGCGGCGTTCGCTAAGCGCCGGGAACGAATATCACGAAATGAAAATTTCTATGATATAGTGCCATCGATGGCGATCCATCCCGAACGCACCGGTGAGGCCTACTATCTTCCCGACGATCCGTTGATCGCCGAATTCGTCGGCGATCTGCTCGCTCGCGGCCGCGGGGCGCGAACGCAGGAAGCCTATGCGCGGGACCTCGAGGATTTCGGCCGCTTTCTCGAAGGCCCGCGCGAAGACGGCGCACCGAATCTCGTGCCGAAACTGCGTGCCGCAAGCGCCTCAGATATCCGCCGCTACGTGCTCGAATTGATGCAGCGCCGGCGCTATCGCGTCGTCGCCGTCCGCCGCAAGCTCAGCGCCCTTCGGACGTTTTACAAATACGCCAGGCGCGAGAACTATCGCACCGACAATCCGGCGCTCGACGTCGATCTGCCGAAGGCCGAACAGCGCAAGCCAAAAGTCTTGCGCGAGGGCGAGGTCGCGAAATTGCTCGAGACGCGGATCGAACGCGCGGATCCGAAGCTCGCGGTCCGCGATCGCGCGATCGCCGAGGTCCTCTATGGCAGCGGGATCCGGCGCGCGGAGCTCGCCGGTATCGATCTCGACGACGTCGACTTGCCGAATCGCGTCATGGCGGTCACGGGAAAAGGCAACAAACGGCGCGCGGTGCCGCTCACGCAAACGGCCGCCGACGCGATGATCGCGTATCTGGCGGTCCGGCCCGCGTCGAGCGATCGCGCCTTCTTCCTCACGCAGAACGGCAGCCGGCTCGGGCTGCGACAGGTCTGGGTGATCATGAAATCGATCGCGCACACGAGCGGGATCGATCGCGCCACCACGCATTCGATGCGTCATTCGTTCGCGACGCATCTGATCGAAAACGGCGCCGACGTATCGACCGTGCAGAAACTGCTCGGCCACGTCAACGTCTCGACGACGATGGTGTACCTCGATCAATCGATCGAGCATCTCCGCAAGACGTTCGAGCGGTCGCACCCGCGCGATCGCGACGATTTCGGTAGCGGCCGCAAGGATGGATAGAACGGCTCGGCTCCCGTGCGGAGCACGAGAGCCGATGGGATTGTTGGTCCGGACGAGCGCGGTGTTTAGTAGCCCATCCCGCCCATGAACATGCTATTCGAGGCGGCGACGCGCTGACGGATGCGGCGATAGCCGGGCGTCCCGGCGAGGTCGACGAGGCCGGCGTTGAACCGCTTGTAGCCGTCGCGATCACCGGTCACGGCGATGCGCATCCCCGGCTGCAGCGAGGTGCCGGTCGGATGGATGACGGTTCCCTGGTGCAAGAAAATCGTGCGGCCGTCACCGAGTGTGACGCTGCTCCCTTGGACGGAGGCGATCGTCCCGATTTCGGCATGGCGTGCACCCATGGGCATCATCCCCATGTCTTGCGCGCCGACCGCGGCAGGCGCGCTCGCGAGCATGGCGCCGATTGCTAGGGTGACGAGAGTTGAACGGATCATGGAAGCTCCTTCAGTGATGCATAATTGGAATAAAGACCACCTGAAGGTGTACCCGGGAGCGGCGAACGGAAACCCGTTCGACCGCTAGCAGGCCTGTGAAAAAATGACGCCGGCGTCTCGACACCGCCCATTCCGCCGAAGACTTCGTTGCTCTTCGGTCACAACGCTACGGCGTTGCTCCCTCATCGCGCCTCG